>ERZ826764.296-NODE-296-length-73367-cov-6.473783_pt1 | contig 73367 bp, 84 predicted proteins | sample MGYA00519870_ERZ826764 | MGnify/ENA primary metagenome ERZ826764 (study PRJEB31778, sample SAMEA3449239) | human gut metagenome | biome: human gut; feature: human-associated habitat; material: faeces | place: United Kingdom | collected 2010/2012 ... | reverse complement strand
CGCCTTCTACCAGTCCGCCTCTCATTGGAAACATTTTCTCAAAAAGTAATTATGATGAAACTGATCACAAAACTCACTATCGGATTTTTCCTCCTGGCAGCGGTTCTCCTGCTCGAATATTTTACTGACTGGGACACCGACTTGCAGGAATATTTTTTTGACCGCCCGCATAATCGCTGGCTGATTTACCCGGAACTGCACAAAAAGCTTTCGGTCTTTTTCTACAAGGGCATCAAAACTCTGCTTGCCGTCACGGCACTTTGCTGCCTGGCCAGACTTGCCCTTTCAATCCGGCAAAAACAACTGAGACCCGACAACAAACCTTATTGGATTATGCTGTTAAGCATCATTTTCGTCCCTGCCCTCATTGCCGGTGCCAAATATGTCACCAACGTTTACTGCCCCTACCAGCTGAACATTTATAACGGGCTTTATCCTTTCGTCCGCATTTTGGAAAGCTATCCCGCCGACTTCATTCAGCCCAAACCCGGGCGCTGTTTTCCGGCCGGACATGCCACTGCCGGCTTTGCCTTTATGGCGCTGTTTTTCTGCTTTGACACGCCGTGGAAACGCTGGCTCGGACTGGCTGTCGGACTGGCTGTCGGCTGGACGGCCGCCCTCTATCAAATGTACCGCGGGCAACACTTTCTCTCCCATTCGGTATTCAGCATGATTGCCGCATTTATGGTTATTCTTCTGGTTAACGAAATTGTTTCCCGCCTGACTGCCGCAAAAAATGACAAACGACTGACCGAAAAATGAAAAGTTATTAAATTCATAGCTTTAACCTTTACTTTAACAAATAATAATGCTAATGAACAAATGAATTTTAACCAGCGCAACCGTTGAAGGGCCAAAAATGAAAATCAGAAAATACGGCTTTAACATTAACAATTACAAAAACAAACTCAGCCGTTCTCCCCTGAACCCCAAGGTTCTGGCATCCGATCTTCACATTGATGTCAACAAATCTTTCAAAAAAGAACTGGCCCGTAAATTGATCCACCTGAGTTCGCTGTGGATTCCGGCTTTGATTTATTTCGTACAGCCCAGCATCAGCATTATCGTCTTTTCCGCCATTTTCGTCGGCGACGTTATCCTTGAATACGGCAACTACAAAAAATGGCGCTGGGCCAGACGGACTTTCGGCCTTTTGTTCTACCGCACGCTCCGCAACAAAGAACTCAAACGCAGTCAGCTTCAGCTCAGCGGCGGTGCATACGTCATGCTGGCGGCAATTGCCTGTACCCTGCTCTTTCCGGCCAATGTCGCAGTCGTTGCTCTGAGCATCATGCTTATTTCCGACACCTGTGCCGCCCTCTTCGGCAAAGCTTACGGCAGCCGCCGCCTTTATAAAAACAAATCCATTGAGGGAACCGCCGCATTTTTTGTCAGCGCCCTCCTCATTATGGTTATCTGCAATTTCATTCTGCCGGTAACCTACGCCAGCATTCTGGCCGCCTTTGTCGCCACCTTTGCGGAAATGTATGAAGATAAAATCGAAATCGACGACAACTTGTCCATTCCCTTGTTTGTCGGCGCGGTTCTCTCTTTGCTGGGATAAGCGTTCCCTTTTAATCCGCCGGATTTCAACAGCCTTGTTTTTGCCTTGCACTTACATCGGTTTTATGCTTTTATGAGCCCGATTTGCTATAATTATGTTTGTTTCACTAAAAACAACTATCATGAAAAAACAATTATTAAATTTAAACAGTCATGATGCCTATACGGCATTGGGCTATGCAGCGGGACGATTCAAAGTAACCGTCGAATCATCGCAGGTTCACACGCGCCTTGCAACTTTCCGCCAAAACTGCGGCAGATTTAAAACCGAAACGCCTGTCGGAATTTGGTTTATGCGCGCCCATAACGATGAAAACAAACCGATGCTGCTGATTCTCGCGGTCGGAGACGAACTGCTCAACGCCGTTGCCGTCTCTCCCGAAGAAGTGGAATTAACCCGCGCAACGGAGATTCGTTTAAACAACGAATACTATACATTGCAAAAAGACGGTGATAAAATATCTTACGCCCTCAAAGAGGCCTGAATAAACACCCGTCGCTTTACCGTAAAACAGCTTAAGTCTTTGACTTAAGCTGTTTTTGTATATTTTTCGCTAATTTTTGTCATTTTAAGCTTGCAATCCTCATAAATTTATGTTTTTATAGACGGTAACAGTTAATTAGTATGTTTAACCGTCCATTAGGACATAAAAAATTTACAATTATGTGTAAAAAAAATTTGAACCAGGAGTATTTGAGTGCAGCAACCGCAAAAACAGCCATGGCTGCTGCCACAGGACGAGAAATCAAACGAGTAATGGCCTTCACCCTGATCGTTTCCAAACAATCCGGCAAAGGCAACCGAAAGGATCTCATTCAGCCCAACATCCCGGTAAAAATATGGGCCGAAGTCACCAAAGGTGCCGACTTCGCTGTCCGCCCGATAATCAAGGAACCCGGCAAAAAAGCCAAGGTCGAAATCATTGACACCGCCAACGTGGTATCCATGACCCCGCTTACCGAGTTTGAATACGACGGCGTTCACTACCTCCGCCAACGCGTGGAAAATAACCAGCGTTTCGCGGAAATAAGAAAAAAATAAGGCCCCAATCTTAACTGCTGCCCGGCTGACGCGAGTCATCCCGGCAGCAGATGTTAACCTGAAAAAAAACACACCATGAAAAACACCTTACCTTTCGGTAGGGTGTTTTTTTCTTGCTTTTTACAAAAATTCGTCTATAAAAACGACAGAGATTTATTTTTCTGTATTTACTAATTCAAAAATTTACAACAATGAAACTGAACGGATTTCAAAGTAAAAACGTTGAGGAAGACAAAATCGTCCCTCAGCTGAAAGAAGCGGCCAAACGGTTCAATATCGACATTGCCCCGGAAACGCCGCTGGAGAGAATTAAAGTTTCTCCGAACCGGAAGTCTTATTTCTTCGGTGCCGGACATACCTACTGCTGCTGCGGTTATGAAAGTTCTGACCGTAAAAGTTATCTGGTTTTTGATATGGGCTCAGGCAATGCCTGCCGCATCGAAAAATCAGCCGCGGCCATCAAACCGCTGGAAGACAAAATTTGTTTGAATAACACACAGTTAGAACTTAAAATTACCGAAAAAGGTTGGAAATATGTTCCTCAGAAGAAATAATCCGCATCATCCGAAAAGGCCCTGTTGTCATCAAAGCAACGGGGCCTTTGTTTATCTGCTTTCCAATAACAGCAGCAAACGTTTCAAAACCGATTGCTCCACAAAATCGCCTTTTTTCACCCATAATGCAGCCCGGACACCGTCCTTTTCATAATCATTGCTGATTTTAAAATATTTCTTTTTCATTATCTCCACACAAGGCGTCACCGTAATTTTCTCCCCCGGCAGACTGTCATCAACGGCACCGCCGTAAACACAGTCAACAATAATATCCGGCTGAAGTTTCGGCGCCCCGTCCATAAACTGCAAATAAACCGCGGCACCGCCGCCGATATACAAATCCCCCTCAAACTCCTTAAAAGCACGAACATCGCCAACCAGACGCTCTGTATCCGGATTGCGCGGCTCATAATTCTGATTTTTGCTTAACACCCACACGGCACAGTCAGACAAAACCTCAGGCGGAACGGTTTCATACGTTTTGCGTCCGAACACAACGTCCTGCCCCGCAATGACATCGGCAAAGAACCGGCTGTCCGAAGGAATGTGCCAGGGAATATCATCCCCGATTCCAATCAGGTTATCCGCCTCATGCCGGCACCACATCGCAACTTTGGTCATCTGCATCTCCTTGAATGTTTTTTTCAGCATAGCAGATAATCCCGAAAAGCCAATAAAAAAACACGGAAGCCTCCTTCCGTGTTTGATTTGAAAAAATGAACTCAGAAACTTTTCAGCCAGCGGATAAAACACCCGTGCCTGAGCAATCTCCGGTGCTGATGATGACGCGCCAAAAAATCCCAGCATTTTGCTTTTTCAGCTTCATCAAAAACCTTGACGCGGTTAAAATCGGGAATTTTCGCCAGATAGGCCTCCCAATCCACTTGATCGGCATGTCCGTAGGCCGTTAAGCTTCCCCATAAACCATTATCCTGATACGGTTTAACCCAGCCTTTGCCCAGCAAAAACTTATCTTCGCGAAACTCAAACAAAAGCTGCTGTTGGCCTTCCTCCCACAAACGTTCAAGGATCTGTGTTTCCGAAAAGCCGTTGACCAGAGAAACCTCACGACCGTCATAGAAATGCTTCCAAAGGCCGAGTTGTGCCAATTTCTCCATTCCCTCATGACTCAATTTCAAGGCATCCCATTTTTCAGCCCGGATAATCCGCTCATACTGCCCGCAGCCGGCTAAAAGAACCCATTGGTTCTTTTGTTCCAACAAGTCATATTGCCCATTATCGGCCAGAAGCTGATACTCTCCATTCTCCGCCAGCAGTTCCCAGAGCTCTCTGTCCCGCAGATAAGCCGGCGTCAAATGCCGGTACATATCTTTAAGTTCATGCCTGACGATAAAATCCATCGCCGCATTTTCGCCGCATACAGTACACATAAAGTCATAGACACCGTCGGTATGCCTCTCGGCGGCGGCAATCAGCGTGAAAACAAGAGAGTCGCGCTCAGTCAGCAGCAGATAGACCAGCATTCGCGAATTTAACACCACGCCATGCCGAACCGCATTGAGCATATAATCCGAATTTGGCAGCAGAGAAAACAAAAGATCCCCGTCCTGCGGCAGATGCTGACCCAATTTCTGCCATTGTTCTTCAGTCAATTCCATTTTTGCCATAATAATTGATGTTTTAAAGATTATTGCCATAAAAATTAATTCAATATGTCTCCTATAACATTATCACGCAAAACATACAACAAAAAAGAGCGCGGTGCATACCACGCTCTTTTAAGAAAAAACAAACTCAGGCAAAGCTCTTAAGCCACCACCTGAATTGTCCGCATCCGAACAGAAACCAGCGTTTGCGATACTTGGCCAGAACATCCCAGCGGCCGGCTTTGGCCGCATAAGAGCAAAATTTCCCGTTCTTTTGAGCAAGGCATTGTTTATAAAAACAATCCCAGTCAACCGCTTCATAAGCACCGGCTTCGGCCAGTTCAGCCCACAGTTTTTGGCTGATAAAAGGCTGATAATACTTCCGTGCCAACAAGAGAGGATGACAAAACTTGCTCCATGCGGCAGCAGAAGAAACCCCTGCCCAAAAAAGGAAATCTCCCCCGCCGGCCTCATAAACTTCCTGCAAAAGCTGCTCCTGCGGCACTTTTCTCAAAAAGGAAACCTTGTCAAAATCAACATAACGCCACTCTTTTAATTCAAAAAGCTTCAGCTCCCCCTCGGGAAGTCCCGCAAGCCCGATCCAGTCTTTCAACTCGGCCAACGCCTCCACGGCATTCACCTTACGCAAAGCCTCGCGTACACCCAGCAAATGATCGGAAGGGTTCTCCTGTTTCAGCTTTTTTAAAAGTTCAATCTGGCCGTGCTCGGCAAGAACGACATATTCCCGCCGCTCGGCCAAAAGTTCCCAAAGCTGATATTTAACCAGAGATTTCGTTGAAAAACGCTTTTGAATGACTTTGGTATAGCTGTTTTTAACAAAAAAATCCTCCGTCTTATCACCCCCCCAGTAAATGCAGAAAAAATCATAAATGGCAAAACTGCACCTGTCACAAACACACAAAGCTTTCTCTATGTGCTTCTCATACCCGTAGTCAATCATGCAGTTAAGCAAAAACGGCGTTAAGGCATAACCTTGTTTCAGCAGATAAAAGAACTTCGTTAAATCTTTATCATGCAAAGCGTCATAAAGCATCAGATTGTTTTCTTCGTTTGTCAGCAGTTCCAACATGCGGATCCGTTGGCTTTTCTTTTTTTCTTCCATAATGATAATGATTTATATGATTATTAAAATAAAAATAATTTTTCGAACCTATCATAATCGGGAGCCTTTGTTTGTCAACCTTTTTGTCGATATAATCTTCCGCATATCTTCTCTTGAAATCTGTGATTTTTACAGCTATAATTATTTTCGCTGAGCAATCAGCTATGACACTAGAGGCAGTATGAAATAGGCTTTTAGGACCCGGGGGCAGTACCCGGCACCTCCACCAGACCTGACAGGTCAGACAACAAATAATTATTTGTGCGATATAAAGGATTTGGAGAATAAGTTTGCTGCACCGTTAATTTTTTCACCGTGTACAACCGAGTACACCGGAATAAAAACTAACGAGCATAAAACTTGCTGTACAAATCATTCTATGGGGGTGAAACAGGATTGACTGGGAGCAGTAAAGATACGAGCTGTGTCCGGTGAGATACCACCGTTATCGGTTCAAATTAAAACGAATGCTAACGATAATAACGTAGCACCGGTTGCTTTGGCTGCTTAGTCTAAAGCGACAAATCTAAATCCTCGGCACCTTGGTTGGTGCTGAGTGGGGTCTGGGCCACCTAGCAACAGAACGGCCCGTTTTTTAAGATAAGGATAATAAAGATGACCGGGTATATAACAGAAATTAATTACGACAAACTGATTGAAAAATCATTGAAACATGTTGTGGTTGAAGCTTTAAAAATTGCCGAACGCCAAGGACTGCCCGGCGAAAATCATTTTTACATCACTTTCAAAACCACCCATCCCCAGGTCAGTATGTCCGAGGGGCTGAAAAACCAATACCCCAACGAAATGACCATTGTCATTCAGCATCAATATTCCAATCTGGTTGTCGCCAACAATTATTTTTCCATTGACTTAAGCTTCAACGGCATTCCGCAGACCCTTACCATTCCTTATGAAGCCATTACTTATTTCGGCGACCCTTATGCCAAATTCGGCCTCAGCTTCAACAGTGCCGATGAGCCGGAAGAAGCTGCCGGCAGCCTTTTTGCCGAAGAAGAAGAAGACGCCGAAGAACCGAAAAAAGCCTCCGGCGGCATTGCTACTGTTGTTTCAATTGATGCTTTCCGCAAAAAAAACTGATGCTCAAAAAATCTGTCGTTATCGCCAACCGCCACTCGACCAGCATTTCGCTGGAACCCGAATTTATGGAAGAGCTTGAAGCCATTGCCCGACAAAAAGGACTCAGCGTCAACCAGTTAGTCACCGAAATTGATTCTAAACGTGAACACGAAAACCTTTCCAGCGCCATCCGCATTTACATTCTGAACCATTTAAAAAAAACAAATCCCGGAAATTAAGCCCGGGATTTATTTTTACCAATTTTGCTGAGAAAGATAATATTTTATCTCCTCCAATGAAAGCTGTGCATCAATAATAAAATTGGGCACGCATTTTGACGGGCGATACAGTGAAAAGATACCGTTGCAGCCCAGCAGCAAAGCCTTATCAATCTTTTTGCTTGAAAACATTCCGTAATTCTGGCTGATATAACTCTTCAGCTCAAAAATATCGCTTCTGTAAGCATAACGCAAAGCGCTGATTAAACAAACAAAATATATTGAAATCAGCCTGTCGCTTAACTGAATATTCATCCGTTTGGCAACATTTTCCCGTACTTCTTCGGAAACGCCGCCTAAGCCGGACAAACAAAACGGCCACTCCGCCGGCAAAGGAAGCCAGCAATCAGGCTCGTCAAGCATTTTCAGCAAATCAAGCATCAGAGAATAACGCCGCTGCTGCAATTCATCATCCAAATACCCGTTTTTTCTGGCTTTTCCCAACAGAGCGCAGGCATAAGCCCGCAGCCACAGAGAAGGCAGCGAATAAACGGCAACATCAAAATCGTCTTTTTTCGGATAACTCTGCAAAAAGGCCGACAGTCTGTCCAAAAACATCTTGTCTCTTTCTTCTTCCGGCATAAGGCGGATTTTCAGCTCTTCCGGATAGTCCTTTTCTTCAAATTCCCTCAGCGGAACACCGTCCAAACATACTTTAACCGGAAACAGCCTCAGCCAATGAATTTCAAAAACCGAACGGCAGCCCCAGAAAGACTTTTTCAGCAAAGAAGCAATATCTTTTTCGCAGTCATAAATCTTGAGCGATTTTGAACCGTTAAGAAGCCTGCTTTTAAAGAAAACTTCCTGATATTCTTTTCGCCGAAGCACCTTTTTAACTTTTGCTTTTTCAATAAATACATCCATAATGATTAAATTTTAAGTTACAAAAATAATTATTTTCTACGACGAATTTAACATAAAAAGCATTTAAAGCAACCTTTAATTTTATTCAGCAATAAAAAAGAGAGGGAATATCCCTCTCTTTTCACCAACCTATGGCGCAGATGCCTTATTCTTCTTCCTCTTCAAAGTTCTCGGCATCGCCCTCATATCCGGTTTCTTCATCATCCATGTCAATATCGTCGTTATGGCCGATCAGCAGATTGTCCTGTTCCATTTCAACCTTTTTGCGGCGGCCGCGGCGCTTTTTCATCGGCGCTTTTTTCTGCATGGCGCCGATAATATAATTCCCCGCAATTTTATACAAATCAACCAGATGATTATTGTACATATGGTCGCCTTCTTCAATCAAGGCAAAATCGACCTGAACGTTGCGCTGAGCATTCAGGCGTTTGGCCAAAGCGGCGACGCTTGCCGGATTGACGATCTCATCGGCCCCGCCCTGCAAAACCAGGCCAGAAGTCGGACAAGGCGCCAAGAAAGTAAAGTCTTTTTCATTCGCCGGCGGAGAAACCGCAATAAAGTTGTTAATGTCAGGCCGACGCATCAACAGCTGCAAACCGATCCACGCGCCGAAAGAATAGCCGGCAATCCAGCATTGGCGCGCTTCCGGATTCACTGACTGCAGCCAGTCAAGCGCAACGGTTGCGTCCGACAACTCGCCCGGACCGTCTTCAAACTCGCCCTGCGAACGCCCGACACTGCGAAAATTAAAACGAAGAACTGAAAAGCCCAAATTCTGAAAACAGCTGAACAGAGTATAGACCACTTTATTGTTCATCGTTCCGCCGTATTGCGGATGCGGATGCAGAATCAGTGCAATCGGGGCTCCGGGCTTGTCACTCTGATGATAACGGCCTTCCAAACGGCCGGCATGCCCGTTAAATAAAACTTCAGTCATATAATGTCTCTTTTTAACTTAAAATTTAACAACGATTAAGTATATTACAGTAAAACTGTATAAATTATTAATTTTTGCAAAGGACTGTAGCACAAAATGGAGTCAAAATACAAGCTTATTTTACAGGACATTGATGCCGTCATCGCCCGGGATCCGGCCACCCGCAACCGAACCGAAGCGGTTTTGCTGTCTTCCGGGCTGCACGCGATTCTCATCTACCGCCTTTCACATTACCTTTGGAAACGCAACTTTCGCCTCACCTCGCGGATTATCTCGCAAATCGGGCGTTTTCTCACCGGCGTCGAAATTCATCCCGGAGCCCGAATCGGCAAAGGATTTTTTATAGACCACGGCATGGGAGTCGTTATCGGCGAAACCGCCGAAATCGGCAATAACGTCACTCTTTACCACGATGTCACGCTCGGCGGCACCACCGTCTTCGACAAAAACGGCAAAGTAACGACCAAACGCCATCCCACCATCGGCAACAATGTCATTATCGGTTCCGGCTCTCAGGTTCTCGGCCCGATAAAAGTCGGCAATAACGTCAAAATCGGCTCCAACGCTATCGTCACCAAAGATGTTGCTCCCGACACCACCGTTATCGGTCTGGCGGCTCACAGAGTCGAAGACCTGAAGAAAAACCGCCGTTTCTGTGCTTACGGACTGAACGGCGAGGTTGAGGAATGCATCAGCGCCGACAGCCTTTATCAGGAAGTACGGGCCCTGCGCAAAGAACTCGAGGAAATAAAAAAATCCCGTCCGGAAAGCCGGGAGAATTAAACAAAAACTAACCTTTCTGCTCTAAATTAGTGAGTTGTAACCTAAATGTAACTATTATTTTGGTTTAATTTATAGTATGATAAATAAAGAATGGAGACTGATGGAGGCGGCCATGAAAAAATATTTCTCATTACTTGCGGTCCTCGGATGCCTGACTATGGCATCAGCTGCGTTTGCCCAATTACCGACAAATCCCTGGTCTCCCAAGCCTAACGACGGCTATTTTGAAGAGGTTGCCAACAAGCCGGCGGAAGAAGGCGTCCCGACTATTCCCGAATACAGCGGAGGCCAAACCAACGGCGAAGTGCTTCCGGTTGACCCCTGGGCCAAATCGCGAGACCGCAGCGGCGTCAAAACCTGGCGCGGTTCTGCTCAGCACGGCAAATTAAACTATGTCGGCGAAGCCACAACTTTCGGCGACGATTACGGACAGGAACGGCTGGCCCCCGAAGTTAACCGCCACAACATGCTCGTTCTGACCGATTATCTCCGTAAAATGGGCTATAAAATTCCGGAAAGTTACGACCAGAATATTAAAGACATGCCCAAAAACTATAAAAGAATCTTAAAACAGAGCTATGAAGACGTTTACAATGCCAACGACCCGTTGAGCGTCACCTTCACCCAGATTATGGACGGAGTCGAACAAGGCACCGGGCTTGACCTTGAAAACATCCTTTTCAACACAATGGATATTCTGGCAACAGACTAAAGGAGCACCTGAATGCAAAAACTCTTTCTCCTCACGTTATGCGCATTTTTGATGTCTTCTCCGGTTCAGGCCGGAGAAGATGCGCTTGCTCCGCTGGAAGCCGAAATCGACAATATGAACATTACGCCGCCCGAACGCGAAGCCGCCATTCAAAACAGCGTCAATAAAAAAACCTATTACCGGCTGAACAATTATTCTCCGCAAAAAAAGAAAGCTCTTGTCAAATATGCCAAAGAACTTGACAAACGCTACAAGCGGATTAATAAACAAACTTACGAAGAACCCGAGCCGATTGACGCAAACGATGAAACGGATATGAAATATTTCCTCAAAAGAAACGTCAATACCGAACTCGGCGGCCCGGTACATCTGGAAAACTGACAAACAGGAAAGCAATGCTGCCCAATCAACCCGTTATCATTCTGGTCGAGCCTCAGCTCGCCGAAAATGTCGGAATGACGGCCCGCGCGATGATGAATTGCGGGCTTTATCATTTGCGGCTGGTTAATCCCCGGGAAGACCATCTGTCTCCCAAGGCAGTCGCCGCATCTTCCGGAGCAGACAAAATTCTCCGCAACGCCGAAATTTATGCCTCGGTTGAAGCCGCTGTTGCCGACTTGCAGCAGATATATGCGACCACGGCCCGCCGCCGCGATATGATTAAACCGGTCGAAGCGGCTGACTTTGCCGCCGCTCAAATCACCGAAGCGCAACAGACCTCAATCAAATGCGGCATCTTGTTCGGACCGGAAAGAACCGGCCTGCATAATGACGACGTCTGTCTGGCTGACGCAATCATCGAAATTCCCCTCAACCCCGAACATTGTTCGCTGAATTTGTCACAGGCGGTTCTGCTCGTCGGCTATGAATGGTACAAGCGGCAAATTAATCCTCCTCAGGCCCGCTTGGTTACCAACAAGACCACTCCTGCCGACAAAGAAAAAGTTTTACAATTTCTTAAGCACTTTGAAGCTAAATTAGATAACTGTGGAAATTTCTGCATTGAAGAAAAACGCGAGAGAATGATTATTAATCTCCGCAACATATTCATCCGTAACCAACTCACCGAACAGGAGTTGAATACGCTTTACGGAATAATAAATTATTTAAACAGCCGATAAATGCGGTTAAAATTCAAGCTGTATTTATTTTGAATACTAACCCCTCTGGAGATAAATAATGCTTCTTGAAGACTTACACAGCGCCTCCGCCGTTATTTTCAACTGGGATGCCAAACTGGTCGCTTCGGCAATTCTGATTATCAGCTACCTGATTTTATTTACCGAAAAGCTCAATCGCGCCGTTGTTGCGCTGGTCGGCGCCTGCATTATGATTTTTGCCGGCGTTCTGACGCAGGAAACCGCCATTGCCGGCATCGACTTTAACACCCTTGCCCTGCTGACAGGAATGATGATAATAGTCGGCATTGCCGAAAAATCGGGCATGTTTCAATATGTAGCCGTCTGGGCCGTACACCGCACCCGCGCCAATCCCCGCAGCCTGCTGTTCACGCTGGGGCTGATTACCGCCGTTTTTTCCGCCTTGCTGGACAACGTTACCACCGTTCTGCTGATTGTGCCGGTAACTTTCCAAATCACCGAAAAACTTAAGGTCAATCCCTATCCGTACCTGATTATGGAAATCTTTGCCTCCAACATCGGCGGAACAGCCACGCTCATCGGCGATCCGCCGAACATTCTCATCGGCTCTGCACTCAATTTGTCTTTCATGGACTTTGTCAATGAACTGACGCCGGTTGTCGCCGTTACCATGCTGGTTTTGATTCTGGCCTTTGACTTTGTTTACGGACGCAAGCTGAAAACCAGCCTCCGCAATCAGGCTGAAGTTATGAAAATCAAAGCCATAGACGCCATAACCGATTGGACTTTGCTGAAGAAGTCGCTGTTTGTCCTGTTCGCAGTCATCGCCGGTTTCATCGCCGCCGAACATATCCATGTCGCCAACGGAACCATCGCCATGTTCGGCGCTGCCGTCATGATGCTGCTTTATACTTTCGGCAACGCTCATTCCGAACGCGACCGTAAAATTGAATCGGCTTTCAACCTGGTGGACTGGACAACCATTTTCTTTTTCGCCGGACTGTTTGCCATTGTTTACGGCTTGGAAGAAGCCGGCGTGCTTGAACTCCTCGGCCACAAATTCACCGAATTTACCGAAGGCAGCATTGAAAAAACAACCATGCTGATTGTTTGGGTTTCCGCATTGGTCTCAACCGCCATCGACAACATTCCTTTTGTCGCCACCATGATTCCTCTGGTTAAAACCATTGAGGCAGACATGGGCGGCCGTGAAGCAATGATGCCGGTTTGGTGGGCGCTGTCTCTGGGTGCCTGCTACGGCGGCAACGGCTCACTGATTGCCGCTTCGGCCAACGTCATTGTCGCCGGTATGTCGCAGCGCCACGGTGAACCGATTCACTTCATGCGCTTTCTGATCTGGTCGCTGCCGGTTATGCTGGTCAGTGTCGGCATTGCTGCACTTTACCTGCACATCCGCCACTTTATGTAACCGGAACATTCCGCTGAACCAAGCTCCTGATTTTAACGCAAAATTAGGAGCTTTTGTTTTATATAACGTATTGTAAGTAATATTAATCATATAAGGAATAAGAACTATGCAGGCTGAAAACCTTGCTCAGGCCGCCAATTTGATTTTGGGGTTTGATCCGAAAGTTATCGCAACGGCCATTGTCGTCGTTTGCTACATCATCTTATTCACTGAAAAACTGAACCGCGCCGTTGTCGCCCTTCTGGGTGCCTGCGTCATGATTTTCAGTGGAATCTTAACCCAGGCAACCGCCCTGCAGGGAATCGACTTCAATACCATCTCCCTGCTGGTCGGAATGATGACCATTGTCGGCATTTCGGAAAAATCCGGCATGTTCCAATATGTGGCCATCTGGGGTGTTCAGAGAGTTAAAGCCAATCCGCGCGGACTGTTACTCGTGCTGGCCGTCGTAACGGCCGTATTTTCGGCTTTTCTGGACAATGTCACCACCGTTCTGCTGATTGCGCCGGTGACTTTTAAAATTACCCAAAAACTCAATATCAACCCCTACCCGTACCTGCTGCTTGAGATTTTTGCCTCCAACATCGGCGGCACCGCAACCCTGATCGGCGATCCTCCGAACATTTTAATCGGTTCTTCCTTAAATCTGTCATTTATGGATTTTGTTAAAGAATTGACTCCGGTTGTCGTCATCACCATGGCCGTCTTAATCCTGGCTTTTGACCTGATTTACCACAAGCGTATTCAAACCACGCTCCGCCATCAGGTTGAAGTTATGAAAATCCGTGCCGGAGATTCGATTACCGACAAATCGCTGCTGATTAAATCGCTCATCGTTTTGTTCATGGTTATCGGCGGTTTTATCTCGGCAGAACACCTGCACATTGCCAACGGAACAATAGCCATTTTCGGCGCAGCCGTCCTGCTTTTGCTTTACACTTTCGGCAATGCGCACAGCGAACGTGACCATAAAATCGAGGCCATTTTCGGCGTTGTCGACTGGACAACCATCTTCTTCTTTTCCGGCTTGTTCGTCATCGTTTACGGCCTGGAAGAAACCGGCGTTCTCAAAATGCTGGGACAGATGTTTGTTGATTTCACCGACGGCAGCATAAAAAAGGCTACTTTGCTGATTGTCTGGACATCAGCCATTCTCTCCAGCGCTATTGACAATATTCCCTTCGTCGCCACCATGATTCCGATGATTAAATCAATGGAAGTTGACATGGGCGGGCGTGAGGCAATGATGCCGGTCTGGTGGGCCCTGTCTCTGGGCGCCTGCTTCGGCGGCAACGGAACCCTTATCGGCGCTTCCGCCAACGTCATCGTTGCCGGTATGGCTCAGCGCGAAGGGCACCCGATACACTTCATGCGTTTCCTGCTCTGGTCAATCCCGGTCATGCTGGGAAGCGTCGCCTTAGCAACGGCTTATTTATACATTCAGTATTTTTAACCGTCGACAAAGCCCCTCGAAAGAGGGGCTTTTTTTATATCCAAATATTTACCCGTTTTAGCGAGAACAAAGTTTATCTCTCATTAAATATTGACATAATAATAAAATTATGACATACTGTAAGAGGTATGGTTTCAGTTATAGAGAGGTGTATGATGAAAGCTGTTCTTGGTTTGGGCTGCGCCGTATGTTTAACCGCGGCTCCCGTTAACGCCGGTTCCGTCGAATACGACTTTTCCGGAAAGTTCCTCTTATCAGACACCAGCCTCATAGATACGAATCAAAGCCAAAGTCTTGAAGCCGTATCAACGGCAGGCGGAGATTTCCGTCTGCCCTCCTACAAGCTCGCTGCCGTTCATTTTATCGTCGGAGACCAAGGCCTTACTTTCAACGATTTCGGAAAACAGAATTTTGACGACCCTTCCAACGATTATTGCCAACGGCTGGGGTTTGCCGTCTCATCCTGTGCTTCCGGCCTGTTTAACCGCGCCTGTCCTTATAACGATAAGATTTATGATAAATGCTGCGATGCCGCTTACATTTACACTCCGGCAAGCTGTTCTTCACCGCGTACCCTCAGTGCCGACGTCTGCGGCGGCAAACATCGCTGTTACTGTGACACCGCACAGTATCCTTTCGCCTCCTGTGACGCACCCAAGATTAAAGGTGAGGCCTGCTCCGACGACAACGGCACCAGATATGCTGCTTGCATCTGCCCCGAGGACAACAACGGCCCATGGGGATGCAAAGAATATTATCCGGCTCCCTGCGTTTCCGTCTGCAAAACACCCTATCCCGATAACTGCCACAAGAGAGAAGACGTTGCGCTGCCGCAAAACAGCTATTGCTCCGAGCATTATGATGACTGTGCCTCAAAATGCCGGAGCTGGGTTTGCAAATCCGGCTATACCAATATTTCAGACTGCGCCTGGATGAAATGCTGGATCAAACTCTGATTTTGTTATCTAACCGTTATTATGGAGAATATCTATGAAACCTATCATCTTTTTTGCCGCCGCTCTTTGGGCCTCTCTCGCTCCCCTCTATGCCAAAGCCCAATGTGCCGTTCAGCCATCGTGCTCAAGCCTCGGATATACTTATACCGGCTCAACTTCAGACTGTGTCAACACCCCGATGAAGTGCCCCTTTAACACATCATATTTTAACTGCACTAAAAAAGCAGATGTCATCAAACAATTTAAACCCAATTGGTCAGGAAAAAGAACTGTCAGCAAAGGAAGCTTTTATCCCTCATCAAGCGGATTTATCTTTGGCAAATTTTTTGACATTAATAAATATGGTGCATTCGTCACCGTTAACGGTACAAAAATTGGTTCCATTACCGGACTTCAAAAACAGGGAACTACTTTCTTTCTGATGGTCGCATCCGGCGACAGCATTAATATTGACGCAGACAACGTACAATTATATTTTGTTCCCTTTGCCGGAAACTAAAAAAAACAGCCTCGGTAACCGAGGCTGTTTTTTCATACTCCGACAAAATCAAAAGCCGAGTTTTTCTTTAATCTGACGGGCAACAGCCAAATAAGCATTGGCATAAGCACTGCCCGGCATGGAGTAAACCACCGGTGTTCCCGCATCCGAGTTTTCGCGGATGGCAATATGCAGCGGAATTTCGCCCAAAAAAGTCTCTCCCAGTTTCTCTGCCGTCTTACGGGCACCCTCATGGCCGAAAATATCCGCCCGGGCACCGCAATGCTCGCAAATATAATAGCTCATATTTTCCACAATGCCCAAAATCGGCACATTAACTTTTTTGAACATATTAACGCCTTTTACCGCATCAATCAGTGCAATATCCTGCGGGGTAGAAACAATAACCGCACCGGCAAAATCCAGTTTCTGCGACAACGTAATCTGAACATCTCCGGTTCCCGGCGGCATATCGATAACCAGCACATCCGTTCCGCCCCAGTTAACCTCGGTCAAAAGCTGCTGAATGGCCCCGCAGGCTTTGGCCCCGCGCCAAATCAACGGAACATCCTTGTCAATCAGCGTACCGATGGACATCGACTTAATGCCCAGATATTGAAACGGTTCAAAAGTCTTGCCGTCATAAGACACCGGTGCCACCCCCTCATATCCCAGCATCGTCGGAACCGACGGCCCGTAAATATCGGCATCAAACAAAGCCGTTTTAAGTCCGGTTTGGGCTAAAGCCAAAGCCAGATTGACCGAAGTTGTCGATTTACCGACCCCGCCTTTTCCCGAAGCCACGGCAATAATCTTCTTCACGCCCGGAACCAGCCATTTTTCTTCCTCAGGTTTCAGCGACGGGGCTGCCTTTTCACCGGTATGAATCACCGAAATTCTGCGTTCCCCAGCCAACGCTGACAACCGCTGCTTCAGCGCCTCGTCTTTATCGGAATTTTCATTGCCGTTCCGTAAAGTTACGATAATCCGTTTATCATTGACTTTAACGCTTTCAATATCTGCGGCATTGAAATATTCGCCGGCAATCCGGCTGATTTCACTTTCCATAATGCGCTCCTCTGCCTGTTGATAGTTTTATCATCAATTGTTTTTAGCTGATATTTATATTATATATGAGAACAAAGCAATTAATAAAATAGACAGAGGTGCAAAATATGGCAAAAAATCAAGGACCATGGGGAAACAATGACAATGCAAACCCCTGGGGCGACAATGAAGAAACCTTAAACAGTCCCAAAGTCGTCGATTTCAGCGTGCTGGAGCGCATAAAAAAAGACGACGGATTTGATTTCAAAATCCGCTGGGCGCTTCTTGCGCTGCTGGTTATTTGGCTGCTTTCAGGCTTTTATCAAATTCAGCCCAGCGAACAGGGCGTCGTTCTGCGTTTCGGCGCTTATGTCTACACGACCGATGCCGGCCTGCACTACCATCTGCCCTACCCGATTGAAAGCGTCGAAAAAGTCAGCATCACTCAGGAAAGAAGCATCACCATCGGCGAAGCCGCTTACAGCAGCGGCAGCAACTCTTTCACCGAAAGCCACATGCTGACCGGCGACGAAAACATCGTTGACATTAACCTGACTGTTGTCTGGCGCATCAAAAATGCCAAAGACTACCTCTTCAACATGCGCAGCCCGGACATCACCGTTCAGGTCGCCGCCCAGTCGGTTCTGCGCGAAATTGTCGGACAGTCTGAAATGCAGCCGATTATCACCGGTGACCGCGGCAAAGTTGAAGACGAAACCAAGGCCGAACTGCAGAAAGTGCTTGACGAATTCGGCTCCGGCATAGAAATCGTCCGTGTCAAACTGCAAAAGGCCGATCCGCCCAAACAGGTTGTCGATGCCTTCAACGAAGTTCAGCGCGCCAAAGCGGATATGGAACGTTTCAAAAACGAGGCTGAAGCCTATCGCAACGAAATTCTGCCCAAGGCTCGCGGCGAAGCCTCCCAGCGCCTGCAAAACGCTCAGGCCTACAAAGAAGCCGTGGTTAACAAAGCCAAAGGTGACGCCGAACGTTTTATCTCGGTCTATAACGCCTATAAACAGGGCAAAGAAGTTACCAGCAAACGCCTGTATCTCGAAACGATGGAAAACGTCCTGAACAAATCAAACAAGATTATTCTCGACCAGTCGGCCAAAGGCAACAATGTGCTGCCCCTGCTGCCGCTGAACACCAATACGTCAACCGTTGCAACCGAGAAATAGGAGAATGCCCATGTTTAATCGTTACAAATATTATCTTCTGGCGGTTCTGGCTGTCGTTTTGTTTGTCGGTGCCAATTCCGTTTATATCGTTGCCCAGCCGGAACAGGCGATTGTCCTCCAGTTCGGCGAACCGATGCGCCTGGTCAAGGAACCGGGACTGAAATTCAAAGTGCCGTTTATTCAAAACGTGGTCATTTACGACACGCGTTTGTTAAACCTTGACCCGCCGGCACAGGAAATCGTCCTTAATGACAAAAAACGTCTCGACGTTGACAGTTTCACACGCTATAAAATCGTTGATCCGCTGCGTTTTTACAAGACCGTCCGCACCGAAGAGCAGGCCCGCGGCAAACTGGCGGAAATCGTCAATTCTTCCGTCCGTAAAATTCTCGGCCGCATTACTCTGCCGGAACTGCTCTCCCAGAAACGGACCCAGATTATGAGCGACATCAGTTCGGCTGTCAAAAGCGATGCCGCCCAAATCGGCGTCAGCGTTGCTGACGTGCGTATCCGCCGGGCAGATTTGCCGCTTCAGGTTCTGCAGGCGATTAACGCCCGCATGAAAACCGAACGCGAACGCGATGCCAAAGAATTCCGCGCTCAGGGGCAGCAGCAGGCACAGCAGATTCGCGCCAAAGCCGAAAAAGAACGCACCATCATCATCGCCGAAGCTGAAAAACAGGCGCAGATTACCCGCGGTCAGGGTGACGAACAGGCCATTAAAATCTGGAATGACGCCGCCAACCTCGACCCGCAGTTTTACGCCTTCTACCGTTCGCTGGAAGCCTACAAAAACGCCTTGGCTGACGGCAACGCTTCTTTGGTCTTGTCTCCGGACTCCGAATTTTTTGAATACTTCGGAAATTCCGCCCCGAAAAGGAAATAAGCCTGATGCGGATAAAACCGGTTCTGTTTGCTTTTTTCATTGCGTTCCTCGGCTTCAGCGGTGAAGCCGGGGCGCAGTTTCCCTCCTTTGCCGACCTGACAGAAAAACTGACCCCGAGCGTGGTCAATATTTCCAGCTTCAGTCAAAGCGAAACGGAAAACGGCGAAGGGAACACGCCCTTGTCGGAATCTCTCGGTTCCGGTTTTATCATAGACGGAAACGGCTACATCATCACTAACAACCACGTGGTTGACAAAGCCGAAAGCATCAGCATCACCCTCTCGGACAACACCAAAACCGAAGCCAGAGTCATCGGCAAAGATCCCAAAACCGACCTGGCTCTGATTAAAATCGAAACGAAACGCCCCTTAAATGCGGTTAAATTCGGCGATTCGGACAAGATTCGCGTCGGCGACTGGGTTTTGGCCATCGGCAATCCTTTCGGCCTCGGCAGCAGTGTTACCGCCGGCATTGTTTCAGCCAAATCACGGGATATTGAATCCGGCCCATACGACAGTTTTATCCAAACCGATGCTTCTATTAACCAGGGCAACTCCGGCGGCCCGATGTTTAATCTGCAAGGTGAAGTCATCGGCATCAGCAGCGCCATTTTTTCGACCACCGGCGCAAGTCAGGGCGTCGGCTTTGCCATTCCCGCCAATTTGGCCGGATGGGTTATCAGTCAGCTGAAAGAACACGGCGAAGTTAAACGCGGCTGGATTGGCATTAAAATTCAGCCCAACACGCCGGAAATCGCCGACAGCCTGGGTATCAGCGCCAATCAGGGCGTGGTCGTCTCCGGGGTAACCGAACAGGGACCGGCACAAAAAGCAGGTCTTCAGGCCGGTGACATCGTCTTAAGTTTCAACCGTCAGCCGATTGACAACACCAAAAATCTTTCCCGCCTGATTGCCGAAACCAAAATCGGCACACCGGCCCCGATTGAGATATGGCGCAGCGGACAAAAACAAACCCTCACCGTTCCGATAGAACTGATGCCGGAAGAAACGCCGCTTTCCGCAGCCAAAGAAACAGCTTCAGACGCCGCAGAAACGCCGGATAACGGCGAAAGCCTGAATATCATCGGCTTTACCGTCAAGGAAATTTCTCCCGAACTGGCCGAACGTTACAAACTGGCCCCGTCAACATCGGGAGTGGTCGTCACTGATATTCTGCCCAATTCCGATGCATCACGCAAAGGCATCAAAATCGGCGATATTATCGTTAAAATCGACAAACGCAACATCATCGGCGAAAGCGCGTTTCATGAATATGTCAACGATGCCCGGCGCGAAAACAACCGTCCGGTCTTACTGGCCATTCAGGGACAGGAAGCCCTTCACTTTGTAGCCGTAAAGTTAATGAGCCATGACTAGAGTAGATTTTTACCACCTGCAAAAACAAACACTGGAACAGGTCTTGCCCAAATTGCTGGAAAAAGCCTATTCAACCGGAAAAAACATCAAAATCAAAGTCGGCAACGAAATGCGCGTCGAATTCATCAACTCGCACTTATGGACCTTTGACGACACCTCCTTCATTCCCCACGGAAGCAAAAAAGACGGCTTTGCCGAACTGCAGCCGATTTGGCTAAGCTCCGACAACGACAACCCCAACCACGCCGCCCTCCTTTTTTTGGTCGACGGAGCCGCCGTCAGCGCAGATGATGCCGGCGCTTATGAACGTATTTTCAATATCTTCGACGGCAATCTTGAAACTGCGGTTGAACAATCCCGCGGTCTGTGGAAAGAATTTAAAGCTGCCGGAATGGAAACTTATTACTGGCAGCAGGAAGAAAACGGAAGATGGATTCAAAAAGCCTAGAACAACAGCTTCACGACGCCGGGTTGGTCGAAATAAAAGACCCGCATTTCATCATTGACCTGATGTACGCCCGCGCGAACAATATGTCCGGCTGTGCCGCCTACCGGGAAATCGGCCTGGGCAACCGGGCTTTCGTCCGTACCGCACTTTACGGCCGACTGCTGAACCTGGTACCCGAACTGGAAGCCATGCGGCTGAAAATGAGAATTTGCGATGCCTATCGTCCGCCGCTGGCTCATACGATTATGCTGAAAAAAGTTGCCATTCCGGGCCTGTTTGCAGCCAATTATCAGCTTTCCAACCATTGCCACGGCACCGCGGTTGACGTCTGCCTGACCGATTTGGACGGCAAAAATCTTGAATACCCTACCGCCGTTGATGCCTACACGCCGGAAATTTTTCAGGCTTTGCAACAGGGCAATGAAGCCCCTTTCCGTGAAAATCTTATCCGAGCCCGTCACGATTATTTGCAGGCTTCTCCGGCCGCTTTGGCCAACCGCGCCCTGCTCAAAGATCTGATGTGCCGCCACGGGTTTGAACCGATTCCGCACGAATGGTGGCACTACAATTTGAACGGATTCGAACGCTATCCGGTAGTAGAACCGGCCTGTTTTAAGAATTACAGCCTCTAACTTCCGCTTTTGCTCTCCGATTGAAATTTAACTGTTTCGCTTCTTTAAACCATGCGGCAGAGACGTGGTTTTTTTATGGAAAACGTCTTGACTTTTTTGCCTGAAAAAGGCACTATTTTGTCTAATAGATCATTATTATAAATTTCAAATAATTTTTAAGCCATGGAGTTATTATTTATCCTTGCCGCTGTTCTTCTCATCGAGATGACGGCCGAGCACGAACAGAAATTGCTGGATTACCGCAATTGTTACATTTATTCGCTGCCGCAGGAAGTTCGGTATCACTTTCCCGCTTCCCTATTCGGAGCTGTCTGCAAACGCCTGTTTGACATCATCGTTTCACTGGCTGTCTTGTTGACTGTCTTCCCGCTCATCTTCCTGATTGCGGCACCGCTGATAAAACTGACGTCTTCCGGCCCGATATTCTTTACACAAAAAAGATTAGGGCTGTATGCCGAACTGTTTGACTGTTACAAGTTTCGCACCATGTACACAAATCCCGGAGCTGAACCTGTACGAAAAAATGACAGCAGAGTAACCCCGGTCGGCAGATTTCTGCGCAAAACACATCTTGATGAATTTCCGCAGTTCTTTAACGTGCTGATCGGCGACATGAGCATCGTCGGCCCCAGACCGTTTCCGGCAGAAGTCTATCGGGAATTTTCCTCTTACTACAAGGGTTTTCTGCGGCTGGTTGTCCGGCCCGGCATAACCGGACTCGCACAGCTTAACGTTCCCCGCAACACAAATCCCGGACAGGTCATCAAGAATGACCTCTATTACATCCGCAGGCTGTCCTTGTATCGGGACTTTAACATCATTTGCCGGACATTGCTGTTAAGAGACCATTCATTCTGAAACAATAAAAAGAGCTTCCTTTTCAGGAAGCTCTTTTTATCTCTCGCGGGAATTTCCGTCATTGTCGTATTCCAGCAGACGCGTAATATTCCGTTCCACCTGACGGTCTATCTGATTTGAAGGAACCTGCTTCGGAGCATACTTTCCGTTCGGCGCAAACAGCATATCTATCAGTTCCATCGGATTTCTTCCCTCCAGCATTTGCTGTTTGGTCATCTCCACCGCCACCTGCTGCACCATCGCATTGCGGAAAGCATCCTGTGCGGCCAGCCGGCTCTGCTCCTGCTGCCGATGCTCTTTTTCGGTATATTTGCGATGAAAACGGGCAAATTCATAAACGGGATCGCCTCCCCGGCTGAAATCGGGCAACCCGACTAAATTGGTCTTGGTGTCAATCAATGTCTTGATACCCATACCGTTCTTGTCCCGATAAATCATCCAGTCATTAATGATTTCCGGAAAAATTGCCTCTCGCACATTATCGGCTCCGGCCATGCCGAAATCAATCCGGTCCCAGTCTCTGTCAGCCGTTGCCACCTGAATATTATTCATAAAATACTCTTTATTCTCTGCCTGCCGCCGCGCCGGATTAGTCAAAGCCTGCGCCAGACAAATCGCCACCAGCGAATATTTGAGTTCCTGCGCCGTTTTATAACGCAGTTTGCGCGGATCACGCCGCACTTCCGCATCATCCAAAGCCTGATTCAAACAATGATTGCGCAACACCTGCAAGGCCTCAAGCTGCTCCTGCGCCAGCTCCACATTGGCAATAACCCGCACCGAAGCCACTTTGTTAACCAAGGCTTCCAATTTAAGCTGTAAACTCTGACCTGTCATTTTCTCTCCGCTGTCACAAAATCTGCCCTTAATATATCACAAAATCCCGCCGGCAACAAGCCCCTCGCTGCATGACAGGTTATAATTTTTAACAAAACTTTTACAATTTTGTCTATTGCGTCCTTTTGCAAAATGTGATATGTTTTATTTCAGACAAACCAATTAATTTATATAAATTATGAAAAATTTAGCTTTGCCGTCAGAATTGATGGCTTTTATCAATGAGAGTGGAAAATTCGTTTTCATCGACGATTTTTCCGGATGGGGTGAAGAAGCTCAGTTGAAAAACTTTCGTTTCGGTCCCGCTATGGAAGGCAACAAACTGATTGCCGACACCGGAGAAGAATTCGGTTTTCAATATGTATCCATGCGCAGGGGCAATCATCTCACCGTTCAGCTTCGCGACCACCGGGAAAAAAGCTGTCAGCAGCTCAAATTGGCCGACCTGCCGATTTTCCGAGAGTTCGACGTCGTTATCTGGACCAGCGGAGAGTCGCTTCAGGGTTTTGCTCCCGTCTGCGGAAACAAATTCGAACTGGCCGTTTTTCTGCAAAATCTGGAAGACTACGACGCTCCGGATGATTACCGCTGGTCAAGGACAAAAGCCGAAATGGCTTCTCTCGCCAAGTTCTTGTACAAGAACAATCCCAACAAAACCAAATCCATTCTGGACGATTTGGATTAAAAAAATTATTAACCGTTTTTCAACCCGGCCTCACCGCCGGGTTTTTTATTTCCGAATTCACCTTAACTGGCTGTCTTTGCTGCCGCGGCGGTTATACAGGCTGACAGCCCTATTTTGCTTGTCGGCTTCTTCCTGACAATCCACGCAGAGACGCACGCCGGGCATGGCTTTACGCCGTGCCTCGGGAATTTCTTCACCGCATTCCTCGCAATAAAGCAGGCTTTCCCCTTGCGGAACGTTTCGCCTTGCCCGATGAATTTCATCATTCACCGTATCCTGAATTTGATCCAGAACGGCATCGTCATCTGTCCATCCGACTGCCATATTTCCTCCTCTTTGCTTTATAATATAAATCAGCCGAAAACAAAAATAAACCCCGGATTTCTCCGGGGCCGTTATATTCAATACACAAAAACTATTTTTCCCACTTGTCCAGATAAGTTTCGAATTCTTTCCGGTTATTGCGGAAGAACAAAGCCGTCAGCGCCCGGTTGCCAAGCTTTCCGACCGCGATTCTTTTCATCACTTCCTCATGGGAACCGTTTTTCATCAACTCAATATCCTCTTTCTTTTCATCAAAAGGACAGGATATTCTCAAAAAACAGGATGTCAGAGCCTCATAATCCAGCGGCCGTACTTTGAACATCGCCCACAAAAAGCCGTTTATGTCGCAATACGGACAATCAAGATAAAACATTTTATCCTCATGCGTACCTTTCCGGGCCAAAACAGAAGCCCCACCATAATCCAAATACGGATGCCGGGCCAGATAATAGCGGACTTCGGACATCAGACGATACTCTGCCAAATCAGCGTGCGTATCTTTCCACAATCCGTATTTGTCAACGTAAGCCTGAAACTCCGGTGTCAAAACCTCCCTCAGCATCCGATGCTGATATTTGACCGGAAGCTCCCGCAGAGAAATATAAGTATGATATTCCCGCAGACTTTCCTGATTTCCTTTTCCAAGGCCGTCAAACATTTCTTCCAGCAGTTCATCTGCCCAACCGTGCTTGCGAATATGCAGATTTATCTCTTCCGCATTGCCACGTTTACGCAGCTGCCGCTGATGCAGGGCATCAAAACCGTGACGCTCCATATAGCGCATAAGCTCGCTATGGTCGCCGCGATCCAGAATAACGCCCTGGGCCAACTTGTCAAATCCCTGATAAGAACAATAAGCGTTCATTTCCTCGGGATTATTTCGCTGCGCAATGATAACCTGTACTTTCTCCGGCAAAATACAATTGCGAATCTCCCGCAGAAAGCTTCTTTTCTCCGGCGGACAGTTTGCCTTTCCGTACTGGTGAATCATAAACATGATTTCATCATGATTTCCTCTTTCGGCAATTTCGATTGCCCGGGTATGCGGCAATTCCTGAATTGCCCAGACATAAACATAACCGTTAATCTGAAAATACGAATCCACATATCCGTGAACGCTTTCCAAATCCCTCATAACCTGTTCGCGAGTCTCTTTTTCCTGCCAAGCCGCAGCTCCTTGAGCCACACACTTGTTGTCATTAATAACTTCCATAATCTCAAAAAAATAATTGGTTAATGATTTTTTCTTATCACTTTTCAGCCAAAAATCAACTAAAAAGAAAAGCGGCTTAACCTGCCGCTTTTGAAACTAAATCCCCTCAATCTTGAGAATTTTCTGCAACGGATACCAAATTGTGGCAAACAGCAGCAGCGTAACCAGCATTGTCCAATAAATTCCCCAACCGTCCAACAGCGGTTTCATCAGCATAAGCATTCCGCCCTGTATCATTGTCGCATACATTGAACTGACGGAAATAACCGTGCCCCGCTCAGAAGAAGCGGTACGATGATGAATCAGCGAGCTGAAAACCAGCGCATACATTTTCTGCATGGCCGCCACCACGGCAATAACCGCACAGCATAAATAAACAAAAGCCATATTTTTAACCAGCAAAGCCCCATACACGGCTGCAACAGCCGTGACCACCGCTGCCACGGACAAAAAGAGTATTTTTCGGATTCCCAACCGCTCATAAGCCGAATGGGCAAACTTTGAGAAAAGAATTCGCGAAAACTGATTAAGCCCCACAAAAAAACCAAACAAAGCAACCGCCACACCGGCATCCTCCATCGTCGGCTGCAGAATCCACAGCAAAACAATGGTAAAAGCCCCGAACAATGCCGGAAACAACATAAACAGATTTATTTCCGGATGCTTAACCGACATTTTGACTATTTTTGCCACATCCTGCATCGGGCTGCTTTCCGGTGCAATTTTCCGCCGCACTTCTTTCAGCTCCGGCAACAAAAAGGTACAAATCACGGCCAGCAGAGCGGCAACCGTTTCAACCGCAATAATACCGTTGCCCAAAACAGGATAAAGAATACCGCCGGCTATCGTCGCGGTAAAACTTGCCGTCGAAGCATAAGTCGCAATACTGCCGTTTTCTTGCAAAAACTGCTTTTCCCGTTTCATCCTCTTCAACAAATCATAAGCATAAGCCTCTTTGGTTCCGGAAAATAAGGCCGCGGCAAAGCCAAAAGACATTTCGCACAAGGCAATCTGCCAAAAGCCATAGGCAAAATACAACCCGACATTTCCGGCCAGCCAGATAAGCGCTCCGATGAACAAAACCTTTCTCCGGCTGAAAACGTCGGAAACATACCCGCTGGGAATTTCCAATGCAAACGCCGCAATTCTGAACAACCCCTGAATCAAAAAGAAATCGCCCAGCGTTATTCCTTTATCCTGATACAGCAAAACCGCCACCGGAATAATCAGCATAAACATCAGAAAAAATTCGCTCCACTTCAAAAGCCGAAGCGCCGTCTCATCCGATACTCCGCAAACAAACCGCAATTTTTTCTCCCGGGCAAGTCATGACAAACAGGTTATTCTAGACATATTAACCGCTAAAAGTAAACCGTTAAATAGAACTCAGCTTTGAAAAATGTCCATTCCCAGTCGCGTTCCCCAGACCAGCAGAGCATAACGGGCCAGTTTTCCGGCAAACATTGCCGCCGCCGTCACACTGCCGCTTGCCCGCATATAGCCGAGCACAAAGGGAATAACGTCCCCGACTGCCGGCAAAAAACTGAAAAAAGCGCTTAACGCCCCTTTATAGCGCAGCTGCTCCTGCACCCCCGCCATTTTTGCCGCACTGAACTTTAAATGCTTCTCCAGCCACTCGGTTTTGCCCAAACGCCCGAGATAATAATTAGTCATTCCGCCCAGCGTATTGCCCAGCGAAGCCCACCATAAACACCAACCGGCAGGGTATCCTGCCGCAATCATCGCCATAAAAAACACCTCCGAGCCGACCGGAAGAATTGTCGCCGCCAGAAAAGAAATAACCGCCAGCCCGACATAACCGTATTCAATATAATTTTCCATTTCTGTCTTTCCGCCTCCCTGCCCGCAAACACACTTCGCTCGGCCTGCCGGAGACAAGCCTGAACAATTTAGACAAAATTATCAATATTTTATTGAAAAACGTAAAAAAATATGATATGCTGTTTGCATTGCAATAAGAATATGTTTTATTATTTTGGAAGGTTTTCATGGTTATGATTTGAAGTTTGTTTCAGATTATAGTTATGTTCTGCCGGAATAATAAAATATAATTTTATTCTAAAGAAATTAACTAATAATAACAATCAAAAACAAAAAAAATCATGAAAAGTTTTATCTTCAACCCAAGCGAAAAATGGTTCAAAGGCGAAATTATCCTTCGCTACAACCTCAAAACCCTGCTGAAACTAATCCTGTTCATCATCATTCTGCCGTTTGCCGTTCTCTACTACCTCGGCAAAGCATTGTGGCAAAGCGCATGTTGGCTGGGAAAAAATCTCTGGCAGGGCATTTGCTGGCTGGGACGCAAACTCTGGCCGGTCATCTGCGGACTGGGCCTCCTGCTGCTGGCTTTCTGGATTTGGCTCAAAGGCCTGTTCCGCAAAAAAGCCAAACCGGCAGAAGATCCGCAAACCGCGACATCTGACCGCAGACGAAACTGGATGTGGCTGCTTATCCTGTTGTTATTGCTGCTTGGCGGCATTCTGACTTGGAGAAGCTGCACTTCAAAAAACAATGCGGACGGACCGTCTGCTGCTCCCGCTCAGGTTTATGACAACTCCTTTGACCGGGTGATTGTCGCCAGAGCTTATTTGGACGGCGTTCAAACCACGGTCTCAAAGGACTGCCCGCGGGCACTGGTAGGTTTCAAATTCATCAATAACCAACCGGTTAAAGACTTCAACTTCACGGGAATGACTTATGAACAGGCCATTCAAGTTGTTGCCGAAGACTGGAAACCCTTGGTTGTTGATAACCTGTCGGCGGACGTGAAACTTTCCGAGCAGCAAATGGCCGTAGTAACTTTGGTTGCCATGCGCATGGGCAAAAACGGATTTCCGCGTTCAACCTTCCTCCAAAAGGTAAACGAAGGAGATTTCGATGCTGCGGGAAAATGGCTGCTGCTTCAGAAGAAAAACGGCGAAATACGCAAAGTCGGCGAAGAACCGACCCAGTATTTCTACATGCTGAAACTGCTCTGGAACAATCAGCTGCAAATTGACGACCTGCTGGATTTGCCGATGTTCTCTTATCGTGCCCTGCCGCTCGACAGCCTCTACCACGCTGACGGCAGCTGCAACTTTAACGAACACATTCAACAAATGTTAAAGAAAGGCAATTTCACCACGCCGCGCACCGCTTTGGAGCTCTAAAAACCCGGAAAACCTGAAAAAAATTCCTCCCTGCCGCAAGGCTCGGAGGAATTTTTTTGTACTTATCTTCCGCTTGTCTTTTTAAGGTTGCTTTTTATTCTCTCTGCTTGTAGCATGGTTCCACATTATGGCTGACATAATGTAAGACTAACTATCGAAAGGACTGTAAAATGAAAAAATTAGCTATTCTTGCTGTATTGTTCGCTTTGTCTGCCTGCACCGGCACCCGCGGCACCATCGGCGGACAAAAAGTCTGCACCAATGACTATCTGTTGGGTGTTCTCTCTCTGTCTGAGATTGTTTCTCCTTGCAGCAAATAAAACGGTTGATTTAGAAGTTTTAAGTCCTTCTCCGAACGGAAGGACTTTTTTTATGCCCTTCGGCGGTCACACATGCCGCAGTCGGAACAGCCGTTGCAAATCAGCCGGCTGCCGCAGCTGCTGCATCTTTCGCGAAATTTTTTATGATAAACAATCGGCTCGTCAAACAAACTTTTCCCTTCCGGGCGCTGCAACTTGAATTTTATTTCCTTTCCCGGATGCTGCAGCCCTGATTTGTAGGCCATCCGACTCTGCAAAGATTTGTCCGGCAGATGATAAACCTTGCCGTCCTTCTCAAAATTGGTTCCGGTTTCGATAAAGCAGAAACGGACATCGGCCGCAGCACATTCCTGATATAACTGCCGCACCCACTCATATTTCAACGGCCGCGAACCGTCATAATTCTCCCCGCCGGCAATAACCTGCTCAATCTGCCCCGAAGACAGATAATCTTTAAGGCTCACGGCTCCGATAAACGGAGCTGCCATAATTCCTTTATGCTTAAACGGCAAACGCAGCAGCAACGGCACCCGTTCGTCAGCCCGCCGTTGATTTTCACAGGTCACATTGAAAAAAATATTCTCCCAGCCTTCGCCCCAATCCGGCGGCAGACAGGCGCTCACCCGTTCCGGCCGCTTGGTCAGCAGAAAGAAAACCACGTCAGGACGCTGTTTCATCATTGCCCAGGCCTCAGAGCGCCAGGCATCTGCCTCCTCCACAAAAAAATCAGACGTCATACAGACACGGATATGTTCGCCGCTCTGAATTTTATAATTGCCGTTTTTGTCCTTCTGCAAAGGATAGTTAAAATTGTTCTTAACCTTGTAAACCCGGCTGCCGTCCTGCCCGCGCTGCTTGTCGAGAAAATACATATAACAGTTTGCGCAGCCTTCGCTTTTTTTCACACAGCCATGCCAGGGATTCCAAATATCATGCATTACCCTTCCCCCGCCGATTAAACCGCTTTTCCCTCAATATACGGCAAAGACAAGCCGAAATGCAAAAAATTTTTGCCATCGGCTGCAAAATTATATCTTGACCATCACATGATGAATAAAATCCAGCATTTTCTTAATCTTTTCGGTATTTCTGTCATCATAATGGGAAACGACCCAGCAGGAATGATGCAGCCGGAGTCCCAAGTCCAGATAGACCCAGTTCTCCCGCTGCAAGCCATATTGCAGCGGCTGCAAAGAAGCGGCCAACCCAAAATCCGTCGCCTGAATCAGCAAATTGGACGAATCGAAATGGGCGACCGGTTTCTTTGCCTCTGCCATCATTTGCCGCCATTCCTCCCAATTTTCATTATATTCACGTCGGTTGCACAGGTCATAATTAGCCAGCAGATCGTCAATATTCTTCGGCATCCCGTACTTTTTGATATAGGGAATGGAAGCAAACAGCCCGAATTCCCGCTTATATTCCTTAACCACCAGCGAATTGTCTTTCTGCGGATACTGATAAACGATTGCAATGTCCGCTTTTCTGGCTTTCAGATTAACCTCGTTGTGATTCGAGATCACATCGACACAAACTTTCGGATAGAGTTCATGGAATTCCACCAAATGCGGCATTATATAAATTCCGATTCCGTCTGTCATGGATATTTTCAAATGGCCGGAAATGCTGTGCTCTGCCAGAGAATAATTTTCCAACTCATAAAACAGGGTATCCAGACGTTCCGCCTGTTTGTAAATTTCCATCCCTTCGTGCGTGGGCGTCATGCCGCGGGAACAACGAGATAGCAGTTTTGTCTTCATGGTTTTCTCGAAAGCCTTGATTTCTTTAGAAAGGCGAGATTCCGTCGTTCCCAAGTATTCTGCGGCTTTTGTATAGCTTCCGAGATCTATCGTCGCCTTCAGATAAGTAAGCGGAGCGATGAGCGATTTCTTGCGGGTTATATCCATAGGGGCATACCTGTTATGTTAATTAAGCTTCTTCTAAATTAGAAATTTTTGTAAATACTATAGCCCATAGCCGGTTTATTGCAACAAAAAACAAAATGGAGAAGAAATGAAAGTTACAGTTGCCAGAACATTAGATGATTTTATGAAAGTTATGGTCATCAGGGGCATTATATTTATCGGTGAGCACGGCCACCGTTACAATATGGAATTCGACGAACATGAATTAAGCAACCGCACTCACATGCTGGCGCTTGACGACACCAACGAACCCATCGGCATCATGCGGGTACTCAAGGACGGCAAAGATGCCAAATTTGAACGTTTGGCCGTTATGCCCGAATATCGCAAAAAAGGCGTTGCCGTAAACATCGTCAAAGCAGGCATTGAATACTGCAAAACTCAGGGAATTGAAAACATTTACCTGTTCTGCGAACCTCAGCTCGAAAAATATTGGAGCAAACAGAACTTCACCCGCATCTGCGGCGGAAAGATTTTAAAATATCGCGGACTTGATCTGGTTCCGGTCATGAAAAAAGTAAATGAAAGCACTCCGATTACCGCAGCCGAAAGAAACAAAATTCCGCCTATTCTGCTTCAGCAGAAAGGAGAATGGGTCCTTCCTCCGGAAGAAAAAATGAAACTGCTGATTATCAAAAAACAAAGGAAACAACATCTCTGACTAAGGACTGACTATGATTAAAAACAACCTCTCCCAGCGGCATTTTCTGGAACAAAACAACAAAGTCAACAATCTTTTCGAACATCTTCTGCAACAGATGCGGACGCTGGGCTATCCTGAAACCCGCCTCTGGATAAACGTTGCCAGGCAGTCCTTTGAACACGAGCTTTTCGAACAAATAAAGAAAAACTGACCGACACCAGAAACCGGCCTCAAACTCAGCTTCCGCAAAATTTATGCAAAAAAAAGCACCCTAACGGGTGCTTTTTTTTGATAAATTCAGACGATTTTCAAATCTTTCGCCATATAGAGGGCAAAAGCCCTGTCTTCTGCCGTAAGTTTGCAGGTCAGTGTTTTCTTCACCTTTCGTGTTGACACCTGAAAGCCAAGTAGCTCTTTCCTTTCATCCTGATAAAGAATCAAGAGGGAATTATCGATTTGCTTTCTTTTCATCTCAGCCAATCTGATATTCAGTTTCTCTCTGTATTTAACAAGCTTTATACATTCTTGAAACGTAAGAAAGCGCCACCCGTCCTTAATCTTGGCACACGCTTCGAATGACGTAAAATCTGCACCGACATACTTCAGAAGCGTAATTCTATCCTCGGAATGGGACAGAATAATTCCCCGAATGTTCACACCCGGCAAAGCCCTGTGAAGCGGAAGAATATCCCCCGTGGTATAAACATACGCCCCAACAGTCACATTCTTAACCTGAGAGGGCTTAATCAAAATCGTACCCCGGGTAAACGACGTTTCCCGCGGACAGGAACATACACCTTCGGAAACAGTTTCCGGCTTTTTCTCCTCCTCGTCATCTTTCCCGGTAGAAGGCGGCAAACTGTCAGTTTCCATTTCGGGAACTTTTTCTTCCGATTCCGAAAGCTCCGGCACATGCCGTTTTTCTTCCGGCTGCGAAACAGACTGCATTAAATCAGCCTTTACCACATCACCGTTTTTATAGGCAATGCTGACGGTTATATTTTTTATTTCCCCGGTCGTTATCCAGTTCATAAAAATATCTAAAGGAGATATCCCAAGCTTTTGCGCCATGTCGTTTATCAGCACGGCGTCGGATAAATTTCTCTGCTCCATATCTTTTTTTTTGATTTTAATTGATATTAAGTACCCTCACGCAATATGAACCCGACACGGCAGATTTTGCCGGCAGCTTTTCCGTCGTTCCCTGTTTCAGGTTGAAAATACAGGCTGTCGTTTTCGGACAATCCTGTGCCTCATAGAAAAACTTTTCCATGCCTCTGAAATTGATATGCTGTTTTCTGAACGCCTCATGCAGAAGCTCCTGATAAACAAACATCTTTTCACAGTCTTCATGACACGGGAAACGACAGCCGGACGGCAGCTTTTTCAAAGCTCTTCCGTATCCGCTGCGCGGTTCGCAAACCCTTAAGGCCAGCAGCTTGTCTTCCTGCCGGTCAAAAAGCACTCCCGCAGGAACAAGATTTTGTCCCCGCAGTTGTTTTTGAGACAAGGGGTTTGGGCTGATAATAACTTTCGCCCCCTGCACATAGGCAAACATACCGCATCTGACCGAAAAGACTGTCTCGGCATTGAGCTCAAACTCTCTGCCCGGCTCGCCCCAGTCTCCGTCATAGAAAACATTTTTTCCGGAAGGATCATCGGCCGAAAGCTTTTGTTCCGCCTCTTTGTTCTGAGAACCGAAAATCTGCGGCACCTGTACCTCTGCGGAACTTGAAGCAACCTCTTCCTCCCGCGGTAACGAAACAGCATGTCCGGCAGCCGCAGGAAGCAGCTCCAAAGAAACAAAAGTTCCGACTAAACGCTGTTCCGGCTCGTCTTGATGCGAACTTCGGGCCAAACAGGCAAAAGACAGCACTTGCTCTTGCAGCCAGTTCATCGTCAGAGCACTCGGACTGACATCTAACCGCTTCATCATTGAGGCGATTAAATCAAATTTAGATAAATTTGTGTTCATCTGAATAAGTGTTAATTAGACAAATAAATAATACTTTCACTCATGATAATAATTGTTTATCACTTGTATATTCTAATTTTCAGCAACAGTCAATCTTTTAATTTTTGTCAATAAAAGCCTGTAAGATATTCGCGGCCCAATACCCGCAGCCTATAAAGCGGTCCCCTTTTGTGGGCGAAACAGGCCGGACATATCAACGCCTTCGAGCTCCAACAATTTGATTTTGATTTCCAAACCGCCGGCATATCCCGTTAAACTGCCGTTGCTGCCTACTACCCGGTGACAGGGAATGATAATTGAAATCGGATTATGCCCGACGGCACCGCCGACAGCCTGCGCCGACATTGTTTTCTTTCCCGTTCTTGCAGCAATTATCGCGGCTATCCCGCCGTAGGTCCACACCTGTCCCGAAGGAATTTCACAAAGAATCTTCCAAACCATCTGCCTGAACTCCCCGCCCTTCGGAGCCAGCGGCAGTTCGGAAATTTCCGGTTTTTCGCCGCGAAAATACCTGTCCAGCCAGTTCTTCGCCTTCTGAAACACCGGTAAATCATCATTTTGAAACATTTTTTCCTTGACCGTATCGGCAAAATATTTTTGCCCTTTTATCCATAACCCCACAATATGTTCTCCGTCGGCTCCCAAAGTAATATTGCCGACCGGCGAATTATAATCTGTTTTATAAAACATGTTATTCTCCTCCCGTCAAAATCCGCAAACTAACGGTCTCGTCCGTTTCCTCCCTTTCCAAACATCATAAACAATTACGATTTACAGTAAAGAATATTTTCACCGACTCAAAAATCATCAAAATTATAACCGTATAATCCAAACAGCCGCCACATCACCATTACCCTTGATAAAAAAACAAATATATTCTATAAATAACACCGATAATAAAGTATTATGTCTAACCATTAAAAAATATCATTATGGAACAACAAGCGATTAATCAGGCAATTGACCTGTTTCAAATTCGATTTGGCATACCCCCGCAGGAAAGCCGCTATCCGGTAATTGACATTTACGAAAAGCAACATGCTTATTTGTATGCAGAAACCGAAGAAGCAATAGCCGCTTACAAAACACATCAAAACATCATTCGATGGATAATGTGCTTTTATTTATGGCCGCTGGCTGCCAACACAATACTCCTTTTCTATGCGGCCGCCAAATTTCAAAAACTTGAACATCCTCTGGTCATCGGCGGCATTGTTTTTTATGCCTGCTGGAGCATTCTGTTGCTTTTCCTTTCCTATAAGGTATTCAAAGCAAATAAGAAACAAAAAAACAAGATAATCTGGCTGAACTATTAATTCAGATGAATTTATCATTTTTAAACGGCACCTTTAACAAGGTGCCGTTCCGATATTCCGACAAACCGTTTTGTTCAGTCTGCCTCAAAATTTACAAATAGTATTTATTTTTCAAATGCCTCTTTTACTCTTGCCAACATTCTGTCTTTAAAAGTTAAAACGCTCCCTTTTGAAGTGTCTTTCGTCATATCATACGAAACATTTCCGTCTTTGTCTTCTTCTCGGCCATATTTTTTTGCCACAATATCCTTTAAACGTTTTATCTTCTCCAATCTGTGCAAATAGTCTTCCGTGTTGTCCCGACCTTCTTTTGTCAGATGCCGATATGAGGTTATTTCGTCTGTTTCGTCTTTAACTATCACATGTTCTTTGCAATGACTGTCACCATAGTAAAAATATTCTTTTGCTCCCAAAGAGTCTTTTTCCTTAATAAGACGCCCCAATGAATCATAGATATATTCACCGCCATAGGGAATAAACTCCCGTCTTAACGTTCCTTCCTCGTCATATTCCTGTATCGTACCGGTAACATTCGTAACACTTTTTGTCTTGCCGTCTTCATAATATTCATAATGATAACCGTATGCGTTTTTCTCTTTAACTTGCCCGTTAGAATAAGTTGCCAGAACTTTTTCCGGCTCAGCTGCCTTTTTCAACGCACTTTCTTTTATTCGGTTATATTCAGCCGTTTCCTGCTCTATCCTGGCACGCTCTTTCGCTTCTCTACGAGCACGTTCCTCCGCCGCTCTTCTCTGTTGAAGCATCATATTTACAACTGCTATAAAAGCAAAATTAGCTGCTGACATATTATACCGCCTTTCAAAAGCATTTTACTGCTTTACATTATAATATATAATGTATATGCTTTCAATATAATTTTTTCTAAAAGAAAATAATCTTTTTTATTATTAATCTGCTTTTTACAAACATTCATATAAAATGATTCAGAATAAAATTCACACAAAGGATCGCCCGATGAAGGTACACGGCCAAAATAATGAAATCACCTTTCTTGATGAAAACGGTAAAAAAATAAAAAAGATTAAAGGACTTGAGTTGACCATAATCGGCAATTGCAACAAAGTCATCATCAATACCCCGACGGATTTCACCGACTTTAGCGTCTGGATTGAAGGAAACTGCGGAACTTTCATTTTTGAAGGCTCCAAAAATTATATCAAAAACTCCATGGTAAAAATACTGGACGGAGGTTACGTCAAAATCGGACAGGATACTTCCATGATAAACAAAGCTTTTCTCTGTTCAAAAGGCGGCAAAATAATCCTCGGCAAAGATTGCATGCTGGCTTCCGACGTTACAATCCGTGACAACGATGCGCATGATATCATAAACAAATCCGGAGAAATTACCAACCATCCTCAACAAGTAATAATCGGAGACCACGTCTGGATCGGAATGCGCGCAATAATTCTTAAAAACTCGGAAATCGGCTCTGACTGTATAATCGGCGCCGGAAGTGTCGTCGTTAAAAAATTTCCGGAAAATAACCTGATGATCGCGGGAAACCCAGCCAAAGTCGTAAAAAAAGACATAAACTGGATAAGATAAACATCAATAAAAAAATCCTCTGTAAAACAGAGGATTTTTTTATTGATAAAACCTGATATACAAATTACCGCTTTCCAACCTTACATATCCCAAAAGCCAACAGTTGAACCGATGAAACACTCTGAAGGAACCGGATGTTTTGTATTAAAATAGTCATCATCTTCCATAAACTTCTGAACACAAATTTTAATCATTGCAGCATAGGCTGACAACATTTCCGAAGTTTCGATTACTTTCACGATAGTTTCCAATGACGCCCAGCTAAAATCCAAATCAGCCTCGTCCCATTTAAACTTTGCCCCATAAATACAAGGGTTGGAACAATTATAACCACCTAACTTCACAGGATGCGGTTCACATAAAAAAGATAACTCTGTTCTGCGAAAGTTTCTCAAAGCTTCTTTATACTTCCAGTCATTAAATATCTGAAAAAGATTATCCTGACTATTAGCGACATAACTTGAAGAACAAATTTTAAACAAGAACCAAACATTCTCTCGTTTTCTTCCAAATGCACCTTTAAACCATCCAGACGTGTGCTTCTTTTTTTCCCATAAGGTATAAAAAAACAACAATTCTTCACAAATATAGCGCTTGACCACATTTCCCGCCTCTACTTTTGCAAGGCATCTATCAATCATATTTGTTCCCATAATAAAAATTTAAAATTGTTAAACATAATCATATAATTTTGCCATGATTATAAATACCCCAAAACAAATGTAAAGCTTTTTATATAAACGAGTTCAGAAACTTCTCCCCAAACACGTTTTTTAATCGAACTCAGTTAAACAACTGATTTATAAAAGAAAAACGGCAGTTTAAATACCTGCCGTTTGCATTGGTGATGCTTAACCCATGGTTCTCAAGCTGTTTTGTTTTATCATTCAGATAAATCTATTTGTTCCATCAAACTCATAATACTTTCAGGTTGTAAAGCCCATCGATAAGCAGGATGAATTTCATAATCATAACCAAAATCAGCAAAATCATTATAAATATATTGATTTTCATCATAATATTTTCTGATGATACCTTCTGAGGAGTCTTTCCTCGCAGTTATAAAATTAATTTTATAAAGAAAAGCTGCTAAATCTGATGCCGTTGCATTCCTTCCATTTTTGAATCTTATACAACTCATTGAAATAATATTATTAAGCTTTTGTAATAATTCTCCTCGAGAAAACTTACAAGGTTTCCCACTTCTAATTTCTTTCGTGGTAGGTTTCATTTTTAATAATAATTCTTTAATTTTAGGCAATTCTGACTGATATTCATTACCTGTATCTGTTAAGCGATCATTTGAATAATTGGAAAAAATACTTTCTAAATCGTTAGTCATTATAAGATTATGGTTATTATCATAAGCTTTTCTAGCTGCTAATGTACACAATTTAACTAAATCTCTAGGACGTTTTCTAATAAGAGACATAAGAACCCTATACATAGGAGCATTACACCAATGTCCTCTTCCTCTAAACCGATCTTCAAATATTTTATCTAAATATGAAGCCAATGTTTTTTGTTCAAGAGAAAGTAGAACTTTTTCATCTGGATTGCTACCATAAAAAGCCTCAATCCTCTTAATTAACATGACAAGAATTTCGTGATTTGACCATTTAAGCCAAAGGACACTTCCATCTATTTTGTCCGTCGTCTCATCCGAAGTTCGTACAGCATAATAAACATCACTCCTTAAAGCGACCCTGAACCTGAGATTAGTGGTTTCCCGATTTAAATCTCTAACAGCATTTAACATAGCTGATAAATTTTCAATATCTCCATCCGAATTCTTCCAACCTCTATCTAAATCATCCAAATAAATCGTTACTGTCCGTTCTTTAAATAAATCATTTTTAAAAAAAGAATTAAGCTGTTCACTCGAAAGGTGCAAATAACGTTCATTTAAGTAATCAAATGTCTGCCCTATAAGATTTAATATGAGACTTTTTAATTTCTCAACCCACTTATTGTTTTCATCGTTTGAAGAATAAGTTTGTATTTTTATTGCAAGTTCTTTAAATATTATTTTAGCAAGCCCCTCCTTCCAATCCCGAATTCTCTGCAAAAATTCAGTTTTTTCCTGTTTAATATCAATAACATCATCCGGTTGAATAGTAATTGATATATTGCCTCGCTCACTATCTTCCTGCTCTAAAACTTTTAATAGTGCAGACTTACCAACACCTTTATGGCCAACTAAAACATATAAAGGAATTGAACTGTTTAATTTTTCGTATATTTCTGTTTTTACATAATATTTTCTTAGCTTTTCAATATCTTCATCTTCTGCAGCTTCGTGCCCCAAAAGCGCTCTTATTGTCTCTTCATCAAATACTAGTTTTTGTTGGTCTTTTTGCATTATTTTACTCTTTTAAATCAAATATCCATTTAAGTCTAAATCATAATTTTAATAACTCAATATTTATACAAAATTATCCCCAACACAAGCCTTTATAAAATAAAAGTCTCCCTCTAAACAGATAGAGATATATCATAAGAATTTAATAAAAAACAAAAATTAAACAGTCACCGTTCCTTCTCAATCTTATACATCTGCACTTTTTCAGCCATGGTTTCATATTCTTTGATGTCGGATTTATCAAAATCAAACCAGGTATTAGCATTTTTGAGGTTAACCAGCTTATCAAAAGGCTTTTGCAATTTGTAAATCAGTTTCTGCCCGTCCAGATAACATTCCGCAAGCATAAGACTAAGTAATTTATTTTATTGAGTAGGATTCGCCTCTTTCATAATATCAGAAACATTTGCCGCAATATCCAAGACTTCATTAACAGTAATTTGGATGTCTTTGCTTATATCCGCGTATTTTTCAGCCGTTCTTTGTAATTCTTCCCGTTTATTTGCAATATTGGCTTTTTCTTCCTGCCATTCCTCACGGGTAATATCGCAGTCGCCACCATACTTTCCTTGGGTAATAATGCGTACCAAATCTTCCAGAGTTCGAAAGTAGAAACAAAAAGAGAGATTTTACACATCTTACTTTCGAACTTGAAATTGCAAGACCGCAAAATCTCTTATACGCTTAGAAAACCTTACGATTACATCAAGTCTTTAAACAAAAAAATACCCTCAAAAACTGAGGGTATTGCAATTGGTGATCCCAACGGACGGCCGCAGAAAAAGCAGCCGGTGGCTGTTTTTTCAAGGAGACGCAATGAGACTTGTTGAGCCGGCAAGAGCAATCGAAGCAACGGCGAAACTTAGTCGGAATTGAACGAACCCAGGGTTCGACCCGTTTGGTTCGAACACCATCAAAATAAAAACCCCATCTGAAAAGATGAGGTTTTTATTTTGAACTGGTGATCCCAACGGGATTCGAACCCGTGTTGCAGCCTTGAGAGGGCCGCGTCCTAGGCCTCTAGACGATGGGACCGTTAAGACAAAAAATGTAATAGGCTATATTTGAAAAAAAAGCAAGTCCTTTTTTAGACCTGCTTATCTTTGAGGACAATTTCCTCCCAGGTTTTCAGACCTATCTTGCTCCAGTCAACCGGAATTTTATCTACCACTTGCATATCGGCGTAATAGCTCTCTTTGATATTTTCCAAAATCGTTTCAACCATCACAACCCGGCGAGCCTTACGCAGTTGATCACGCACTTCAGGATGGATATAATCCAGAATAATCCGTTCTTCAGGACGGCGCATAAAAATAGCATGGTCATAGCCGTCATAGATTACCCGCGGCTCATCCGGATGCTCCTTTTTAGCCTGAAGGAAAATATACAAATCTCCTTCATCACCCTCTGCAATCACAAACTTATTTTCAGTCGTATAGCCGGACATCTGACTAATAATCCCTGCCCCGGGCAATCATCGAAAAATTAACGGGCTTTTCTTCCGGAGCTTTAAACAAAGCCGCAACAGCTTTCAGCGTTTGTTTCAAATCGCCCTCGGCTTCACGGCTTCCGGCCGGCAAACCGCCGCAGATATAGTAATGACCGTGGGTCAATTCAACAGGTGCGTTTTCATAACTCATATCGGCTCTCCTGAGATTATTACTTTTACTTAATTCTATCATTTTAGACAAAATTAGTCAATATAAACCGTTTAAATCTGCGGTTATTTAAGCACATATTTATTAAAAAGCAATTAAATAATCCAATCTGTGCAGACAAAAATAAAGCCCTCCGTTTCCGTCAGGCTTTATTATCCGTTATTTCCCGAAAGATTTAATATTTAACCAAATGTTCCAAAAAAGCGCTTACAAAATCCGGACGGCGATTCTGATAATCCAGATAATAAGCATGCTCCCAAACATCACAGGTTATAATCGGTTTCAACCCGTGTGCCAACGGTGTATCTGCATTCGACGTTTTCATAACCGCCAGTTTGCCGTCTTTACCCTCTGCCAGCCAGGCCCACCCCGAACCGAATTGAGAAGTTGCGGCATTTTTAAACTCTTCCTTGAATTTTTCATAACTGCCGAAATCGCGGTCAATCTTAGCCCTCAATTCGCCTTGAGGTGCCTGACCGCCGTCTTTCATCATACAATTCCAAAAAAACGTATGATTCCAAGCCTGAGCCGCATTGTTAAAAATAGCGCTGAATTCAGCCCGCCCAGCCGAAGTTTTAATCACTTCTTCCAAAGACATATTCTCAAATTCCGTATCTTTAACCAGCTTATTCAGATTATCAACATAAGCTTTATGGTGTTTCCCGTAATGAAACTCCATTGTCTTTTCTGAAATATAGGGTTCCAATGCATTTTTGGCATACGGCAGTTCCGGTAATTCAAAAGTCATATTCATTCTCCTTACTGATAATTCTCTATCTATATAAGCATTTATCAGCCTAATAACAAGACAAAAAAACACTCCCCGGCCAAAATAAAAATATTTGCCCTTCTTAGCCAAAAATAAAATCCCGCCTCATTAAATATTGACACAATAATATAATTATGACATACTGTAAGAGGTATGGTTTCAGTTATAGAGAGGTGTATGATGAAAGCTGTTCTTGGTTTGGGCTGCGCCGTATGTTTAACCGCGGCTCCCGTTAACGCCGGTTCCGTCGAATACGACTTTTCCGGAAAGTTCCTCTTATCAGACACCAGCCTCATAGATACGAATCAAAGCCAAAGTCTTGAAGCCGTATCAACGGCAGGCGGAGATTTCCGTCTGCCCTCCTACAAGCTCGCTGCCGTTCATTTTATCGTCGGAGACCAAGGCCTTACTTTCAACGATTTCGGAAAACAGAATTTTGACGACCCTTCCAACGATTATTGCCAACGGCTGGGGTTTGCCGTCTCATCCTGTGCTTCCGGCCTGTTTAACCGCGCCTGTCCTTATAACGATAAGATTTATGATAAATGCTGCGATGCCGCTTACATTTACACTCCGGCAAGCTGTTCTTCACCGCGTACCCTCAGTGCCGACGTCTGCGGCGGCAAACATCGCTGTTACTGTGACACCGCACAGTATCCTTTCGCCTCCTGTGACGCACCCAAGATTAAAGGTGAGGCCTGCTCCGACGACAACGGCACCAGATATGCTGCTTGCATCTGCCCCGAGGACAACAACGGCCCATGGGGATGCAAAGAATATTATCCGGCTCCCTGCGTTTCCGTCTGCAAAACACCCTATCCCGATAACTGCCACAAGAGAGAAGACGTTGCGCTGCCGCAAAACAGCTATTGCTCCGAGCATTATGATGACTGTGCCTCAAAATGCCGGAGCTGGGTTTGCAAATCCGGCTATACCAATATTTCAGACTGCGCCTGGATGAAATGCTGGATCAAACTCTGATTTTGTTATCTAACCGTTATTATGGAGAATATCTATGAAACCTATCATCTTTTTTGCCGCCGCTCTTTGGGCCTCTCTCGCTCCCCTCTATGCCAAAGCCCAATGTGCCGTTCAGCCATCGTGCTCAAGCCTCGGATATACTTATACCGGCTCAACTTCAGACTGTGTCAATACCCCGATGAAGTGCCCCTTTAATACCTCCTATTTTAACTGTGTTAAGAAAACAGATGTTTACAATGGCATTGCCCCCGATTATTACACAGGAAAAAAGCTTCGCACCGACGGAACAATTTACACTGTCGGTTCGGGAGAACTGAACACTTACAGATGCGCCTGGGCTTTGTTTCGCAGTCAAGATACCAACACTAACGGAATTGCCTCAGAATGGAAGATTAACACAGCGATTGTCGGTCACCAAAGAGGTCTTGTTAACGAATGGGCTGACTACAACTCCGCAATATTTTGGGTAGTTAGCGGAGACCAAATCAGCCTTAAAGGTTATGGAGATGATTACCTTTACATTTATCCCTGCCGCGGCAACTAAAAAAATCCCCTCTTTTGAGGGGATTTTTTGAAAGTTCTTTACTCAACTCTGCCGCAGAAATTCATTCCGCGCAAAAGCTCCTCCGTCGGCATTTTTTTCTTTCCCTGACGTTGGATTTCCGTTACTTCCAGCGCCTTGTCTCCGCAGGCAATGACCAACCGCCCGGCTCCGTCCAAAATTGCACCGGCCTCACCGGTCTCATCAACTACTTTGGCACGCAGAATCTTATAACGTTCACCGCCGTATTCAAAATAAACCGCCGGATACGGATTAAAAGCCCGTATTTTACGCTCCAGAACCTCTGCCGGCATCGAAAAATCAAGTCTGCTCTCCGCCTTGTCAATTTTGGCAGCATAAGTCACTAAACGTTCGTCTTGCGGTTCCGCATGAAGATTTTGCCAATTATCCAAAGCTTTCACAATCAACTCGGCTCCCAGTCCGGCCATCGCGTCATGCAGCATCTCCCCGGTGGTTTCTGCCGTAATCGGAACCGAGCCTTTAAGCAGCATATCGCCGGCATCCAACTTTTCAACCACCTTCATAATCGTAATGCCGCTTTCATTGTCTCCGGCTTCAATCGCCCGCTGAATCGGCGCCGCACCGCGCCACCGCGGCAGCAAAGAGCCGTGAATATTGATGCAGCCCAGAGGAAAAGCCTCAATCACGGCTTGCGGCAAAATCAGCCCGTAAGCAGCCACCACCGAAATGTCTGCCTGCAAAGCCTTCAATTCAGCCTGAGCTTCGGCACTGCGCAGCGTTTTCGGCGTCCGTACCAAAATTCCGTGCGCCTCGGCAAATTCATGCACCGGTGACTTGGTCAGCTTTTTGCCGCGACCGGCTTCCTGCGGTTCCCGCGTATAAACGCATACCACTTCATGCCTGGCAGCCAAAGCCTCCAGCGCTTTTACCGCAAAATCAGGCGTTCCCATAAAAACTATTTTCATTTTCAACTTTCTTCACGATGTTTTTTCAGCTTTTTCAGCAGCATATTGCGTTTCAGCCGGCTGATACGGTCAATATAAAGAATACCGTCCAAATGATCCAGTTCATGCTGAATAACAATGGCTAAAAAGTCATCGGCCAGAATTTCCTGTTCTTTGCCCTCATAATCAAGATAATGTACCCGCACCTGCGCATGGCGCTCGACCTCTGCCCGCTGATCGGGAACCGACAGACAGCCCTCCTCGCCGCAAACCTTTTCCTCTGACCGCCAGATAATTTCAGGATTAATCAGATACATCGGCTTGCCCGTCCGGTGTCCGGCGCCGTCATCTTCCTGCTCGGCATCAATCACCACAACGCGCTTAGACACACCGACCTGCGGCGCCGCCAAACCGACGCCCACAGCTTCATACATTGTCTCCAGCATATCATCAAGAAAACGGCGCAGCTCATCGTCAACTTTTTCGACTTTGGCAGCTTTTTGCTTTAATATCGGATGCGGATACTCATATACTTTTAACTTTGCCATCTTATCCAGCTTTCAACTTAACTACACGGAGGCGTCTTTTGCCTCTGCATCCTTATTGACGTCATCGCGCACGGCATGTGCCACCTGATCCAGCAAAGCATTGACCATTTTTGGCTCCTGCTTGGTAAAAAAGGCATAGGCCAAATCAACATATTCTTTAATAATAACTTTAGCATCAATGTCTAAAGTCGTTGTAATTTCATAAATTGCGCAGAGGAGCAAAGCGCGCAGTGTCTCGTCCATGCGTTCCAGCGTCCAGCCTTTTGCCAAATAGGAACTCAGCGATTTTTCAATATCTTCCTTGCGGGCATGCACGCCTTTAACCAAATCGGCAAAATAAGCGCTGTCCATTTCATGAACCGGAACCATCTCTTCCTTGTCCATTGATTTTTCGGCAATCACATAACGTCCGACCTTCCCGTCAACAAAGTCTTTGATAACTTCCTCAACCGGGTTTTCCGTCACCGCGATGACATAAGTTGCCTGAACGGCAGCCAAACGCGCTTCGGTTTTCATTCTGATTTTTTCAGAAATATATTTTTTTGCCATTTTAGTCTTCCTTTTTAACCGCACCGGCTTCCGAATTCGCCAGTTTATCTATTGTTTCCACAAATTCCTCAAAATCTTTGACTTCCCGGAAATCCTTATATACCGACGCAAACCGGATATAAGCGATATGATCAAGCTTTGACAGCGCTTCCATCACATATTCGCCGATGAGCACCGAAGGAATTTCCGTTTCGCCGGAACTCTCCAGCCGCCGCTGAATCGAATTGACGATTTTTTCTACCCGCTCAATATCCACCGGACGCTTGCGCACGGCCAGCAAAATGGAATGTTCCAGCTTATCGCGGTCAAACATCACCTTTTCGCCGTTTTTTTTAACCACAATCAAATCCCGCAGTTGGATTCGTTCAAACGTGGTAAAACGCGACCCGCATTCCGGACACTCGCGGCGGCGGCGGATAGCGGTGTTGTCCTCGGCATTTCGGGAATCTTTAACCTGCGTATCGTCACACCCGCAAAAAGGACATTTCATGCTAAACCTCCCGGGATTAATAACATCTTGTCTCTTTATAAGGATAATGTGCTTATTTTGCAATAGCTTATTTTCACTCTTTTTAAAAAGAAACAGACTTTGCGGAAATTTTGTCTATTGCGCTTTTGAAAAAAATATGATACGACTGAAAACAAATGCTATTATTTTCCTTATTGTTAAACCCTTTAAAACTTACAAATTATGAAAAAGTTTTATTTTCTGGCTCTTGCAGCCCTGGTTTTGAGTTTGGCCTCCTGCGGCCCGAAAGTGATTGAAAAGAAGTTTGAAAAAACAAACTTTGCCACGGTAACGGTGGAGGGTTCAGGCAAATACGGCGTCAAGGACGTTGTTTCCGGCAAGGAAATCCTTCCCCAAAGCTTCGACAACATCGGTTACTACTACAGCGGATTTTTTACCGCTAAGGACAACACCGGCGTTCAGCTTTTCGACAAAGACGGCAAATGCGTCATTCCCGCCCAAGAACAAATCAGCGCCAAAGAAGGCTATTTCGAATTTACCAAAGGCGACACCAAAGGCTTTTATTTCATCAAGGAAAAGAGCACCGTCTCCGGCGTTTACAACAAATTTGAAATTGACGCCGCCGGCAACATTTCTTTCGTGAAAGACGGCAAATACGGCGTTCTGAACAAAAAAGGCGAAATTGTCATTCCCGGCGAATATGAATTAATTCTATGGGACGGCAAAAACTACAATGCGGCCAAAAACAAAAACGACAAGCGGCCGTATTTTGACGCCAAAACCAAACGTTTCAACTGGTACCTGGCCGAAGCCGCCGTTTTTGACACTGACGGCAAGCTGGTGAAAAAACTCACCGCGCCGCAAGCAAAAAAAATTTTTGAAGCCAAAAAATAGACGGCTTCAAAACGCTCTGAAAAAACACCTCCCGCCTCTCCGGCCGGAGGTGTTTTTGTTTGTCCGTTTCAGACAGCAAAACCCGATATACAAGTTTTTTAACCGTAAATCGGAAACAGTTCACATAAGGCAATAACCTTTTGGCGGATATCGGCAATCACTTCTTCCGCATCACCGGCAGCCAAGGCATCAATAATATCGCCGATCCAATTGGCAATAACCTCAAACTCTGTCTCTTTGAAACCGCGTGTCGTTCCGGCCGGTGTTCCGACACGAATGCCCGAAGTCACCTTCGGCGGCATCGGATCAAACGGAATGGCGTTTTTATTGCAGGTAATGTTGGCGCGCTCCAGAGCGGCGGCAACCACATCGCCGGTCAGTTTTTTCGGCCGCAGATCAACCAACAGCAAATGCGTATCCGTGCCGCCGGAAACCAAATCCAGACCGCGGGCCTGCAAGACCTCGCCCATTTTCTGCGCATTTTTAACCACCTGTGCCGCATAGTCCTTAAACTGCGGCGTGAGATCTTCTCCGAAACAAACTGCCTTGGCGGCAATCACATGCATCAGCGGGCCGCCCTGAGTTCCCGGGAAAATCGCCGAATTGATTTTTTTGGCAATATCTTCATTGTTAGTCAAAATCATGCCGCCGCGGGGACCGCGCAAAGTCTTGTGCGTCGTTGTTGTTACCACATCGGCATATTCCAGCGGATTCGGGTGAACGCCACCGGCAACCAGACCGGCAAAATGCGCCATATCCACCATCAGATAAGCTCCGACTTTATCGGCAATTTCCCGAAAACGCTTAAAATCAATCCGCCGCGGATAAGCCGACCCGCCCGCGATAATCAATTTTGGCTTGTTTTCCAAAGCCAGGCGCTCAACCTCGTCATAATCAATCAGCCCGGTCTCTTTACAAACGCCGTATTGAACCGCCTGCAGCCATTTTCCCGAAAAAGAAACCTTTGAACCGTGCGTCAGATGTCCGCCCGCATCCAGCGACATGCCCATAATCACGTCGCATGGTTTCAGCAGCGCAACATAAACAGCCGTATTGGCCTGACTTCCCGAATGCGGCTGAACATTGGCAAACTGCGCGTTAAACAACTTTTTAGCCCGTTCAATCGCCAGATTTTCCACCACGTCAACACATTCACAGCCGCCGTAATAACGGTGCGCGGGATAACCTTCCGCATATTTGTTGGTCATAATCGATCCCTGCGCTTCCAACACTGCATTGGAAACAATATTCTCTGAGGCAATCAGTTCAATCTGATTCTGTTGGCGTTTCAGCTCACATTCAATTGCATCAAAAACCGCTTTGTCTTCGCTTTGCAAATTTTCTTCAAAATCCATATAGTCCTCCCTATTCGTCCAACTTAGAGATGCGGCGTTCATGCCGGCCGCCGTCAAAAGCCGTCTGCAAAAAGATATCCATCCGCCGGGCAGCCTCGGCAAAAGTCATGGTCCGGCCGCCGAAAACGGCAATGTTCGCATTGTTATGCTGCCGAGCCAAAGCCGCAGCCTCATCACTGTACAGAATTGCCGCACGAATACCCCGGCAGCGATTGGCAGCAATTGAAATGCCGATGCCCGTTCCGCAAATCAGAATACCGGTCTCCGCCTCACCGGACAATATCCGGTCACACATCGCCTTCGCAATATCGGGATAATCGCAAGACTCGGACGAATATGTCCCCAAATCATCCAGTTTAGTCCCTTTTCCGGCATAATATTCTTTCAGCTGTTCCTTTAAATCAAATCCGCCGTGGTCGGAAGCAATTGCAATCTTCATTCTGCCCTCCTTTGCAAAATTTTCCTTATCATAAAAGATAAGCGCAGTTTTGCAATGTTAAATTATTTCCATGCACAAAAGCGCGGGATGAAAGCCGTAAGAATCTGATTTTTAAACAAATTAAAAAAAAGTGCAAAATAATATAAAAAAGTTATTGACGAGAACTAAAAAGTTTGTATATATAGAGGACGTTGAGTGAATGAGGAACTCAAGTTGAGGTATCCCGATTGGCCGGTTGGCAGAGTGGCTCATGCAGAGGACTGCAAATCCTTGTACATCGGTTCAATTCCGGTACCGGCCTCCAAAATTCATTCGTTACCGCATTTATTATTCCGGCTTAGCTCAGCGGTAGAGCAATCGGCTGTTAACCGATTGGTCGCCTGTTCGAATCAGGCAGCCGGAGCCAATAAAAAAACCTCCCTCTGGGAGGTTTTTTTATTGGTTATGACTGCCTTGCCTAGAACAACGACTGCCTGTTCGTATCAGGCTCGAGGATAAAAACAACCGCTGCTCCGGTTGTTTTTACCGCAAGAGACGTAGCTTTGCCAGGATATAAGTGCTCTCGCAGCACGATATATCCGCTGCAAAGCAAGTGACCGACGCGCAGTTAGTGAGTGCTCCCGCACGAACTTACTAAGCTAGAGCCGGAGCCAATAAAAAAACCTCCCTCTGGGAGGTTTTTTTTAACCGTGACTTCCTTCTGAGCCGGAAATCCAAAGGGAACCTGTCCGAAGCGGATTGTTAGCTATTTTTCAAACTCACATTTATCCGGAAACATTCTGCTTAGCAACTCATACGCTCTTTCCCGATGTTCATCTGTAGTCATCATATCGTCATTAATACAAAAAACACATGGCTTAGGATTTTTGAAAAAACGATCAACATCTATTTTGCGCAAGCAAGAATAATAAGCAGCCTGCCGCGGAAAAAAACGATATCTGATCCTATTCAGCCATTTTTTCACACCGGAAAAACAGACACTCCCGGAAAGCTCCCTGTTATCAATTACAATGAATGGCGCTTTATTATGCCATACTTCGTACAAAGAAACACACCACCGCATAATATCATCAGAACAACGAAAACGGTTTCGCCTTGTTCGGGTTGTTTCTTGAGAAAAAATATCATAAACCTCTCTATATACACTTTTACGATAAGCATCAATATTATGATAAGGTTTGGCTTCAAAGCCGATTCTACACTTTTGCCCAACAAGTTCAAAACATTTTTGTATCAAAAGACTATACCTGTCGCCCTGATTCACAAAAGGCACACTCATACGAGAAATCGGAAAATTTTTAGAAAAAAAGAAATCCGGATCAACTTTACGTCCGAAAAAAGTATCATCATTGGCCAACAAAAAATGTTCTGACAATCCCCTGATATTATGTATCCCGGTTTCAATAGCCATAGAATTAAAAGTAGGTAAAACCTCTCGGGGCAAAATATCCTCATGATTAACCAACGTAATTTTAGGATGTTCAACATTTAACCATGAAGGAATTTGATGATCAGTAATCAGATAAATATGATTAACCCAAGGAACAAACTTTGCAACCGAACGCATAGAAAACAGCAATTCATTATTATTAATAAATCTGCAATCAGCTGCCGCTGTTTTTTCAATACAATCATATTGCTGAAATCTTTTTCGCTTGGCACTCCACTCTTCATCAGTAGAATCACACCACAAATAAACCAAATCAATTTTAGTCATAAGAAAATTCTCCTTTAGACTAAAATTAACATGGCTCCTTAAAATAATTAATACAAAATATTTTTTATCAACGACTTTCTAAAAAAACCAATAATGCAAAGCTTGCTCCAAATCGGCAAAATTCTCAATAACTGTCATTCCCTGCCGCTCACGTATCTGATATTCCTCCTGCGCGGCATCATAGACCAGCCAATCAAAATCATTTGCTCCCAGCAAAATCATCTCGCCGAAGACATCCGAATTATAACGTTCATTCTGCGTTACAACATCCTCCAGCCCCGGCCAGGATTCCGGCATCACTCCGAACAACAAAGCCCGATCGGAAAAAGCACCGTTCACATATCGCAGCAAGGCAACATAATCCGGCGGCAGCGCACAACGCTCTTCTGCGGCCAAATACTTCTTGCAATCATCCAGATAACGGGGATTAACCGCCTCTCCGCACCACACGTCCTCATCTTGCATAAGCTGCCGGGCGATATCTTTTATCAATGTTTTTCTCCTTTTTAGCCGGGGATTTTGCTTTTTCATTGGTTATTGCAAAATCTTTTACCTCTCCGCGGATATTGTCTTCCGCCTTATACCCCATACTGACGGTCCAGTACTTCCCGTCATTTTGGTTGTCATATCTCGTATCGACCAGATATTCAATAAAATCGGAATCTTGCTCATCGCCGGCCAAAACATTTTCATAAAGCTGGTCGCCGTTGCCGAGTTCGCCATGCGCCTTGCGGATAACGGCATCGGCCTCGTGCCAAATGTCATGCTGCGGCGTATCATTGGACCAATCGTCGACTGATTTGAATTCGGCAATTCCCACATAATTCTTCTGACTGTTTGCCTTGCCGCCCAGATATTGAATCGCCCATTTATGATGCAGGGAAAAAAACGGAATAACCCCTTTAAACTTCTTTCGGTCAACTTTGGGATTCGGCCGGCCTTCGTTTAAAATGCTCGGCAGCAGCACGTCAATATATTCCTGAGAAACGCCGTGCTTCAGCAAAGAGTCGCAAAATTTTTTCTGAGCTTCCGGCGTCGGAATGGCATTATATTTCCAAAAAAACGCTTTATGACGGCTGTCCAGCCCGGGAACCACGTCTTCCAGCGCAAGAATATTTCCTCTTCCCGGATGATATGGCTCCTTGCCATACTCATTGAACAAAATGCGCCCGAAATCCGCCACTTTCATTTTCGGCAACAATTCAGGCGGAACGCCCTGTCGGGCCATTGCCTCACGCAACGGCATTTCAATTGACGACAGCATCGTCGTCCGGCAGCAGGCCTGCCATGCCTTGCTTCGGCTGAAATCATAGCTGAACGGCGAAATATCAATCCGCGACCGGGACGAACGACGGCTGAAATCTCTGTATGCTTCCGAATAAGGATTATAACGTTTCAGCTGTTCAACCCCGGGAATCTGAAAAAATCCGTTAAAATCAGCCCGGGTCGCCTTTATTTCGTCTTCGCTTGCTTTCGTATATGGTTTACACTCGATTTTTTTATGAAAATAAGCCAGAAAGTCATTCGTCTTCGCCCGGTTATAGTCACTGCGATTCTGTTGATAATTGCGCACGGCCAGCTTAATCAGCGCATTCAGTTCGCTTTGCGGCTTATTGTCGATATATTCCTGAAGCTTAGCCCGTTCTTCGTCATTTTTGACCGTATGAATCAAATGGGTAATCTTTTTAATTTCCTCGGACTGCAACACATCCCGAACATAATTTCCCAGCTTGCGGCCAAAATAAACATTATAGCTCTCACAGTAATTGTTAAACAAAGCTTCCATGTTATTTTTACAGCCGAGGTCAACCAGCTTCAGTTGTGCAAACAACTGCTGAAATTCTGAACGATAGCCGTTCAGCAGCGTGTTAATCCGCCGCTTTTCCGCCTCGTCGGAACAGGCCCGGCGCCGCTCTTGCAAACGTTGAAATGCACCAAACGCTGCATCAAACTTGTTCAAAAGCGCAACCCGTTCCTGATTAGGCAAATCCGATCGGCTGATTCGAGGTCTTTTTCCCATAACATTCTCTTTTTTGTCGTTTATTTGTCTATAAAATACCACATTATGGTAAAGATTTCTATAAAAAAATGCAGACAGAAACAAAAAAAGCGCTATATTAAAGGCAAATGCCACACAAGGAGATGAACAATGTCACGCCTTTATAAAAATATCGTCATTCTGACCGGAGCCGGAATTTCCGCAGAGTCCGGCCTGGCAACCTTCCGCAGTTCCAACGGTTTATGGAACAACCATCGCGTTGAAGACGTTGCCACCGTCGAAGGCTTTCAGCGCAATCCTGCCCTCGTGCACGATTTTTACAATGAACTGAAAATTGAAATTCAAAAGGCCAAACCAAACCCGGCACATCTCGCCATCACTAAACTGCAAAAAGAATACCCGGGCACCGTCAGCGTTATCACCCAAAACGTTGACACCTTGCACGAAAAAGCCGGAAATACAAATATCTGCCATATTCACGGACAAATCAACCAGGCCGTCTGCCTTAACTGCGGCCATATCTTGGAAACTTTCGGCGATGTCGATACTGAAACAACCTGCCCTCAATGCGGTATCAGCGGCATGATGAAACCGAATATTGTCTTCTTCGGAGAAAATCTGCTCTGTATGGACAAGGTCGAACAACTGCTGCAAAACTGCGATTTATTTATTTCCGTCGGAACTTCCGGCGTCGTTTTTCCCGCCGCAGCCTTTGTGCAGACAGCCAAATACCATGGCGCCGACACCTGGGAATTTACACTCGAACCAACCGCCAACAACTATTACTTCGACCACCATATCTACGGCCCGGCCGGACAAACCCTGCCCCCGTTCGTCGATAATCTCATCAGAGAATCCCGCCCTGAGAACGGACTTCCGCTATAAATCCTGTTCCAAACGGACGGCTTTGAGTTTGGGAATAAAAAGAACTTCGCTGCCGCTGCGGACAAAATAACCGCGATTGACCGCCCGGGTCAGATAATGTTCCCGGTTTTCGTCGTCAATAACACGCACTTCCCGCTGTTGCAAATCCTGCCGGCAGCCGAGCATGCCGCAATAAAAACTTCCCCACACTGCCGCCGTCAGCAGCAAAACGCTGCGATTGTGGTGAACAATCCGCAACGCCAGATCCGCCAGCAGCACAATAACCGTAACAAAGAATCCGCCGAAGAAATAAGCCGGAGCCGCTGCCCAGACTTTCCCGTACACCGGAATCAAAAACAAAAAATAAACTGCCGCAACCGCCACTGCTCCCAGCAGGCTCCATCCGCCGATACGAAGAGCAATTCCGCCCAGCACTTTTAACTCGGGCCACATTTTCTTCCGCGAAAGCTCATATTTATAAACCAGCTTGTCATATTGGCCTTTTTCGGCAGCCAGAAAACGCTGCAAACGCTCTACCGAAACCTTCCGCCCCCGCCGCCGCGATAATTTGCGGTAAGTATTTTTGCCGTAAGCTTTTGCCAATTGCAACCGCAAGAGCCACTGCTCCAAGGCACTGTTCCACAGCTCGGTTTTCAAACGCGCAATTTGCTGCAGGCTGTCTGCCGGCCCGTCATATTTTGCCCACCAAAAGCGGAGCTTATGCAGCAGTTTCTGATACGGCCCGGAAGAACTGTCTAAAATCTGTACTATCAGAGAAGTGTATAAAATCAGCCCTAGAACAAGCCCCGGCAGCGTTCCGCTGTAATAGTCCCTTGTCCGCAGCAGACTCATATAGCGCCAGTCCAACCCGTAAAAATATCCCAGATTATAAATAAACAGAGCCATAATGACAATCAGGACCAGCATCGGCAGATAAGTCTGAAACAAATCGGCCACCCGAAACGGCTGTTCCCAGCTGCGGACAGGCCTGCCGGATTGAATTGTTTTGGAACGGGGCATTTTTCTTCCTTCTCAAACTTTCATAACTTGACAACATTATAGACAAAATTTACATTTTCGCAACAAAATTTTATGACACAAAAAAACCGGGCTGCACACCCGGTTTTTATTCTCAAGTCATTCTTCTATCCGCCAGTTTCCGTCCCAAACAACGTGTATGGCTTCGGCATTCGGCAGTTTTTCGCCGTTGCCGCCCATTGTCATCAGCAAAAAGCGCAAAGCGGCGCTGTGCGAAGAAATGCCGATAACACTTTCGGGCTTCTCCAGCAAATCGGCCAGAGCCTGCTGCATCCGCCGTTGAATGGCTGCTTTGCTCTCCCCGCCCGGAAATCCCTGTGCCATCGCCAAACCCGGCTTGTACCAGTTGTCAATAATCTCCGGCCACCGGCGTTTCACTTCCTCTTTGGACAGCCCTTCCGCCGCACCGAAATTGCCTTCCAGCAAGCGTTCGTCACTGATAACCGCAATACAGAGCCGTACGGCCGCAATCTCTGCCGTTTGCCTTGCCCGCCGCAAAGGAGAAGTATAAATCACCTCTATCTCCTTTTCTTCCAGATAAACCGCCAGTTTTTGAGCCTGCAAACGCCCGGTTTCATTTAACCCGACGTCAATTCCCTGCCCCTGACGCAGCCCGAGGCGGTTATACTCGGTTTCGCCGTGGCGGAACAGATAAAAATCTTTTCTTTTCATAAAAAAATAATTTTAAGACAACAATATAAACAAAATTCCTATTTTCACGGAAACTTGTTTAACACTTTTTGACTGCCGTGCAAATTAAATTTTACAAATTTTCTAAATCTTTAAGATAAATCCAACGCTTAATCTTGGAAAAATCGGCGGAAGGCGTGCCGTTCAGCGTCGAAATCAAATACTTTCCGTCTGCATCCTCAAACAGGCAAAGCACATCAGCCTGCGGCAGAACGCCGGAATACCAGAGCGTTTTGTCTTTTTGCATTTTGGCCAAGCTGGACACACAACTGATCCAGCGTTTTTTCATCTTGGCAATCCGCCATTCGGCAATCACCACATATAAAATCACAATCAACCCGGCTATCGGCATTTTTCCCTCGCTGACAAACATCTGTAATAAATTAAGCATATATCGGTTAATTTTAAATTGCCAACAAAAAAATATCCCGCCTTAACGGCGGGATATTTACTGATTGAAAAATCAGTCTTTGTCATGAACGTCATGAAGCTTCTTCTCATGGCGGTCACGGCGCATGTCATGACGGGCTTTCCTGGCTTCATGGCGCTTTTTCATTTCTTCATGATGCCGGGCTTTGATGTCTTTAAGCTTTTCTTTCTGCTCCGGAGTCAGAATTTTTTCAAACTCCAGCATATTGTCTTCACGCAGCTTATCCATCTTCTCACGAATGTCTTTCATCTCCTCAAACAGCGGTTTAAGCTTTTCACGGCCTTCTTTGCGGATTTTCTCGGCCTGCTCCTGCTGCTCTTTTGTCAGTCCCAAATCGTCCGCCAGTTTTTTAGACATCCTTTTCTCCATCTTTTCCATTTTCTTCTCCATCGCTTTATCGGCACCCGGCGGAGGAGGAGGAGGCAGCATTTCATCTCCGTGATGCGGCGGCGGAGGCGGCAGCGGCATATCATCGGCAGCCTGAACATTCAGGGCGCCCAAAGCCATAACGCTGAAACAAACGGCAGTTAATAAAACTTTCTTCATTATCATTCTCCTTTTAACGGTTGTAACACTTCGCTCAAAAGTTTCCGAGCATTAAAGAGTCTGGATTTGATGGTTCCGACTGGATCGCCGGTCTTTTGAGCAATCTGCTCATAACTCATCTCTTCAAACTCAAACAGAATAATCACCTGGCGCAGCTTTTTCGGCAGAGTGTCCACGGCCTTCAGAATAATTTTCTGGCGCTCTCTGGCATCAAACCGCTCTTCGATTTTTCCGCCGACGGCCACTTTTTCCAAAATCGATTCGTCACCTGCTTTGCGCAGCTCGGCCCGGTGCTGACTGGATTTCAGATAATCGCGGCAGACATTGGCAGCCAAAGCGCTTATCCACTGAACAAACTTCCCTTCTTCATGATAGCGGTCCAAATTCCGCCAGGTCTTGATATAAACCTCTTGTTCGATGTCTTCATTATACGAGCCGATCAATTTTTTGATAATTGCCTTAATCCGGCCCTGATGCGCTGCAATAATTTCTTTCATTTAGCCGACCATCAACAAGCCGTATTCGTCAACCGGCAAGCCCATATCTTCAATAACCGAACCTTCTTCTATCTGCGCCACCTGATTTTCAAACTCCATATCCGGCAGCAGGGTATAGGTGTTGTATTTCTGCGGCCACAAGCTGCTCATCATCACCACGCACACCAGCATTCCGAGTGTTGCTTTAATCCGGTTGTTGCGGCGCTTTCGGGCAAAATACAGCGGCTTGGCCTCCTGTAACAAACGAGAAATGTCATCCATGTTTCAAACTCCTTACCCTTATTAGAACGAGACTGTTGTCATTAAAGTTCATTTTATTTGATATTTAATTAATATCCGGTCGTCACACACTGCTGAACCGTTACACCGTTGTTAACGGTAGTTGTGCAGTTGGAAGTCGCAACCGGCTGCGGCACAACGGCGGCTTGCACCGGCACATAGGTCTGAACCGTCTGCTGCGGCGTCAGCAAATTGGCTAATGCCGCCATTCCCACAATCGTCCCCGCCACGGCCAGAGCCGTCCCGCTGCGGTGATGCTTGTGCCTGACGGCTCCCGGCCGATGATACGAATAAACAGGCCCCGGACGGAAATGCGCCCCACCGTGGCCGGGAAAAGCCTGAACCGTCCCCGTGCTTAACATCGTTACCGCAGCCAACAGCATCAAAAATTTTTTCATAAATAAAACTCCCTGTTTTTTTAAGTCTGACACTTCTTAAAACGAACGTTTTTTCTTTTTTGTTCAAAATATTTTTTAATCCCGCGTTTTTCCTTCCCGGCCCTCACTCGTTGTCCGCCCTCCGCCATTGCTCTGATAACCATATAATTCATGTCCTTTCTCCGTGTCATTACCCGACTTGACCGGATTATCAGTGCTCCCTCTTCTGTCATTACCCGGCTTGACTGGATAATCAGTACTCCCTCCCCTGTCATTACCCGGCTTGACCGGGTAATCTGAATTTATACGCCTTTCCGGTTTTATCCGAACATTCCGCTCAAACCGGAACATAATAAAAAAACAGCCGGATATATCAATCAAACTTAAAATCATCTCTTGGCCTTACATAAATTTCCCCTTGCAATTTAGCCGGCTCTCATTTACAGTAGAACCAGCTTTCAGGCAAGGTAAGTCCGGTTTCGTCCGAACCCCAAACCTGATTAACCGTGAGAGCGGGCGGGAACCTAGTAATTCTTTCATCAGTTACAAGACCCTCTCATGTGAGGGAGCCTCCAATATAAGGCGGCTTCCGCACGAATAAGGAGGGCTGTCCGACTGGTACAGTTACTAGCTCCCTCACACCTTTCAGGTCTGAGGGTTTTGTTTTGATGGCAGCTCGAAACAAACAAAACCTGATTAAGCTGCTGAATTTTATAAACACGGTATTGGCTTTGTAAAATTCTTAAGTTATAACATATAATAATTCAGTGTGGACGGTTTGAAACCCCGACACAGATAAATATGTTACATACCCAACGCAGCAGGCGTTAATCTGCACTCGTACCCTTTTTAAGGGGAGGAGTATTGCGAATACCCGTACCGTGCCGGCTTCGTCCGGCACGGATACGGTAATAAGCATAACTGTATATGGGTATGTACAGGGTTTCAGCTCCTCCCGCCTTTTGAAAGGATAGGTTGTTATGCAAGCTGATTTGTCCCATTTTATCATTGAAGATAAGCAAAATCTCGGCTGGAGATTTCACTGGCTGCGTGCCGAACAGCAGGAGCCGATTGATATCTGCGCCCAAAAACTCAATGTTTCCGTTGACGTGATTGATAAGATTGAAAGCGGACAATTTGACAGTCCTCAAGTCAATCTGGACATCTTAATCCGTTACCTCGCACTTTACGGCGAAAAGTTCCGCCTCAGCCTCGGAGACGACTAATGGACGACAGATATATTTTTCACTGGAAAGAGCTCCCTTTTGACGGTGCTTATTACCTGGCGGAAGAACTTTATTCCGCCCGGCGGCAGAAAAAACTCAGCCTGGAGGAAGTCAGCCGAGCCACAGGCATTCCGCCGGTTCGGATAGACGCTCAGGAAGTTATGTCGGCGGACATAGATTTCCATATCATCGCGCGATTATTGGATTTTTATCGGATTAAACTGGGTTTGAGCAAAGGTTTTTTTCCCGGCTTGCCGCAAAACTATCAAAAAAATATTTCCGCAATTAAGGCAGGCGCTCCGAACACTGCCGTTTCTTCCCGGCCGGAACCGAACCGTCTCCCGGCCGGGTCGGAAAATCCTTTTATCAATTCTATAAACAGCGGTAAAGATTAGCTTTTCGACAGTTGGCAACATCTTCAAAGCGGCGGACTTTATTCCAGACTTGCGCAGCCTTGGCTGCTTCATATGATTTATAAACAAAATCAACCCGATAGTAATCCGCCTTAATTTCTGCCGCCTCCGCCGCAAAACACAACGGCTGTTCGGCAAACAGCATCGTCTGGCAGTCCTTCGACAAAGCCTGATATTTCTGTCCGTCTTTCTCCAATTTCAGCCATTTTTCACCGCGCGGACAATCTTTGCAGGCATTACTGCGAATACAGGCGGCACTGGTAAACAATGCCGCATCCTGATAAACCACCATTGTCACCGGTAAAGGCGCCTGCGCGGCAATCAGGCCGAGGTTGTCAAGCTGGTCTTCCACCGAAAGCGTCACCCGTCCGGCATTCATCTCTTTAGCCATCTGCATGGCTTGGGTATTCAGCATATATAAAGGCGCGTCAAAGCTTAAATCAATTCCGTTTTTCGGCAGCACCGACAATCCCCAGTAATTGCCGATTTCCCATTTTTTATATCCCTGCGCCAGCAAAGTCTCTATCAGCGGCTTAAACTTGTCAACCCGTCGGCAGACCGTCGGCAGCGCCAGACGGAGTTTGCTTTTAGGCAGCTTTTTCAATTCGTTGACATCACTTTGTTCATTCAACAGATAAATAATTTCATCGGCTTCGTCCGGCGCAATGGCGGCAATTTTAGCCAAACTGTCGGTTTTTATAACCCATTTGGCGGTTTGAATCCGGTGCGGAGCGTCCGTCTCCGGCAGATTTCCCTTCTTGTTTTCAACACTTATTTGCGCATAAAGCTGCCGCCGCAGCTCATTGAACAAAGACACCGGAACAAACAAACCATCCGGATTGCGCACCTCAAACCGTCCCGGCTCCACCGCGGCATCGCCGCTTTTGGCAAAAGCTTTGCGGGCGGCTTCAACCGTTTTCTCAGGATGTTCTGCCGCGGCAAAATCACCTGTTATCCGGCTCTCAACATCGCCGCTGCGAGCAACAATTTCCCCGCCGGCAATCTCGACGACAATGTCAACCGCCGCTTTCTGCCGAAATTCACCCGGCTTGGGCTTGCCATAATCATAAGCGCCCTTAACTTCGGAGGCCGAGGCCAGATAAATGTTCCACCCTTTTTCCAAACGCGGCGTCTGCGGCGGCAAATCCATGGTAATTTCTTCCCCTGCAGGCACTTCAAACACGCTTTGCCCTCTCAGACGCAGCCGCTGGACCGAAAAACCGAACGGCTTTTCCATGCCGGGAATTTCAATCTGTATCCCGTCATAGCGCGCTACCTTATGTTTGCTGTGAAAAGTCAGACGCCCTTTGCCTGCCTGCTCCACCTTGCCGATCAGCAGCCCCCGATGCCCAACAAATTCACGTTCAATCACATTTTTATCTTTGCCTTTGAAATGAAATTTGCACCACGGCCGCGAAAAAATCTGTTTGATATGTTCGGCCCGGTTTTCATCAGCCCCTTTGCCGTCCAATATCCGGCGGTAATAATCGGTAACCGCGGCCACATAAAGCGCCGTCTTTTTACGCCCCTCAATCTTCAGCGACGTTACCGGCATTTTCAGAACATCTTCCTGCAAAGCCATGTCTTTCATCGAAAAATAATGCTTTTCCCCGGCTTCGCCGGTAAAATTCGCCCGACAGGGATATAAACATTTGCCGCGGTTGGCGCTGCGTCCGGTTTCCACCGACGAAAACAGACAGAGACCGCTGTAAGAATAGCAAAGTGCCCCGTGAATAAAAGCCTCGGTTTCCAACCCCGGAATAGCGGCAATTTCTTTAATTTCTCCCTGCGTCAGTTCGCGGGCTACCACCACCCGGCTGAACCCTTCCTTTTGCAGCGCCAGCGCCCCTTCTTTATTATGAACCGCCATCTGTGTACTGGCATGCATTTCCAGTTCCGGATAGCTCTCCCGAATAATCCGCGCCACACCCAAGTCCTGCAAAATAACCGCATCCACTTTGCAGCGCGAACAAATATCCAGACTTTTCAGCAAATCGGAAAGTTCTTTTTCCTGCACCAGCGTATTGACCGCCGCATACACCTTGCGTCCCAGGTGATGCGCATAACCGACAAATTCATTAAGGTTTTCTTCGCTGAAATTGGTTGCCGTTGCCCGCGCCGAAAATTGCTGCAGCCCCAGATAAACGGCATCTGCCCCGTAAAACAGCGCCGCATACCCGGCTTCAATATCGCCCGCCGGCGCCAGAAGTTCAGTTTTCATGGTCTTTCAGTCTTTCGCTAATGTTTCTTTGCGCTCAGATTATTGCGCCGCTTTGCGAATGTCAAGCCGATATTCTTCCCGGCTGTATGCCGGAAATTTGGTAAAAAGCCAGCGAATACGCGCATTTTCCGTGCAAATTCCCCACATGCTGCCGTTAACCAGCACTTTGGCCGCTCCCGCCTCGGCATCTGCCAAAGCCGAACATAACGCCTCGGAAAGCTGATAAACTTCCACATAACACATTTGAGGGTCTTCGCCCACCGTCCACGGATGGTTAAATCCGAAAGGCATTCCCGGCATCCGCTCCCTCCGGATCGGCCGATAAGCCGACGCCAAGGCGCGCATCTCCGCCCGAATAATCCGAACGCTCCCGATGATTTCCTTTTGTTCGCGGCATTCTTCCCGCGTCATCTGCAAAACCGGCGAACACCCCGCCGCCGATAAAACAAAAAGCAGAGCCATTATTTGTTTCAGCATCTGTATATCCTTAAATTAAGAATGATACACAGCCAAAACAAAACCCTGCCCGGTTAATCTGTAACCAGCATACCTCTCCCCGGTTTAAAATATCTTAATTTAAAAATAAAAAACCCCGTCCTTTCCTCAAGACGGGGTTTCCGTTTTCTATCTGTCTAAACTGCTTCTTGCAGCAAATCATCCGGAATAATTAAATCGGCCGTAATTGTCGAAGTAATATCTTCCAGGCTGAACAAAGGATTAATCTCCTGCAGAACCAGCCCTTCCGGTTCTACCCGCAACACGCAGCGCTCGGTCACAATCAAATCGACTTCATGCGCGGCAGTCAAAGGCAGCGTACATCTTTTCAAAATTTTAATCTGGTCTTTTGCCAAGTGCTCCATCGCCACAATTACTTTCTTGGCACCGACGACCAAATCCATGGCGCCGCCCATGCCCGGAGCAAACACGCCGGGAACCAGCCAGTTGGCAATATTTCCTTCCTGGTCAACCTGCAAAGCCCCTAAAACCGTCGCATCAATGTGTCCGCCGCGAATCATCGCAAACGACATCTGACTGTCAAAAAAGGCCGCCCCCTGCTTTGTTGTTACCGGAATACCGCCCGCATTGGTAATTTTCGGATCAACTTTGTCGGAAGCCGGCTTTTTTCCGACGCCGATCAAGCCGTTTTCCGACTGAATCATCACATGAACGTTCTCGGGAATATAATTTGCCACTTCTGTCGGCAGGCCGATTCCCAGCGTAACGTAATCGCCTTCTTCCAGCTCCTGTGCCACACGACGGGCAATCGTTTCTCTGATTTGTTCTTTGGTCAGTTCCATTTTTCACCTATACAACAATGTAATCAACAAAAATGCCGGGAATAGTTACCATATTCGGATCAAGACTGTCGTCCACCAGCTCATCGGCTTCAACAATGACCGTATCCGCCGCGGAAGCCATCACCACATTAAAATTACGGGTCGTCCCTTCCAGATAAACATTCCCGAATTTGTCGGCCTTAGTTCCGTATATCAGGGCAAAATCAGCTTTCAGCGGCTTTTCAAACAAATATTTTTTGCCGTCAACTTCCATTGTCTGTTTGCCTTCCTCAACCGGAGTTCCCACCCCCGTAGGCGTCAAAAAGCCGCCCAAACCGGAACCTGCCGCACGAATCTTCTCCACCAGCGTTCCCATCGGGGTCAATTCGACCTCCAGTTCCCCGGCGTTCATCTGCTTTCCCGTTTCGGGATTGGTTCCGATATGTGCGACAATCGCCTTTTTGACTCTTTTATTGGCAATCAGCTTGCCGCGGTCACTGTCGGGAAAACAAGTGTCATTGGCGATTAAAGTTAAACCGCTGACGCCGTTTTTCAAAATTTCCTCAATCACTTTTGTCGGCGTTCCGCATTTCAAAAAGCCGCCGATCATAACCGAAGCATTGTTTCCGATAAGTCGGCCCGCTTCCGTGGCTGAAATAATTTTCTTCAATGTTTCTTACTTTCCTTATTAGCAAATCGGAAAATATTATACTCAAAAAAAGCAAAAAGTACAGCCTTTAATCACTGTCTTATAATTTATTTTTGTCCTTTTGTCAAATAATGATTGTTTTTCGCCTAAATTTATGTTATAAAATTTCCATTCAATCATTATTATGGGATACATTTATAAATCAGGCGGCTTGCCTTTCCCTAATAATTTGTTCCGAAAATAATTTACTAACTTCAATATAAACAAAAATGAGAACAAATTTTTTAAACAAAGTTGCCGCAATGTCCGGCAAAAATGTGAATGAACTGGTAGGTATGTCGCAAAACGAAGTTGTTAACAAGGTTATCCTGCCGATAATTGTTCAACCGACCGGACAAGATATCCGCGGCTGGCGCATCGGAGACGACTATATGTCATTGATGGCCGAATTCGGAGAATATTGCTGGCAACAGGACGCTTTTACCGGAGAAATTCTCCTTGAAATTGCCCTCCAGCGCATTTCCTGCGGTGCAGTTCTTCACGAAGCCAGCAGTTACAAAATTCTGCCCGAAGCATATCGGAAATATTCCGCAATGTGTGACCAGCCGGGTTTAATGAGCGACGCCTGCTTCGATTTTCTGCAAAAGCAGATTGTAACCTGCCTGAAGGCCAAACTGACCAGAGAACACGCCCAAAAAATCATCTTTGGCCTGATTGATCACTTGGACGAACAGGGAAATGAACTGAACGGCTATATGCTGAAATACGGACATTTCCACACCGACACCCAAACGGTTTTCTCCTGGGCATGGGAAACAGCCGGCAAATACTTCACTTATGAAGAGTTGTACGACCATTTTGCCACCCCGGAACGCTGGGAACGTTTTATTCCTTTCTTCAAAGAAAACCGCCCCGTCATCTACAAGCCGGATTTCTGCAAAAGGATCGGCGTCAGCGGTTTCTGGAACAAACGCAAAGTTTGGAAAAGACTGGCCTGAAACAACATCTGATAAAAAAGGTTCCGAATCATTTTCGGAACCTTTTTTATTAATGCACCGTTCGTACAACAAATACGGCAGGATAATCATTTGATATAAAATGATTTTAGCAAAAAAATAAGAATTGTGCAATTTTTTGCTTGATTAATTATTTTTAGAAGTGTATAAACTCTTTCGTAAACACGATGGGAGTTTAGCTCAGCTGGAAGAGCATCTCGTTTACACCGAGAGGGTCGGGAGTTCGAACCTCTCAACTCCCACCAATTAAAAAAACCGCCTTTATGGCGGTTTTTTTAATTGGTGAAATGAAAAGTGAGAACACCCGGAAAAGGGAGTTCGACAAGGAGGAGCAGGCGAGACGGGAGTATCGCCGCTCTTGCGACGACGAAGCGGCGGAACGCCAGCCGAACAACTCCCTATCCGCTAATTCCGCCATAAAGGCGGTTTTTTTTAATTGATGAAACGAAAAGTGAGAACACCCCGCCATCCACCGCATACTTTTCCCCTGTTTGCCGAGAATCTCTTCCATAACAAAAAAGTGAGCCGAAATCCGGCTCACTATCTCAATAATATTGGACTAATTAAGGAAAAAGGGCTGGAAACCCGGCCCTTTCTTATAATTAGTTAACAGAGTCAACCAATACTTTACCAGCTCTGAATTTCGGTTGATTGCGAGCCGGAATTTTGATGCTCTGGCCGGTACGCGGATTGCGGCCGGTAGTAGCAGAACGTTTAGAAACAGCAAAAGTACCAAAGCCAACCAGGCGAACTTCGTCACCAGATTTCAATGCAGAAGAAATAGAAGATACAAATGCATCAACAGCTTTAGCTGCATCAGTTTTGGTCAAGCCGGTTTCGCTAGCAATGCTAGAAATAAGTTCATTTTTATTCACGGTGAGGACTCCCTCTAATTATAAGTTATAAACCAATGTCAACAGCAGAACCGCTGTTTACAAGAAAATTTAAGCCTGAATTTTGACCGAAGTCAAACGAAAACAAGGCCTTACCCTCAAAAAAACCGCTATTTATCCCCAATTTTTGCTTTTTAAACCTCAAATAACGCTTTTTTGACCGACTTATTCACAGCTAATCCATACCCAGCAATAATTTGCCGCGATTCTGAATCCGCCTGTTGCGAGTCCGTTTAAACAGCAAAAAGCCCGGCTGTCCGGCCGGGCTTTAACGCCTTATATATAACTAAGACTGCTTTTGAGAACTCTTTCCGGCTTTTCCCTTCTGTGTTTTGGGCTTGCCTGCCAGCGCAATTTTCAGCACTTCGGACACCTCCGACACCGGAATAATCTTCATTCCCTTCTTAACATTATCGGGAATTTCAGCCAGATCTTTCTCATTCTCTTTCGGAATAATAACCGTCTTAATTCCGCCGCGCAGGGCTGACAGCAGTTTTTCCTTCAAACCGCCGATAGGCAGAACCCGCCCTTGCAGCGTAATTTCACCGGTCATCGCCACATCTTTGCGCACCGGTGTTTTTGTCAGCACCGACACCAGAGTTGTGTACATGGCAATACCGGCGGACGGACCGTCTTTCGGGGTTGCTCCCTCCGGAACATGAATGTGAATATCCGTTTTGTCAAAGACTTCCGGATCGATTCCCAAATCTTTTGAATGAGAACGCACCACGGAATAAGCCGTCTCAATCGATTCCTTCATCACTTCGCCCAGCTTGCCGGTCTGCGTAATCTTGCCTTTGCCAGGCATATCCACCGCTTCGATAAACAGAATATCGCCGCCGACTTCCGTCCAGGCCAGCCCGGTCGTTACACCGATATGGTCCTGCTGTTCGGCTTCGCCGTAGCTGTAACGTCTGACACCGAGATACTTGTCCAGATTTTTGGAACTGACCTCCAGCTTTTTCTTCTTACCTTTCGCCAGCAGAATTTCTTTCACCGCCTTGCGGGCAATCGTCGCCAGTTCACGCTCCAGATTCCGCACCCCGGCTTCACGGGTATAATAGCGGATAATATCGCGGATAGCATCTTCGGTAATCGTCAGTTCGGATTCCTTAACCGCATTTTCGGAAAAAATCTTCGGAATCAGATGACGCTTGGCAATTTCGATTTTTTCGTCTTCGGTATAACCCGACAAACGAATAATTTCCATACGGTCCAGCAGCGGCCGCGGCATATCCAGCGAGTTTGCGGTTGTCACAAACATAACGTCCGACAAATCGTAATCGACTTCCAGATAATGGTCGTTAAATGCCGCATTTTGCTCCGGATCCAACACCTCCAGCAAAGCCGAACTCGGATCGCCGCGCCAGTCATTGCCCAGTTTGTCAATTTCATCAAGCAAAAACAGCGGATTGGACGTTCCGGCCTTTTTCATGCCTTTAATAATTTTGCCCGGCATGGAACCGATATACGTCCGCCGATGTCCGCGGATTTCCGCTTCATCGCGCATACCGCCCAATGAAGCCCGCACAAAACTGCGCCCGGTTGCCTTGGCGATGGATTTGCCCAAAGAAGTTTTGCCCACGCCCGGAGGACCGACCAAACACAAAATCGGACCTTTGATTTTATCGGCACGCGACTGCACCGCCAAATATTCGACAATGCGTTCCTTGACCTTTTCCAGCCCGTAATGATCTTTTTCCAGCACTTCCATTGCCTTGGAAATGTCTTTGTTAACCTTGGAACGCTTCTTCCAGGGAATGTCCAGCAGCCAGTCCAGATAGTTGCGGATAACCGTTGCTTCGGAAGACATGCCGCTCATATTTTTCAGCTTTTTGACTTCGGCCAAAGCTTTTTCTTTTGCCTCTTTGGATAATTTGGCCTTTTCGATTTTAGCCATATAATCGCTGATTTCGCCTTCCTCGTCATTATCGCCGAGCTCTTTCTGAATGGCTTTCATCTGCTCGTTCAGATAATATTCCTTCTGGCTTTTTTCCATTTGCTTTTTGACGCGGGTTTTGATTTTGTTTTCCACTTCCAGCAAAGTAATTTCCGCATCCATAAAGCCAAGAATCTTTTCAAACCGTTCCTTCAGCGTCCGCCCTTCCAGCAAAGCCTGCTTGTCGGCAATTTTCAAAGCCAGATGCGAAGCTATCGTATCGGCCAGTTTGCTGTTGTCTTCAATCTGATTGACCGAAACCAAAACCTCCGGCGGCGTTTTTTTCGAAAGTTTGACATATTCTTCAAACTGAGAAAGAACGGCCCGCACCAAAGCTTCAAGTTCGGTACTGTTGTCCTCGGCATCCGGCAGAATTTCGGCTTCCACTTCCATATAATCGGGATTGTCGATAAACTTGGAAATTTTAACCCGTTCCATGCCCTCAATCAGAACTTTCACTGTTCCGTCCGGCAGTTTCAGCATCTGCAAAACCGTTCCGACCGTCCCGACGTGATAGACGTCGTTTTCGGTCGGATCTTCAATTGCGGCCTCTTTCTGCGTCAGTAAAATAATGTTCTGATCCTGATCAACGACCTTCTGCAGCGCCCGAATGGATTTTTCGCGCCCGACAAACAGAGGAACAATCATTTTCGGATAGACCACGATGTCGCGAAGCGGAAGCACGGGATAAATATTCTTTTTTGCCATTTTATCTTAATCCTCACATATTTCCTGTTATCCTTTTATATAGGAAAACTTTTTGTGAACTACAATAGACACACCCACATATTTAAGACTTTTGTGGCATATTTCGAACGGCTCGGCAACGGTTAAACGCTTTAATCCACAACGATATGAGAAACTGCTGATAAACGGCGCCAATATTGTGGGGAATTTATAATCTTGTATTTAAAATTAAAAACTTTGCTATATGATAGAGACAATTATAAGTCTCACCAAATAAATATGCTTGGAGAAAATTTTTAATGGCTGCTTTAAAAAAACAACGTTTATCCGGAGATGAAATTACCGTTGACATCTCGGTAACGCTCGGTACTGCCGATCTCCGGGTGCAGCAACTGCTGAAGCTCGGCCGCGGCGCCGTTGTCGAACTGGACCGCAACGTCAACGACTATGTTGACATTTACGCCAACAACATCCTTATCGGCCACGGCGAAGTCGTCATTACCGAAAATGAGACCATAGGCATTTCCGTCACCGATATTGTCAAAAAATCAAAAAGATAAATTCATGCCTTTACGCAAAAGATGTAAAAAGTTTTTCAAATCTCTGCTGCAGTCGCGGCTCGTACTGGCAGCCATCAGCACGCTGATTTACTGGTATGCCCGCCTGGTCGGACGAACCACCGAATGGCAGACGCAGGGCGTTGACGAACTCTACCGCGTTTGGGAAAAAGAAGGCAGTTTCATCTTCATCGGCTGGCACGGGCGCGCTATGATGCTTCCCTATTTTTGGAACCGCTCCCACCCGCTGAATGCTTTGGTTTCCCTTCACCATGACGGCCGTATGATTGCCGGCCTGCTTGAAAAATTCGGCATGGGAACCATCGGCGGCTCCAGCACCGAAAACGGCAAAAACGCGGCGCTTGAACTGATGCGCTCGCTGCAAAAAGGCGAAGCCATCGCCATCATTCCCGACGGCCCCAAAGGCCCGAGCATGACACTGAGCCGTTCCGCCGTCTATTTTGCGCAAAAATCGGGAAAACCGATTATCGGTGCCACATACAGTATTGCCGGCTCCAAAATCGTCGAAAAGAGCTGGGACAAGATGATGCTCCCCAAACCTTTCTCCCGCGGTTGCTATTATGCCACCGAGGCTTTCTATATTCCCGCCGACGCAGACGAAACCAGGCTTGAAGAATATCGCCGGACAATCGAAAACCGTCTGAATCAGCTCACCTGGGAAGCTGACAAAGCCATGGGCATCAAACACATCGAAAAAGGAACCGTTGCCCGCAAACGCTACCCTGCCCCCGCTCCGAAATCAGAAAAGGCTTAAAGATGTTTATCCGGATTTACAATACCCTAATCAGCATACTCTATCCCCTGGTCATCAAACGCTATATCAAAAAACGCCAGGAGCGCGGCAAAGAAGACGTCAAACGTTTCAACGAACGCGTCGGCCGTCCCCTGCTCAAGCGCCCGGAAGGACGTTTTATCTGGTTTCACGGAGCATCGGTCGGTGAATCTCTCTCCATGCTGCCGCTGATTAACAAACTGCTGGAAGCTTATCCCGATATGCACATCATGGTAACCACCGGCACTACCACCTCCGCCGAACTGATGAGCAAACGCCTGCCCGAGCGGGCTTTTCACCAATATCTGCCGATAGACAACCCCTTCTTTACCACGCGCTTCGTCCGCCACTGGCACCCAGATTTGGTTCTGTGGTTTGAATCGGAATTCTGGCCCGCCATGCTTTCCTCCATTAAACGCAGAAACATCCCCTTGATTCTGGTCAACGGCCGCATTTCCAACAAATCATTCAAACGTTGGCAGCAGTTTGACTTCATCAGCAAAGAACTGCTTTCCTGTTTCACTTTCTGCCTCGGCCAGTCGGAAGAAGACGCCTATCGCCTGCGGGTTCTCGGAGCCAAAGATTCGATGTGTCTCGGCAATATCAAATTCGCCGGCCTGCCCATTCCCATTGACGCCCAAAAGAAAGCCGAAATCGTCGGCCAGATAGGCAAACGCCCGGTCTGGTGCGTCAGTTCCACCCATGAAGACGAAGAATTTAAAATCGGGCGTTTTCTAAAAAAACTGGGCCAGACCGTTCCCGGCCTGCTGACTATCATCGCCCCGCGCCACCCTAACCGCGGCGCCGACATCAAACAAAAACTGGAAGAAAGCTACGGCTTAAAGGTCTCCCTGCGTTCCGCCGGTGAAAAAATCACGCCGGAAACCGAAGTTTACGTGGCTGATACCATCGGCGAAACCGGCCTGTGGTACGACCTGTGTCCGCTGGTTTTTGTCGGCGGTTCGCTGATTCCTCACGGCGGCCAAAACTTTATGGAGCCGTCCCGTATGCGTGATGCCGCCATTGTGGGCCCCCATATGCATAACTTCACCGAAGCAATGAACCGTGCCAAAAAAGCCGATGCGGTTATTCAGGTAAACGATGTTCTCGAATTGGAAGAAACCGTCACTTCGCTGCTCACCAACAAAGAACTGCTGGAAGCCAAACGCAGCCTGGCTTACAACTGGGCCAACAGCGAGGCCAAAGTGCTTGACGGCATTCTGGAAAAAGTCAAAGGATACATCGAATAATGAAAACTCCCGGCTACTGGTCTGATCTTAATCCGCTGTCCCTTTTGCTCTCTCCGCTGGGCCTGCTTTATAACTTGGGCACCCGTCTGAACATGAGCCTGCACAAGCCGAAAAAGGCTGCCGTTCCCGTCGTCTGTATCGGCAATCTGACCGCTGGGGGAACCGGAAAAACGCCGACGGCCGTTTCCATTGCCAAGCTCATGCAACAGGCAAATCGCAAACCATTTTTTGTTTCCCGCGGTTATGGCGGCAACTTGCATAACATTTTGGTCGACCCTCAGCACCATACACCGCAGCAGGTCGGCGACGAACCGCTGCTGCTGGCCCGACAGGCACCGACGGTTGTCAATCCTGACCGTTTTGCCGCAGCACAAACGGCTGCGGCCGCCGGAGCGGAAATGGTCATTATGGATGACGGTTTTCAAAATCCCGGCCTGCATAAGGATTTGTCATTTCTTGTTTTTGACGGCGGTTTCGGTTACGGCAACGGTCTGTGCATTCCGGCCGGGCCCTTGCGGGAAAGCCTGCCTGCCGGAATGAAAAGAGCCGATGCCGTCCTGATAATCGGTGAAGACAGGCATCGCCTTGCCGAACAGATTGCCCTTCCCGTTTTCCGCGGCCAGATAGTCCCGGTCAGGCCGAACTTTTCCGAGCGCAGAGTCATTGCTTTTGCAGGCATCGGACGGCCGGAGAAGTTTTATCAGTCGTTGCGTGAACTGAACTTTGAACTGGTCGAAACCGTCAATTTTCCCGATCACCATTTTTACACCGATACCGAACTTGACCAATTAATCGACAAGGCGGAGAAAAATTCCTGCACCTTAATCACAACGGCTAAAGATCTGGTAAAAATTCCGTCCCAACGCCGCAGTTTTTTCAAGGTTTTGGAAATAGAAGTCCGCTGGGAAGACGAAGACGCTTTAGCCGGTTTTATTCTGCACCGTCTGCCCTGAAAACACTGTCCTGATATTTCACTGCCGCATGTGAACCGTCGCAAAACGGCTTATTGCGGGAATGCCCGCAGCGGCATAGCGTCTGACGGTTGCGTCGTTCATAAAGTTTTCCGCTCTCGCTTTCAACCTGTATGCCGCCTTTCACCCACAACGGCCCGCTGCATCCCATTGCCGGATCTTCCAAAACGCCTATTTCCGGCTGCAATTCCGGTTCAATCGGCTTACCCGTGCGATTGTCAAACATTATCAAACGACCGGACGGACAGTTGCATGCCTCCTTAACGGCCTGCTTGTCTGCTGCCGGCGTTCCTTCCTGCACCAGGTTCCAAATCCGGCCTTTGGCATCGCAGAAACGGGCATAAGCACAATAATCCTGATTGTCTGCCAAAGTCAGATTCGGCCCCTCTATAGCCTCGGCACCGTTCAATATCGGCTCAAAAGGAGCTGTTTCCTCTCCGTCCCAATTCGCCTTTTCGTGACTGCCGTCACAAAAAGGCGCATGCCCCGAACGCCCGCAGCGACAAAGATGAAACGGAGTTTCATCGGCAGTAAACTTCTGTCCCGGAACATATTCTTCCGAAGCCCCCGCCTCGTCAGGCTTAATTGCATACAGCCTGATGTCTTGAACATTACTGACTTCATAAGGTCCGTTCGCAGTCACTTTTATCTTGGCATAAGATCTATCCATCGGTCACTCCGTCAATCTTCAGACACAAAATGCCTTCGGCAATTTTCTTCACGCAAAGATGGAGTCAGCCGTATAGTCGCCGAAAGCAAAACTGCTGCCGTCAATAAAACGCTGCCCCCTGTCAAGCGAAGCAATTTTCTTCATATCCTCATCGTCGAGCTCAACGGCCGAAGCGGCAAAGTTTTCTTTCAGGCGCATTTCATGAACCGTCTTGGGAATAACCGAAACGCCGCGAGCCAGCTGCCAAGCCAACAGCACCTGCGCCGACGTGCAGTTCAAACGTCCGGCAATTTCCATAATAATCTCATTGCGGAACAAATCGGTCTCATCTCCGTCATGCTGCGAGCCCAGCGGCGAATAAGCCGTAACCGCAATCATATTCTTCCGGCAGAATTCAATTAAATCGTTTTGCTGCAACAGCGGATGACTCTCAACCTGATTGACCGCCGGCGTTATTTCCGCTTTTTCAATCAGCTCGCCCAAACGTTTTGCTCCGAAATTGGAAACTCCGGCAGTGCGGATCAGTCCCTGCTGCTGCGCCTTTTCAATCTCTGCCCAGGTCAAGTCAAGCGGCATATCTTTTAACGAAACCATATCTTCGGCACGATGCGGCATCGGTACTCCTTTTTTCTGTGCCACCGGCCAATGAATCATATACAAATCAAGATAATCCTGCTGCAAATCGACCAACGTCTGTTTCAAAGCAGGCAAAACATCTTCCGGCGCATGCATATCGTTCCATAATTTAGAAGCAATGAACAGTTCTTCCCGCTTTATGTCTCCTTCGGCAACCGCATCATGCAGTGCCTGTCCGATTTCCTTTTCATTGCCGTAAATCGGCGCACAGTCAATATGTCGGTAACCAAGCTTTATTGCCCAGCGAACGGTCTGATACACCTCTCCAGGACCTGAACGCCAGGTTCCCAAACCAATCATCGGCATATCATAATCCGTGTTTAACTTAACGCTTTTCATTCTTCTCTCCCTAACAAAAAATATCTACCTTTTCTATATAATCGCAAAGCCATAAGGTTAAAGATTATCCCCTGCAAAAATTCTGCACTGGAAATTTTTTCGCCTCTTCTCTAAAATCTGACCAGACAAATCAACCTGAAAGAGAAAAAACAATGACGGTCAATATTGAAAAATTCCCGGTTTACTACACCAAACTTCCCCACTATAAAGACGTTGCCTGCAATCTGACTTATGCCACGCCCGACGCAGCCTGCTTTGACATCTGCGCCGCTTTGGAACAGCCGGTAACCCTTCGTCCCGGTGAACTCATCAAATGCCCCACCGGCATAAAAATTGCCCCGGAAAATCCGTTCTGGTGCCGCATTAACGGCCGCAGCGGCCTGGCCGCCAATCATGGCATTATCCCCGTCGGCGGCATTATCGACACTGATTACCGCGGCGAGATTATGATCATTCTGCTGAACACCAATCCGGCAGGCAAAGAAAGCTATACCATTCACCCCGGCGATAAAATTGCCCAGGGAGAATTCCCGTTTCCCTATAAAGCGGATTTCAAAGAAATCAGCAGCGAAGAATTCGATAAACTGACCACCTCCCGCGGAGAAAACGGTTTCGGTTCTTCCGGCAAATAGACTTTACGGTAGCAAACAGTAAAAAAGCTACGAAAAATTTCGTAGCTTTTTTTCACTAACTGTATGGAATGCAGCCTCCGGTTCCCGAACAATCTCTGGGAGCCTGCGCATCGCGGCCACAGCACATCTGCCCTGAAGGACAAGAAAGAATTTTAGAACGTCCGGAACCGTACGGATTACTCGGACAATAATAACAGTCCAAACGTTGATTTTTAATCGTAACGGAAGTTGAACTGCACGAGTTATAGCTGTATCCGCCGCATCCTTTTCCTACTGTTCCGGCTGGTTTATATGAATAATAAGCATACCCCTTGTCCGAGCATACCGGCGCACGGCATTTATAACAGGAAGTGCCGCATTCCGTCTTAGTCTCATCTGCTTGTACTTGACTTGAATTACAAGCAGATAATTGATAACCGGAAGGACAAACATCCGAGCAAGCCGGAATACAGCCATTCCCTGATTTTTTATAGCCCGAGTTACAGCTCCAGGATTGGACTTTGGATTTACAATCCCCAAAATAGGTACAGGTTGCATTATCAGGACATTTTGCAATCACTGCCATTTGGTTTCTGCAATTATCGGAATAAGCCTTTTCGCATTTGGATGAACAGTCGGCAAAATATTTCTCGCAGCCATACGGGGTTTGAACCGCAGTCCGGTTGCGGCAGTTGTCGGCATAGGCTTTCTTGCAGACGCTTCCGCAGGGAGCGGCATAATAAGTTTCACAGCCGTACGGAGTTGAGACGGGATTGGGGCAGACGCAGGTCGCATATCTGGTGCCGCCGTCATCGGTGCAGGCATTTCCTTTAATCTGGGGGTCGCTGCAGGAGGCGAAAGGATACTGGGCGGTGTCACAGTAACAGCGGTGTTTGCCGCCGCAGGTCTCCGAACTCAGTTTGC
>ERZ826764.292-NODE-292-length-73634-cov-18.375501_pt1 | contig 73634 bp, 60 predicted proteins | sample MGYA00519870_ERZ826764 | MGnify/ENA primary metagenome ERZ826764 (study PRJEB31778, sample SAMEA3449239) | human gut metagenome | biome: human gut; feature: human-associated habitat; material: faeces | place: United Kingdom | collected 2010/2012 ... | reverse complement strand
CTTGATTTGTTTGCAAAAAGGGCGTGCCGCAGAAATTGCTTTCTGCAACACGCCCAACTTTTCTTTGCGGGCGTTCAGCCGCGCAGCTCATGCTCGATGAGCTTGCTCAGGGCATAGACGTCGCGGTCCATCTCGCGCTGGTCGGGACCTTCGATCATCACGCGCACGCGCGGCTCGGTGCCGCTGGCGCGCACCACCAGACGGCCCTTGTCCTTGTACTTAAGCTCCAGCTCCGCGATCTTCTGCTTGATCTTCTCATTCTTGTCAAAGTCATATTTCTTTTTGTCGTCCACGTTGGCGGCGTACTGGCTCTGGGGCATCATCTGCATCACCCCGGCCAGGCGGCTCAGCGGGCGCTGTGCCTGCACCATGGCGCTGATGACCTGCACGGCGGTAATCAGGCCGTCGCCTGTGGTGTTGTAGTCCAGCAGGATTACGTGGCCGCTCTGTTCGCCGCCCAGTACGTAGCCGTCGGCAAGCATCTTTTCCAGTACATACCGGTCGCCCACACGGGTCTTTTCGATTTTGATCCCATGCTTTTTCATGGCAATGTCCAGGCCCATGTTGCTCATGACCGTGGCGACCACGGTGTTTTGCCTGAGACGACCCTGCTCCTTGAGGTGCAGGGCCAGCATGGCCATCACCTGATCGCCGTTGATGAGCTGGCCGCGTTCGTCCACGGCCATCAGACGGTCGGCATCGCCATCGAAGGCGAATCCCACATCCGCGCCCAGCTCGCGCACCAGTTCGCACAGACGGCGCGGATGGGTGGAGCCGCAGTTGTCGTTGATATTGGTGCCGTCGGGTTCGTGATAGTAGCAGCTCACCTTCGCGCCCAGCTCCTTAAACACCATGGGCGCGACCTCATAGCTTGCGCCCTGGGCGCAGTCCAGCACCACGTGCAGGCCGTCCAGCCGCACATTGGTGGTTTCTTTGACAAAATCCACATAGCGGCGGGTGGCGTTGCGCTGGCGCACGGGACGGCCCACGCGCTCGCCGATGGGCATTTCAAAATCGGTGGGCATCCCGCCGGTCACGATTTCCTCGATGCGGTCCTCAATGGCGTCGGGCAGCTTGTAGCCGTTTTTGTCAAAGAACTTGATGCCGTTGTACTCGACGGTATTGTGGCTGGCGCTGATGACCGCGCCCGCGTCCGCCTCGTAAAAGCGGGTGAGGTAGGCGATGGCCGGGGTGGGCAGCACCTCCACCAGCACGGCGCGCGCACCCACGCTGCAAATGCCGGCGACCAGCGCGCTCTCCAACATTTCACCGCTCAGGCGCGTATCTCGCCCCACAAGGATGGTGGGGCGATGCACGTCGCTGGCCAGCACATAGGCGCTGGCCTGACCCAGGCGGAAAGCAAGTTCACAGGAGAGTTCCGTGTTGGCGATGCCGCGCACGCCGTCGGTTCCGAACAGTCTGGCCATTCAATGGCTCCTTTCCGGGCTCAGGCCCAAAAAACATCGTTATTCTTGCTGTCATACATCAGGATGCCCCTGAGGAAGGCGATGGCCTTCTCCAGCCCCTCGCGGGGGGACATCAGGCTGTCCTCATGCTCGATGGATAATACGTCGTCATACCCCGCCAGGCGCAGGTTGGACACGATGTCCTTCCACACCAGCGCGTCGTGCCCATAGCCCACGGTGCGGAACAGCCAGCTGCGCTCCTGCTCGCAGGTGAAGCGCTTGGTATCCAGCATGCCGTTGACGGGGCCGTTGAGGGGGTCCAGACGGGTATCCTTGGCATGGACGAAGTAGATGGCGTCGCCCAGACGGCGAATGGCCGCCACCGGGTCGATCCCCTGCCAGAACAGGTGGCTGGGATCGAAGTTCGCACCGATGAGGGGGCCTACGGCCTTGCGCAGACGAAGCAGCGTTTCGGGGTTGTAGACGCAGAAGCCCGGGTGCATTTCCAGCGCGATTTTCTCCACCCCGTGCGCGGCGGCAAAGGCGGCCGCACCCCGCCAGTAGGGAATGAGCACCTGCTCCCATTGGTATTCCAGAATTTTTTGATAATCATCCGGCCAGGCACAGGTAACCCAGTTGGGCATGCGATCCTCCGGGCTGCCGCCGGGACAGCCGCTGAAGCCCACAATGCGCTTTACGCCCAGCCGTTCGGCCAGCAGCACCGCGTTTTGAAAATCCTGCCGAAAGGATTCGGCCACGTCCGGGTCGGGATGGACGGGGTTGCCGTGCGCGCTGAGCGCCGCCAGTTCCAGACCGTTTTTCTTCAATACGCGCTTGAATGCGGACAGCGCGCCTTCATCCTCCAAAAGAAGGGCAGGATCGCAATGCGCCTTGCCGGGATAGCCGCCGCAGCCGATTTCCACCGCGTCCACGCCGCATTGGGCCAGGTACTGCATGGCGCTTTCAAAGGGCATGTCGCCCAGCACAGGGTTAAAAACCGAGAGCTTCATGATGGTGGGCACTCCTTTTGTTCGCCGGGGATACGTCTCCACCGGCGGTTCAGTTGTAGCATATTGTATCTTGGCCTTGGATAGTATACCCCGATCAGGGGAAAAATGCAAGCCTGCGCGGCCGGGGCGAGCAAAGCACCCGTCTGCCGCGCCATCAGACATGCAAAAGGGTCCCGACCGCACGCGGGCTGGAACCGCATGCGGTCGGGACCGGAATGAATGCAACGGGACGTCCGGCACCCTCAGCGCACGCGCACGGCGGCGGCCATGTCGGCCACGCCGTCCTGTATGGGCGCCAGCCACAATTCGTCGGGCAACGGGGACAGGGCGGGATAGACAAATTCGGCCATTTTATCGCCGTGGACGTCAAGCCCAAACTCCTCCGGGAACAGCTCCACGCCCTGCCCGTCCACCAACGACAGGCTGTAGATCCAGCTCTCAAACACATCCATGGCGCCGTAGGACCACATAAGCCGCCCCTCTTCGTCGTAATAGCCATCCCCGTTGGCCTCGATGAAGGCGGCCATCGCGTCGGGGTTGACCTCCAGATCCAGCGTGATGTAGGTCATCAGGGGCGAGAAGCAGGCCTCGGTCACCTGGGCGGTCACCAGGTCTGTCGCGACGGGGATGCACGGATGCTCGGTCACTACGCGGTCCGTCATGCCGGTTACATCGAGCGTAAAGGTGATGACGCCCTCATCGGGCAAGCGCATACGCCCGTTTTCATCAAAGATTTCGGGATGCTCGGCAGGCGGATAGAAGCCCTCCGGCGGCGGACCGATGGGCAATGCGACCTCCACCTTGCCGTCCAGAAATACATCGTCCTTATCCAGACGCAGGTAGTAGTATTCCTCGATGACGCCCGGCTCGGCGGTACCGGTGGTCATCCCGCCGGAGCCTGCGGTGGTCATGTCCGCCTCCCTGCCGTCAAACCAGATGCGTTCGGTCCATAGCCGCATGTCATGCGCCTGAAGAAACTGCGAGACCTCCTCAGAAAGTCCCATATACGGCGTGCCGTCCTCGGCCACGCCCAGCGGCACGTCCACGTCCGGCAGGCGGTAGGTCCACATCAGGTAGAGGGTGCGGCCGTCGTAGACGGCCTCGTTGACGGTAACCTCTACGCCGTTGACCGTCCCCTCAAACAGATGGGACTGCCGGGTAACCCCTTCGCTGGCGGGCGGGGTGTTGAAGAACCACACCGCGTCAAACAGCCTCCAGTGATAGGCGGCCACGGCGGCCGAGGCCAGCAACAGCGTAATCAGCGCCGCGATGAGCAGCGTGCGCCGCAGCTTTCGCGCCGAGGCAGCGTGCCGCTTGCCCTCCTCCCGAACGATGGTTTTCAGGGTGTCGGTCATGGCGCGGTGGAATATCTCCGGCGCATCCGGAAGGTCCTGATTCAGCCGGTTGCGAAACTCACGATCGTTCATTGCTCACCCTCCTCCCAGTCCTCGCGGAGCAGGACGCTCAGGCGGGCGCGCGCTTTCATCAGGCGCGTCTTGACCGTGCCCTGCGGCACGCCCAGCGTATCGGCAATCTCAGCGACGGAGAATCCTTCCAGATAGTACAAAAGCACGGTGATGCGCCATTCGGGCCGGAGCTGATCGATGCATTCCCTGAGCGGCAGGGGCTCCGCAGGCGGCTCGGTGGGCAGCATCTGCTCCTCCAGCGGCACGAAGCGGATCTTCTGACGCTGGCGCAAGATGTCGCGGCAGGTGTTGACCAGAATTTTCATCAGCCATGGACGGAAACGGGATGGGTTTCGCAGGGTATGTTGCTTCTGCCACGCGCGGGTGAGCGCTTCCTGCACGGCGTCGGCGCAGTCCTGATCGTTGTGCAGGATGGAGTAGCCCACATGGTACATCAGCCGCTCGCAGCGCATGGCTTCCGTCTGAAACGTTACGGCATCCACACGATCGCTCCTTTCGTAAGACAAAAGGGGAACAGGCTGCGTGCTTTCCGTCGTTGAACCCGGCGGATTCCCCCTCATGTTACTTAGACGGAAAACAAAGGGGGACGGTTTTCCTTCCGCAAATAAAAATATCCTTTTCTGGATTATGGTAGATCCATGGCCCGAATGGCAAGAGGAAAGTTGTCATTTATAGGTCATATGGAAAGCGGCCCGGTTGACGGTGCGGGTCCGCAGCTCGCCTGCCATCAGCAAACCAGTGTCCATGATTTTCCGGCTGCCGCATGCCTTTTTATACACGGACCCGATGACATCGCGCTCCGGTTATGGTATGGTTTTCGTTGAGATAACAATCTTTTCCCTCTTTCCGAAGCAAAAAGGAGGCTTTTCAAGAAGCATGTTCATCCTGCCTGCGGTTATTGCAATGATTTTTGGCTTGATGTATATCCTGTATCGCAGCGGTTGCGCAGTCATGAACAGAAAATACGCCTTGCTTTATACGGAATATCCACGAATGGGAAAAAGGCGCAACTGTATCGAAGCAAGGTTTTTATCCTGCAGTGGAGTCACCAAAAGAGTGATTCGACTCCCGCGGTCCAGAAGATACCAGTTTGTCTTTTCGTCCAACACAACAAAAGGATCGGTCTGTGTTGAAATTTATGGAACCCAAAACGCACTCATGGCAACATTGAACAATGAGCAGCCATGCCTGATCATTTCTACAGAAGAAAAAACGGGCTACCGGGTTGTCACGAAATTCAAAGACGCCGATGGAGAATACAGGCTGATCTGGAAGGAGTACAGGCCGCCGAAAGAGTCCGCTTAGCAGCGTTTTCGACGAAGCGGGAAACCCTTGTGTGCGCCGCGCCCGTGTCCGGGATTTCTGAAGGGAAACCTTGCTGCAGGGCCTCCGCATGCAGCGCGATTCGGATTTCCCATGGAGAAGCCGCGGGACCGCCCAAGATTGTTTTCTGACGGCCTGAGCTCATGTGATGGAGTCGTCACTCGTCCATTATCTGAAATCTTTCTCAAGCATCCTTTCCCGAAGAACAGACATATGCAAAAAAGACGGACGCATCGTGACTACCCACGATCGCATCCGCCTGCACACACCAGGACCTCGATCACCTGCCAGGGCAACGCATGGGGACCGAAGGAGCCCAGCAAGCGGTCCATCTGAGCGGCTCCGCGTACGCGCGCGACGCGCACATCGCGGCCCAGCAAAGAGAAACGGGCCGTTTCCACGCCTGCGAAGCGGCGCTCCGGCACAAAGGACGGAAGGGGCGCGCAGTCCCCGCCCGCCAGACGGTCCGCCCGCAAAAAGACGCGCTCCAGCCATCCTGGGCCGCCGGGTGCACACGGCATGCCGCGCACCGGGCGCACGCCGCCCCGGATCAAACGCAGGGCGGCTTCGCGCACGGTCAACGCCTCCGTCCAGCCTTCACGCGCCAGAGCCGCTTTTCGCGCCGCACAGCCGACCACGGCCACGCGCGCCGGGCATGGCGCGGGGCGTGCGGGCGAAAAAAAGGCTGAAAGCTGCGGAAACCGGCGCAGCACGTCGCGCCGCCAGCGTGGGCAGGCATGGATGAACCAGGGCAGACGGCCCTCGGCAAGACGGGCGAGCAGCTCGGCGGCATCCGCCTCAATGGGACCATGCGGCACATCCGGGTCCTCCACGCGCGCCGCGCCCAGCAGTCCCAGCGCGCGGTCCAGCTGGCTGTCCTCCAGACCGAAACGTCCGCACAGCGCACTTCGCGCCTCATGGGTCAGCATAAAAACGGCCGTCCCCGCCGGCCTAGGCAAGGCCGCACGCGCCTTTTCAGCGCACGGAGCGGGAAACGGCTGAATCCGGGTCATCGGGGAAAACCTCCTTCGCTACAGCGGGGGATGTTCCTGTGATACCCGTTTGCAAACAGTTTGAAACCGGTGGGGGATTATTCGAGCGCTTCACCCCGGTCCAGACGGTCGATCATGCTGACGCGGCGCGCGTGGCGCTCGCCCTCAAAGGCAGTCATCAGCCAGATGCGCACAATGTCCTTGGCCAGTTCGCTGCCCAGCACCCTTGCGCCCAGCGCCAGCATATTGGCGTTGTTATGCAGGCGGCTCATCTTGGCGGAATAGGTATCCGTGCAGGTGACGCAGCGGATGCCGTGAACCTTGCTGGCCGCCATGCCGATGCCCACGCCCGTGCCGCACATGATGATGCCCATGCTGCATTCGCCGCTGGCGACGGCATTGGCAGCGCGCGCGCCATAAATAGGATAATCCACACTTTCGTGGCTATTGGTGCCCAGGTCCTTATAGGGGATGCCCAGCTCGTCCAGAACGGCGATAACATGCGGTTTGAGGTCGATGCCGGCGTGGTCACAGGCGATGGCGATCATATATCGGGTGCCTCCTTGTGTAAGCTTGATGGTTTCAGTATAGCATGTTTGTGCGGCCAGGTCCAGAGGCACCCGGCCGTGGCGGGCATGTTGGCCGAAAGAGCGGCATATCCTTGGGCGATCCTGCGGGAGAGGGGGCGAGGGGATGCGGGGACGGCGGGCCAGCCTGCTATTGTCGCTGCTGATGACGGCGGCGCTGATATATCTGCTGCCGGGAATCATGAGCGGCCTTGGAAGCGGAGACGGCAACCGCATGGACGAGCGGCTGCGCCCGGCCCGGATGCGCACGCTGACCGTGTGGCTCATGCCCGGAGGAGTGAACGACCGCAAACTGCTCAATCAGGCCTGTGCCGCCTTTGAAAAGCAACAGCCGGGCGTGCGGGTTTTCCTGCGAACGGTGACGGCGGAGGAATGGACCGCAGCGGATGCGGTGCTCCCGGATGTGGCGCTGCTGGCCACGGGCAGCCTGAACATTCCCGAACGGGTGCTGGTTCCCCTCGCGGGGATAGAAGAGGCGGGAGCGTCTGGCAGAAGCGGGGGCGTCACCTATGCTTTGCCGCTGTGGCTGGAGGCCAACGTGCTCAGCTTTCCCACAGCATGGATCGCATCGGCCGGCACTGCGCAGCCCACCCCCAGCGCGCTGCTGGCCAGCCCGCCGCCGGAGCGGATGGATAGCGGCATGATCGCCGCGGAGGATCTGCCCTGGCGAAAGCTGCTGGAGCCGGGCGTGCTGGCGCTGCCGGAGGGCGTGGCGCTGCAGCAGCTGATGTTTCTCTGCCCCGTGCAAATCCGGGGGGAGCTGGCGGCGCTTGGCGAGCGTCCGGAGGGCGCGGAGGTACAGGCGCGCGTGTGCACGCTGGGAGAGCACCTTGCGGCCGTGCGGGGTGGGGAGGCGCGTACCGCCTGTCTGCTTGCACCCGCCGTGAGCGATCGCGTGCGCTATGCCGCGATTGCACGCGACGGCGAGGATGCGAGGGCTTTCGTGGATATGCTTGCGTCCGGGGACTGGCAGGCTCAGGCCGCAGCAATGGACATGGTGCCGGCGCTTGTGCAGGACGGGGCCGCTAACGAGATGACCCATGCGGCGCTGGAGCGGTTTTCGCAGGGAATGACTCTGCCCAACGCCTTTTCCCATACGGCAGAGGAATTGCGCAGCCTGTGCCTGGACGCGTTTTTACGCGCGGCCGACCCGGTGGAAACGCTGCTGCGTCTACGCTGAGCGTATAAATCCCCTACAGCCTTTTCATACTATGCCGTGTACCCAATATCCGTCGGAGGCGATGAAACATGACTCAGACCACCCATCCCAGAGGCGGCTGGCAACAGGAGGAGATAGACCTGCTGTTTTCCGCCGTGAAGGAGGCCGCCGAGAACGGGCGCCCCCTGCGCGACGTTTTCAGCGAAGTAGGTGGACAGCTGTCGCGCAAACCCAACAGCATACGCAACTTCTACTATGCCAGGGTGCGCGAGGTGCCGCAGCTGGCGGCCCGGCAGGCGCCGCTGCGTACCTTCACCGCCGAGGAGCTGCACCATCTGCTGCGCGATGTGCTGGTGGGACGCGGACGCGGCGAGAGCGTGCGCGCCTGCGTAAACCGTCTGGCCGGCGGCGACCGGGCCGGGATGCTGCGCTACCAGAACAAATACCGTTCCGTGCTCAAAAACCGGCCCGAAATGCTCATGGAGGTAGCCAACGAACTGCGCGCCGAGGGCCTTCCCTGTCCCGATGATGTGCTGGCATGCCGCCGCTACAACCTGGCGGGCAGGCAGCAGGCCAGCCTCGCGTCGCTGGAAAAGCACATGGGAGACCCGTGTGTCCGGCGGATGGTGGAAGGGCTGACCATGCTCCTGGAACGTGCCGCAAACGCGCCTGCGGAGAGCGAAAACACCGTTCCCTACCAAAAGTGGGCAGAGGCCCGCCGTGAGGCGGACCGGCTGAAGGTAGAGGTGGATCTGCTCAAAATGGCGCTGGAGGACGCCCAGCACGAAGGACATTCCTGAAAGAGGAAAGGCCGCCGGTCAAGGGGCGGCCTTTTTGCTGCGCATCCATCGCAGCGCCATTGCCAGCGCCAGTCCCGCCGCTGCGGGGCACACCCATCCAAGCCCCAGTCCGTAGAGGGGCAGAAAGGCTTTGGCAAAGCCGATCGCACCCTCCAGATGCAAAGAGGCGGCGGCTCCGGTGGGCAGGGCGCCAAAAAAGTCAAAGAGCGCGGCCACCAGCGTCAGCCCCGTTACCAGCCGGTAGACCAGCGGATCGTGCTGAAACCATTTTCCAGCGAGACCCAGCAGAATCAGCGTGATGGCCAGGGGATAGAGCAGCATCAGCACCGGCAGCGACCAGTCCAGAATGGCCGTCAGCCCTACATTGGCGATCAGGAAGGAAAGACCGCTGAAAAGCAGCGCCCAGGCCTTGTAGCCGGGCCCCCTGGGGAACATTTCCACAAAGGTTTCCGCGCAGCTGGTCACCAACCCCACGGAGGTTTTCAGGCAGGCCAAAGTGACGGTGACGGCCAGAATCAGCGTGCCGGCCGTGCCGTAATGGCGGTTGGCCAGGAGCGAGAGCACCTCGCCGCCGTTGGCGGCGTCCGCCGGGATGGCGCGGCTTTGCACGCCCATGAGCGTAACGACAATATAGATCCCTGCCATGATGAGGCAGCTGAACAGACCGGAGCGGACAGTGCTTATGGCCACGTCCTCCGGCCTCGTTACGCCCGCGCCGCGGATGACGTTGACCACCACGATGCCAAAGGCCAGTCCGGCCAGCGCGTCCATGGTGTTATACCCTTCCAGGAAGCCGGCGAAGAAGGGGTCGGAGCGGTAGTTCCCCAGGGGCTCGGGTGGGAGGGAGGCGGCGGGGCGCACCAGCACCGTTACCGCAAGCACGCCGAAAAACACCAGGAACAGCGGCGTCAGCGTGCGCCCGATCGAGGTGAGGATGCTGGCCGGACGCAGTGAAAACGCTGCGACGATGGTGAAGAACACCAGTGAAAACAGCGCCAGTGCCAGGCCGCTGTGTTCGGCACCCACCAGCGGCTCTACGCCCAGGGTGAAGGGCACGGTGGCGCAGCGCGGAATCGCGAAAAACGGGCCGATGGTCAGATACAGCGCGCAGGTAAAGCACAGGCCGTAGGGGCGGCTCACCTTTTGGCTCAGGGCAAGCAGGCCGTCGCTGCGGGTGATGCCGATGGCGGCAACTCCCAGCAGCGGAAGCCCGACGCCCGTAACCAGCAGTCCCGCGATTGCGGGCCACACGGCGCTGCCGGCCTGACGGCCCAGATAGGCGGGGAAAATCAAATTGCCCGCGCCAAAAAACATGCCGAAAAGCATAATGGCAACCAGGAACGTTTCCTTATGTGTGAGCCTGTTTTTCATATGCCCACCCCTTCCTGCGCAAGCCCGAAAAGGCACTCTCTCTATTTTTATCAGTATACCATAAATGTCAATGACTGAAGTGGACAGGCCATCAGGCTGTGGAGAAACGGGATGGCTGGCCTTCTGACCCTTGAGGGACGCGCCTGCGCGTGGTATACTGATACGCGAAGGGAGGGCCCCCGCATGTATTTTGAGGACTTTATGTCCAAATTTACGGAGTTGCCCATTGCCTGCTATGTTTCCCGCCGCACGGGCGAGGACATGGCCTCCGGACGATGGTACAAGCGCCATTTGCACCGGGAATTTGAGGTGCTGTATCTGGAATCCGGCGACGGAGTCATTACCCTTAACCGGGAACCCTTGCCCATCCACACAGGAGAGGTGATTCTCATCCCTCCCTTTGTGCCCCATGAAGCCAGGGCGGACCGCGCCACGCCACTGCGTGAACACTGCATTTGCTTTGATCTTTCGCTATTGCATAACGCTGATCCTGCCTTTGCCAGGTCGGATGTGGACGTGACGCCGCTTCGCGGCGTGCTGAAAAAGGAGGATCCCATCACTGCGCAGGTAGCCGATCATCTGCTTAAGATAATCAGGGCCTGTCAGGAACATCCCGCCGGATGGACGCTGATAACACGCGGGCATCTGATGCTGATGTTTTCGTTGCTGGCGCCCCGTCTGGAAGGATTGAGCGCCGCCTCGGCCCCTTTGGACGAGGATTTTTGCCGCCGGGTATCGGCTTGCATTGCCCGGCGCTATGCCGGCAATCTTACCTCCCGCGATGTTGCCGCCGAGCTGTGCTATTCGCAAAGTTATTTCTGCCGCCGCTTTAAGCGCGACTTTGGCCTGTGCTTCAGCGAATATCTCAATGCGTACCGCCTGAATGTCGCGCGTGGCCTGCTGCTGGAAAAGAAATGTACCGTTACGGAGGTAGCGGCTTCGGTGGGCTTTTCCAGCGTAAGCTACTTCACACGCTGCTTCCAAAGACGCTTTGACATGCTGCCGTCGGATTATTGTGAATAATGCAATGCCGCCCCGCATTTGCGGGGCGGCATCGTCATACCGTATCAGCCTGTGGTGCGTTGGCAAAGACCACGTCGGGCCGCTGCGCGGTTTCCGTGAGCAGCTGAGGAAAGGGAGTCCGGCTATCCCAGAGGGTGGCGGCAAACAGTGCCGTCGGAAGCCAGATCGACGTTTCAAACAGGCCGTCCTCCATCAGCGCGAGGATCTGGCATTCCGGGTCCCCCTGCAAAAGCAGGTTTACAATGCTTTGCAGGTGAGCCCCGTTTTGCATCCAGTAGCTCTGCGTAAGGCGCATGACCATGCGCGCGATGGGGAGGTGTGCGGCGATTTCCCCGGCGCTGCATTCGCCGATGCGTTCGGGCCCCGCCCGGTGTACGAAGTCGGTCCAGTCCAGGCAAATCATGCCCTTGGTCACCACGCCTGTGGCGCCACGCTCGCGAAGGTGCGAAAACTTGCGGGTAAAATCCTCAGTCTCCCGGGCATGGGCCACGTTCTCGGCCAGATAGGCGTAGGGAAACGCGCCGCAATCCTCCCACACAATCCGTACCCGCGGGTCAATTTGAGCAATTCGGTCCAGCTTTTGCGCCACCGAGGTGGCATGCAGGCCGAACTGCAATTCCAGGTTTGGCCGCTTTTCAAGGATGCGGGCACAAATGCCATTGACCCAGGGGACCACCACATCGGCGATGGAGCGGCCGTCCAGCTCCTGCTCGGCGGTTTCGGTAAAGCTCTGGAAGTAGATGCCATCCCCCGGAAGGGCCGCATATTCACGTTCAAAGCGCTCGACGGCCTCGTCTGCCAGGCGGGCGAGGAGGGTTTCGTCGGAAAGGCGAACATCAATTTTGGTGTCCCATCCCCAGGTATATCCCCAGATGACCCGGATGCCCAAGTCGTGCGCGCAGGCCACCACCTCAGCGGCGTTAAGGGGTGCGTAATCGTTCCAGATGACGATTTCGTTCAGCTTCAGGCGGGCCATGTTGGCCAGGTAGCGCCGGTAATCGTAAATGACATAACCCCATGTCCACAGGCCACGTCGGCGCACCTGAGGCGCATGCACGCAGTCCATGTTCTCAAACCCCTCTTCAAAGGGATTGCGGAAGTAATAGGGCTTCATCCACGTATGGGCCTGCTCTGCCTTTGGCACTACGAGATTGACGAAATCCGACACGCCATAGAGCACGGATACGTCCGTTGCCCCCGTGATTTCAACTGACTGCAACGGTCCCTCCGTGCAGATGCGCATGCGGTAGCCCTCCGGCGGCAGGGCCGCGTCCGGCACCACAGCGCCGATGATGTGGCAGGCGTCCTCCGCGTCCTCCATGGGCACGTCATAGGTCCGCAGACAGCCTTCCAGCATCTGCCGGGCCAGCGCCAGCGCGGGGGTCCGAGGCAAACTGATGTTCCAATGATTCATAAGCGGTTATCCTTTCAGGCCGGAGTTCACCATCGCATCCGTCACCTTTTCCTGGAAGAACAGGTACACCAACATGACGGGAATGACGCTCAGGGTAGTAGCCGCCAGCTGCAGGTGCCATTCGGGCTGGCCATATACGTCGTTGAAATTGTTCAGGGACAGCGGCAGCGTATATTTGTCGATGCTGGTGGTAAAGACCAGCGGCTCCAGATACATGTTCCACGTGGCCAGAAACGCCAGAATCCCCACAGAAGACGCCACTGGCACCGAGATGGGCAGCATGATGCGGAAAAAGATGCCGCCATGTCCCATTCCGTCCAGCCGGCCCGCCTCCTCCAGCTCCTTGGGCACGGTGATGAAGAACTGCCGGAACATAAATGCCGACAGCGCGCCCTGCGAGCAAAAGACAGGCAGGAATATCAGCGGCAGCAGGCTGTCGGTCAAATGCCATGCCTTCATCTGATAGAACAGCGGAATGATGATGACCTCCACCGGCATCATCAGCGCAGTGAGCAGCAGGATGAACAGAATCCCGCGGCCCGGAAAGCGCACCCGCGCGAATCCATAGCCTGACAGGGCGGAGATCAGCACGTTGCCCAACGTGCCCACACCCGCCACCAGCAGCGTATTGGCATAGTGCCGGGCAAAGGGCTGCTTTTGGAAGATTTCCACGTAGTTTTGCCATCTCCAGCTCTGCGGCAGCAGGCGGGGCGGGCCAAAGACCTGCGCGTTGGTGTTGAGGGAGTTGACCATCATCCACCAGAAAGGATAGATAAACACCAGCGTCACCGCCGCAATCAGCAGGAGGCGCGGAATCCAGCGAAGGAGACGCGCGGGAGAAACGTTACTCCTCATAATGCGACACCTTCCTTCTGGCCAGCCATTGCAGCAGCGTCATGCCCAGCATAATCAAAAACAGGATGACCGCGATGGCGGACGCATAGCCGCTCTTGTAGGCGCGGAAGCCCTGGTAATACACATAGTAGACCAGCACCATGGTGCTGCCCTCCGGGCCTCCTTCGGTCATGAGCTTGATGGTATCAAACACGCGCATGGAGCCGATCATCGTTACGATAGAGGCCATGAGCACCGTGGGCATCAGCAGCGGCAGCTTGATTTTGCGAAACAGCGCAAAGCTGCTTGCGCCATCAATGCGCGCCGCCTCCACGATTTCTCCCGGCAGGTTCATGACTGCGCCGTAGAATACCAGGACGTTGGTGCCCAGGTTTTTCAGCACGCGGGTGACGACCACCGCGGCCATGGCCCAGCCCTTTTCCTGAAGCCAGTTGGGCCCCTGAATGCCCAGCTGAGCCAGCGCCCAGTTGATGGGACCCGCCGTGCCGCCCTGCAGCAGATACTTCCACACGATGGACCATGCCACACCGGAGGTAACCACGGGCAGGAAGATGATGGCGCGGATGTAGCGCGTGCCAAAGTTGCCATCGCCCAGATACAGCGCCAGACCCAGCGCCAGCGCCAGATTCAGCGGCACCAGAAAAACGGAGAAGATCAGCGTGTTTTTCAGCGTCAGGTAAAACAACGAATCCTGGAAAAGCGTTGCGTAATTTTGAAAGCCGATGGGGTTGCTCGTACCAAAGAGCATGTTGCGGTTCTGGAACGAGTAGATGAACACATTTACCAGCGGAATCAGGACAAAAAGAAAAAAACCGATCATCTGCGGGAGGATGAACGCATAGCCGCTCGCGCTCTCCCGGAGGGCGCGGCGGGCGGACAGCGAGGTGTCTTTCATGCTGCCTCCTGTAAAAGCAGCGGCGGCCAAGCCGCCGCCGTAGTTGACCGGAAGCGCCCGCGGGGGGGCGCTTCCGGCGATGCTGGGAACAGAGGGAAAACGCTTATTGCAGGTTGTTGCGGTAAATCGTGGCGATTTCGCCAAGAATGGCGGCAACATCCGCATCGGGATTCCACAGCTTGTCAAACACGATTTCGGTCTCGATGTCGATGGTGGGGGAATTGATGTTGCTGGACATGGCGCGGCTGGAGAGCACAGAGCTGGCCACGATGTCCTTCATCTGCTCGGGGGTAAGGTAGGCGTTGGAATTGAGGAACTCCTCGCTTTCCAGCACGGACTTGCGGCAGGGCGGCCAGTACTGGGCCACGCGGGCGGCGCAGCTTGCGCTGGTCATGTAGGACACCAGCTCGGCAGCCAGATCGGCGTTGGCGCTGGCGGCATTGGCAGCCATGGCCGCCTGGCCCAGGAAGGACACATCGCCGGGCAGCTTGGACACGCCCCACTTCCAGGTCACATCCGCCAAGTTGCCCAGCTGAGAAATCTGGTTGAAGGTGCAGGCCGCGCCGCCGGTGAAGAAGTTGCTTTCATCTCCCGGAGGAACCACGGAGCCGTCCACATACACCATGTCGTGGAACATCTGCACAGCCGCGATGGATTCGGGCGAGTCGATGAGCACTTCCAGATCATCCGTCCAGAAGTCGCCGCCAAAGCCGCGCACAAACGGGGTCAGGTTCATCTCGGTGCGGTCGGAGTAGCCGGCGTTGTTCACCGTCATGTAGCCGTACACGCCGGTCTTGTCCTTGATGGCCTTCATGCACTCACGGAAGGTTTCCCAGGTCCAGGTGCCCTCGGCGACATATTCGTTGGGGTCCTTCAGGCCCGCCTCGGCAAAGAGGTCGGCGTTATAGATCATGATGAAGGGGCTGGTGGAGAAGGGAATGGCATACACGTCATCGCCGTCGCACCACAGGCTCATGGCGCCGTCATCCAGGTCGTCGGGATCGTAGGCGGCCATGGCGTCATTGAGCTTGGCGCACAGGCCGGCGCTCATGTAGGCCTTGATGTCCGCTTCCATGACCCAGAAGGCGTCGGCGGGCTCATTGCTTTGCAGGTTCATCAGCAGCAGGCTGCTGTATTCCGTGCCCGACAGCGAGATGAATTCCGGCTCAATGGCAATGCCCTTGGCCTGGGCGAATTCATCCACGAAGCTGCTCAGCAGCTTAAGCTGATCCTCATTGCTTGTCCAGGTGGCGATTCTCAGATGGACAGGCTCCTCCGCCATGGAGGGAATCGCCATGGCCAGCAGCAGAACGGCCAGCAGCAGAGACGTAAGTTTCTTCATCAGTTCAGTCTCCTTTCTTGAATGGGCATTTGAAAGGCAGGATACCTTTACTGCCTCTTATTATAATCAATGTGGGGTCATGTGTGAAGAAACTCGGTTGACCGAATTTAAGCGCGACGTTGACCAAAATAGCATAACAAATTGACTTTTCCTTAGCGAATCCCTACAATAAATATGGATTCTGATAGCTGAGGTGAAACGGAAAATGGCGCAGCTTACAATCAATTACAAGCCTGTGGATAAGACCTATGATGTGATCGTTGCAGGCGGCGGCACGGCGGGCGTGATGGCGGCCTGCGCGGCGGCGCGTGAAGGTGCGCGCGTGATCATTCTGGAACGTGAATATGCGCTGGGCGGAACGTCCACGCTGGCGTTGACCGTGCCGCGCATGACCAATCATATGCCGCAGCTGACGGGAAACAGCTCCCTTGCGGATGAATTGCAGAGCAGCATGGAGCGGGAAGGGTGCGCGGGGGACACGTACTTCGCCAGCCCGGAGATGGCCAAGCTGCATCTTGAGGAGATGTGCGCCCGATACGGCGTGGAGGTGCTCTACGGCGCAGAGCTTGTGGGCGCAGAGCTGAAGGGCCGGAAGGTGGAAACGGTGGTGGTCAACACCGCTTCGGGCCTGCTGGGCTATGCTGCCCGCGCCTTTATCGATTGCACGGGCGGCGCGCGGCTGGCGCTGGCCTGCGGCTGTGAAACCGCATGCGGCGTGGAGGGTGAAAATCAGCCCATGACGCTGCGCTTCTGCGTGGGTGGCGTGGACGTGGCCCGTGTGGAGCAGACGCTGAAGGAATGGGGCTACCGTTTCGGCGGGGATCATTTTCCCATGGAGTTTTATTCGCTGTGGCGCGAGGAGAGCTTCAACCCCTTCACCAAGCTGCTGCGTGAGGGCGTGAAGGAAGGCGCGCTGACCGAGCGCGACGGCAGCTATGTGCAGATCTACTACCATCCCACCCTGGGAAAGGATGTGCTGTGGTTCAACTGCCCGGAGGCGGGGCATATCCTCGACGCGGTGAGCGCGCGTTCCGTTACGGAGATGGTGCTGTATTCCCGCAAGTCCGCCGTGCGCATCCTGACGTTCCTCAAGCGGCGGTTTCCCGGCTTTGAACACAGCTATCTCCAGGCGTTCTCCTCCATTCCGGGCATCCGCGAATCGCGGCGGCTGGTGGGCGAATACGTACTGACGGAGGAGGATATCCGCGCACGCCGCCGCTTTGACGACTGCGTGGCGCAAACCGCCTATCCGGTGGATATTCACAACGAGCACAACCTGGTGCTGATTCATTTGGAACCCGGCGAATATTATGAAATTCCCTATCGCTGTCTGGTCACGCGCGAGCTGGACAACCTGCTGGTGGCGGGGCGCTGCTCCTCGGCTACGTTTGCGGCGCAAAGCTCCATGCGCATCCAGCTGGTATGCATGGCGCTGGGAGAAGCGGCGGGCATCGCTGCGGCGCTGAATCCTGAGGTGCGCGCGGTGGATGGGGCGCAGGTGCGCCGGTGCATGCAGGCGCACGGGGCTGTGTTTGCCGGGCGGTAATGTGCTTCACAGATGGTCAGTCTTGACCGCTCACAAAGGAAGGGGAAACGGAAGATGTACCATAACATCGGCGGAAAGATCAAGGTGCTTGCGCGGATTGTCTGCGCCATTGGAATCATTGCAGCGCTTTTGACGGCGGTGGGGTTATGGATCAACAACAGCAGCTTTCATCCGACCATGGCGGCGGGCCTCACGATACTGCTGGCCGGGAGCGTAGCGACGTACTTGACTTCCCTGTTCATTTACGGCTTTGGAGAACTGATTGAGTCTACCAGCAAAATCAGAAGCATGATGGAACAGGACCGCCCGGAAGGGGAAGAAGATCAGGAACCATAAGGCGGGGAAGCAGGAAATCCGACGGAACGGCCCGAACTATGCCGGCAAAAACGCAGGGGAGAAAAAAGACAGGGAAGGTTGATTGAAGCTGGAGCAAAATCATTTACCGGGTTTTCGAAAACGCCAGATCTCGGACCGCGAACAATCTGCAATGCTGAGGCGCTGTTTGAATGTCGCCTGAATCAGCCTTTTTGGACAATATGAAATGAACCCGCTGCGCTTTCAGGCGTGGCTGCTCAGGCCGGTGAAGGCATTTGCAATTACCGGCGGTGAATATACTGCCGCCACTGCGTGAAGTCCGGCAGCGCCGGCCTTTTTCGGCAAAACACGTTTCCCCCTGCGCCTGCGGCACGACCGGGGAAATCTTGCTACGCACGGCTTCTGAATCCAGCGCAAATGTCAGTGGAATGCCTTCTTCAAATTAAAGATTTGGAAAAGGCACCGGAGATTCGGAATACGGTCTGGAGAACTGTTGCCCCCGAACCTCTCAAAAGGGTTTTGGACAGGCTGAGAAGTTTGCAAAAGGCCTGAAAAATTTATAACAAAACGAATAAATTTTGGATATTGGCTCATTGAAAAAGACAATGCGGCATGGTAAAATATATAAAAATATTGAATTTTATGGGGGAAGTAACATGTCGCAAATTGACTGGGATAGAATTGTTGCTGATGCCGATAACGAAGCTCGTAAAAAAGTGCAGAAAGAAAGTGAAAACGGTCAGAATTCGCTTGATTTTATCAGCGAACCTCATGTTGCTTGCTGCCTGCTGGTTGATACATCCGGCTCAATGCAAGGAAGCAAGATTGATGAACTAAACAGAGCTTTGCAACATTTTAAAAAAGACGTTTGCGCGGACCCGCTTTCTGCAAAAAGAGTGGATGTGTGCGTTGTTGAATTTAACAGCAAGGCCTCAATTGTCACGCCTTTTTGTCCTATAGCCAAATTTAAGCCCCCAACCCTTAGCGCCCATTCCACTACGGCTATGGCCACGGGCATCCGATATGCGATTGAAGCCGTACACGATCAGGTAAGTCGTTATCATGCCGCAGGTATTGAATGCTATAAGCCTTTTGTGTTAATGATTACGGATGGTGAGCCAACGGAGGATATGGAAGGTATCGCAAAGTTGATCTCTGCCAGAGAAAGCCAGGGCCGCTATGGTCACATGCGGTTTCATGCTTTTGGTGTTAAAGGTGCCAACATGGATTTCTTATCCACGCTTACACATCGTGTTTTAGCGGTAAACAACAATGCCTTTATGGAGATATTTGATTGGGCCAGCAAAAGCATGCAGATTATTTCTCACAGCAAACCTACAGATAATGTGCTAGAGAGCAATCTGGGCCCCAACATGGAACCGTATAATCCCGTAGAAAAGAAAGTGCCATGGAACGATTGATAGCATTGGGGAAAGACTCATTTCACAAGCATAAATTCTTTTGTCCAGGAAAAACGAAAGTGACAGCCTCTCCTGCCGCATCCAAACAGGAGGAACGCACCAAAATTGAAGAAAGAAACATTCTGCATCCGGACTGCTTTCTTTCTACGATCGCCGGAGAGAACATTGCTGCCGTGGCCTTATCGCTGCGTGGGAAAAATCATATTGCGCAAGGAATGGTGCTTCAGGATTATCACAAGCTTCAGCTGATGGATGACCAGACTGTTTTTGTAGTGGTGGCGGATGGAGTAGGAAGTGAACCCCGCGCGGACGAAGGAGCAGAAATTGCCTGTACGAGTGCCGCGGCTTATTTTGATACCCATATATCAGACGTGAAAAAAGATCCACGTACATTCATGAAACATTCTTTTAAAGCAGCGAAAGACGCAATTGCCGCAGCAGCCCGATCAGCCGGAATAGATGCTCGCCAGATGAATACGACACTTCATGCTGCATGGATGACAGAAAAGGGGGTTTGGTGGGGCCATGCGGGTGATGGCGGAATTTTTCTAATGGATGATTCAGGCACCTTGGAAATGCCAACGGAACCAATGACAGCAGAAAATGGAGAATATGTCATCCCTCTTTTGGCTGGTGAGGCATGGTGGCAATTCGGCTTCTCTGAAGGACATTATCAAAGTGTGTTGTTGTGCACGGATGGTATCTATGGCCGCATCACGAACCGTGCCCTTCGTTCTGCCGGTATCGCCATGGATAAGGCAATGGCGGCAACGTTTTTAAGTCCATGGGCTTTTGATTGGCAAGGCGGGGAAGGCGGCGTTGTCCGCGCCATGTCCAATATTTTTCGCAAGCCACGTCCCAGTGATTTTTATCCGCGGATGATTCAGGCCATGTCTCACGGAGGGGATACGCAGCAGGCTGAAAGGCATATTGTTTCTCAAGTATTACCCTACAGGCAGCCGCTGGCATCTCTCACCTCCATCTCGGACGATATTACCCTTGCCGTGATCCAGCGTAAAAAGGAACTTCCGCAAAGCAAGCCCGTTTCCTATTATTTTCCTCCTGATTACCACGCGCTTAACGACCGTATAGCTGAAATTTTGTATAGCGAATGAATTGAAAAGGTTGTGCATGCCAGTGTACTACAAAGCGCTGATAAAAAACGGGTACGAGCTTGAACCATCTCCGATTAGGTGCGGTGGCGAAGGAAGCATCTTCCTGGTGCAGGGAAACAGCTCAATTGCAGCAAAAGTATACAGCCATGGAAATGCCCCTAAGGAAAAGCTCTATCAAATGCTTAAGATGCCTTTGGCCCAAAAGAGCGACTATATTGCCTGGCCGCAGGATATCTTGTTTAATCAAACAGGTACTCCTGCGGGCTTCATAATGAAAAGGTTCAGTTATACGAAAAGCTTGGCGGAAATGCTTTCTGATACCAGCTTCCAATGGAAAAAAAGAATCTGTGTGGCTGCGAACCTTTGTGATGTTGTTCATGAAATTCATCAAGTTGGGCAATGCATCGGCGATATGAACCCCAGCAATTTTGGCGTTGATACAAGGAACGGCCATGTATGTGCCTTTGATGCAGATTCTTTTCACTTGCATGACACCCATGGGCAATGGTATCCCTGCGTTGTGGGCATAGCGGACTATTGGCCTCCGGAATTGCAGCGGCTTACCATTAATGGAGCGGAGCTGCGTTCGCTACCGCCGGCAAGAACCTTTTCTCAAAGCAGCGATCAGTTTGCTCTGGCTGTCTTGATCTTTCAACTGCTCTTTAGCGGCTATCATCCTTTTGCGGCGAGACGGTTAGAAACCGTTCGTTCATCCTATGTTATGAATCGCCGGTCCGTTTATATTTTAAACAGACAATCTCCATGGTTTTCCACGGGTGCCAAAGGTACGGGCATTCCCAAAGGAGCACCCGATTTGAGCATCGTTCCCGATTATATAAAGAAACTGTTTTACCAGGCTTTCATGGAAGATCATAGGCCACAGGCTAACACATGGCATCAGGCGCTTATACGACTGCTTGGCGAACATGACGCCTGGGGAGTCCCGCATAAAACTACTCATGCATCCCCGTTTCAAAAACCGGTGGCAAAGACGGCAAAACCGACTGTCAACACTCCAGACCCCCAATCAAAACAATCCGGGTTTGATAATTTCCAGCTGTATGAATTGTGCTATTTGCTGGGCGTATTAATCATCTTCTCGACAAATGGGCAACAGCAAAAATTAGAGGTGTATGAGAGGCTTCCTTGGGCGATTCTATTGCTCGCCGTCGGTATATTGCAGCGTTTGCTATCCCGAAAACAGAAGCGGAGAATGAGTGCGGTTCTGTGTGCTGTCTTGGCCGGAATATCTTTGGATTGCTACAGCAAGTACCAGAACCTTTATCTTCCGGGACTGGATGTCCAAAACTATTTTCTTTATTGCTCTATAGCTTCCGGTGTGGCCGCCACACTTGGAGTTTGGGATTTCTATCATTTGAAAAAGAACCGGAAAGGTGGTCGTACATATGGAAATAATTGAAACTGTATTAAAAAATATCTACTCTGCTTCCGATCAATACAGGATTTTAAATGACCCAGAATACTTTATTGACCTGCTTGTCAAGCAATACCGACCCGAATTTAAATATGACTGCAAACTTTTAGAAAAGGGGATTCGCTGTGGCGCCGGAAATATTGTCTGGCAGTTTGTTAACAAGAAAACGATGCCCACCGACGAGGACAACGCGAAATTTACTTCCCTCCTGCAAGAGAGAGCAAATCTTACCTTGGATGAAGCAAATCGTCTCATTGGTCTGCTATATGCAATGACGGGCTTTTCTTCCCCACGAAAAGCTCATGGGAAAACCATAAAAGAAATCAGCGACAGAGCCAGAACCCCTTTGTCTTTTTCATCAGGTGGGTTTTTCAATCGCCTTGCACAAGGATTGCCCCGTATCGCACCGATTCATAGCCTGCTTAGTATAGTATATGTTATTTTCATGATCGTCAGCATCAATAATGGCGCAACGGTCTTTGTCCTGGGATCGTTTCTGTTTGGAACAAATATTGCATTAATGTTTTTTGCTGCCATTTTTGCTGTTCTAGGCTTATTCTTAAAACGGGGATGGCCGTATTTAACTGCTGCCATTATTCAGACGGTCGCTCTGTTAACAATTCTGACACCTGTTTTTATTCAGCCCCTTTTGGGGATCATAGCCGTCGCGATCCCCACCATGGGTTATATAGCGTTCGTTAAAATCAACCGGGCAAAAGGATCGACGGCAAAGTCCATTCAATAGTGGCGAGCCATGCTTCCTTAATCCGTTCTCAGCGCCCTATGTCGCATGAGAGCTTCCGTAAAATGCAAATGATCTTTACAGCTAACTCAAGAAAGCCGTATGTGTGTTTCCAAAAGGAAGCTTTTCAATGGGACTTTGAAGCGTTGATTCTCTCCGGTATGATAAAAGATTTTTACGCAAGCGGGAATTTGTCGGATTCGTGTCGCCTCCGGTTGTTCCATAACTATGGCCGAAGTATCGTCGCTTTTAGGGAAAGGGCATAACGGTTCTATCATGGAAAAAGCACGGGGTGGAAGCAATCTTGAAAAAAGGTGATGTATTTATGAAAAAAACCATTTGCTTTTTGACTTGTGTTTTGATGGCGGTTCTTGTTCCTGTGACCGGGATGGCATTGGGTGGAAACACTGTCTATTCTTCGGCATTGGAAGCGATGGAAAACGCATTTGAGCAGTACGGGTATCAGTGGTATGATCCTGTGGAAACGCGTGAGACGTTGGAGAACCTATATGCGTATGACGTGCAGGAAAGCGCATCGGAAACCATCCTTTCAGCGATGTTTATCAGCAGACCAATGTGGGGGTGGTCCTTTCGGTATGACATCGAGGCACGTATTCGGGCGAATGGAGATCTTATCTCCTTGCAGGCATGGGGCCCTTTGAACGAACTGGTTGATACATTAAACGGTGAAACGGATATGGAATCCTATTTGGTGTTTGTTTCTGTTATCACAGCATTTCGAGATAACCTGTCTTCCTCTGAGCGGTCGAAGCTGGAAAACTGGGTGGAAAATGAAGCGCTGCCCTTCTTGCAAGGAGGATATCAGACGGATGCTGAACCCTCTTTGCAAGTGGGGGGCGGGGAATTATACTGTTGTGTTTCCTGGGGTGAGTGTCAAATGCCCTGGTGTCTTGCTTGGTATAGCTTTGACTGACTGATGAAGCAAAGCTGCCTGGTTGTGCATCCCCGGCACTCCTTGCACAATGTAGACTCATGCTATCTTGTTGCAGGAGCGAGACAGAACCTGATGAGAAAACCGTAAGAGTACTATCAAAAGTTCTAAGCTGTACCTCCAAAAAACGAGGGATGCTTTCGGTTATTGGGCCAAGCTGAAATGGCCCCATAGCGCTCATAAGAAATCGCCCATCCGAGTTCAAAAGAAAATGGACTGTATCCGGTTGAACGGGTACGAAAAGAAGAAACTGTCGAAAAATAACGCGAGATTACGCGGCCTTGCTCCTGATTTCATAGGGGGTGAGGCCGTTTTTCAAGTTGATGTGCTCAAAGTTGTAGAAGTGAACGGATCAGGTATAATCCAGCGACATATCAAAGTAATCCGCATAGCGGCGGAACAGCGCCACGGGCGAGGTGGACTGACCGTTTTCGTAGCGGTTGACGCTGGACTGTGTGGAGCCGAGCCGATTGTCTCGGCCATTTTCACCTGCGAAAGGCCAAGACTCCCCCCCAGGACTTTCAAACGCTTACCCACTTCTTTCATGATATAGCCTCCTATGCGGGTTAGTTTTATTATAACCCGCATGTCGAAGGAGCGCTATCCGGAAGTGTGATTTTTATATCCGCTTGGTTCATTCTGGCCCGCAGGCCGAATAAAGAAACGTAACAGGCAAGCCCATACGGGCAAGTCTGCACCGTTTCTTTGGGTTTTAAAGGGGATGGAGGATATGGTATGCAGAAATGCGATCTTAAGGCCAACACACCGGCAAAACCGGGGGTTTCCAAAAAGGGCTTACGGGTCCCCTTTGGCACATGACCTTGCTTGCAAGGTGTAGTGTGTTATACCTGCCGGCGCGGCTGACGGGGGAAGCAGGGAGGGCGACGCAGTTTGTGTCCCGCTTGGACTGGCAGGGAAACGGACGGAGGGGGTGCGGCCTGGGGGCGTAAAAATGACGGCCGGTTATAGAGAACGGAGGCAGGAATATAAGATCTCTGCTTCTTACTTTCCACATGATTTGCACAAATCCGGTAGGATGAAGTTGCGATACATGATCATTCAGGCTCATATTATTGAATATGCTTTTCAAATCCAAAACATCCTTCAAACCGGAATGGGACAATTGAGGGTTCATTTTTTTACAAAACAACCAAAGCATCAATTATAAAAGGCATTTTACAGTATACCGGATATTTTCCCCAGACATCCCCCTGTGGCTTCGTCACTTATTCAACTTGCAAAGACGGTTGCGCTCCGCCAGCAGCGCGGCGGCCTTTGGGCACAGCTTGGCCACGCCGTCCATATCCCCGTCGGTGAGGGCGCGCTCCAGGTTGTCCATGCAGGCGCGCAGCTCGCCTTCCAGCGGGAAAGTGGCTTCGCTGCTGACGGGATCGCTGAAGCGGAAGTCATCGGCCAGCTTGCGCAGCTGTTCCTGCACAGCCTCTCCCTGCGCCTGGCCAGCCAGCGCTCCGGCGCGGGAGCGCAGCTCGCGCATGACGGAAACATCCTTTTGCAGACGCGCATCCTGATTATGAATTTCATCTCGAATGGCGGAGGTGGCCATGCAGCCGATTATTGCCAGTACGAGGACAACCGCCTGCACGATCAGCGCTGCGCTAAAGGGCACCCACGCGGCCAGGATCATACACAGCAGCCCTGTCACAGCCTGTACAAGCAGGTAGATCAGCGACAGGCGGGCGATGGGAAAGCCATAGAGACTGCCGCGCAAGCTCCCCTTGGGCGTGAAGGCATAGAGCATCAGGGGGAGCTGCGCAAGGATGGCGACGGATGTAAAGATGTAACCCAGCCAGAAACTCGCCGTGCGCGCAAAGGGGATCACAAACGCGATAAGATTTAGCAGCGCCAGCAGCAGCGCGACGGTCGCGGCGGTACGCGCGATATTTTTCTTCATGGCTTAGCCCTCCCTCTTTTTACCGCAGTTGGGACAGAAATTCGAGGCGATACCCTTCTGTCCGCAGTCTGGGCAATCCCAGCCCGCGTTCTGCTCAGGGCGCTTTTTGCCGCAATTCGGGCAGAAGTTGGAGGTAACGCCCTTCTGTCCGCAGTCCGGGCAATCCCAGCCTGTGCTTTGTCCGGGGCGCTTTTTGCCGCAGTTGGGGCAGAAATTGGATGTAACATCCCTCTGCCCGCAGTCCGGGCAATCCCAGCCGCCGGGGGCAATGGTATCGCTCACAGCCCTGCCCATCTGCGCAGCCGCATCCGCCACCGGGTTCAGGGCGTCCCGCGTGATGCCGACCACGCTGCCCATCGCGCCGAGCGCCACGCCCAGCCCGGCGATATCGCCCAGGCCGCCCGCAGCGCCATTGCCGCCAAGGCCGTTCTGCATGGCCTCCATACCCACCTGACGAGCGGTTTGCTGCTGGTAAGTAAAGCCCTTTATGCGCATTTCCTCGGCTTCGGCCGCAGCCTGCATGCGATAGGCCTCCGCCTCGGCCTGCTTGTGAATCTTCAGCGCCTCGGCCTCGCCCTGGGCGCCGATGATTTTTATCTGCGCCTCGGTCTGCGCTTCCACGGCCTTGCGGCGGGCGGCCGCCTCAGCTTCCTGACGGCGAATCTGCTCCTGCCGCACGCCGAGGTATTGTTCGGCGAACTGCTCCTTCATTTTGCAGAAGTTGGGGTCATCGTCCGGGGTGACCACGCGGCTTACAAAAAACTCCGCGATCTCCAGTCCGTATTCCTCCAGCCGCGGGTTGATTTTGTCGCGCAGGGCCTCGCTCAGCTCCATCAGCCGTTCGTCAATCTCCAGCACGCTGATGCTCTTTTCGCGGATGGCCGCGGCCAGATAGCTTTTGACCTGCGTCATCACCATCGCGCGGAAAAAGCCCTTGCCATTGCCAAGCAGGTCGTACTGCTTAAGCGCCGAAGTGGTGCCGACCACGCGCAGAAGCAGCTTGCGGGCGTTGGACACGCGAATGTTGAATTCGCCGCTTGCGCCCAATTCCACATGCAGGCCGCTGGCGGGGTCAAAGAGGCGCACCTTGCTGTCCGTGCCCCACTTGACGCCCATCTGCGTGGCGAGGTTGACAAAATAGACCTCCGAATGGAAGGTGCCTTCCGTATCGGTGGGCAGCTTATAGAGCTTTTCCAGCATGGGAAGCTGCTGGGTTTCCAGCGTATAGCGGCCCGGGCCAAAACTGTCCAGCGCCTGACCATCGCGGAAGAACACCGCCTCCTGGCTCTCGTGCACGATAAGCTGGGAGCCAAGGTTGAAATCCTCAATGGGGTGCTTCCACACCAGCGTTTCGCCGTCGCCCTCGTATTTGATGATGCTGGCCAATCCGTCCCGGCGAATCTCTTCGGCCTTGAGGCGTTCGCCCACGTCGTTTTCAAAATCGCACACCGGGCAGACGTAGCGCGCCGCTCCGCGCGCCGTGCGCAGACGCACGCCGCATTGACGGCAGGAAAACTCCACCATTTTGGTCTGCTCGTCCATGGTGTTGATAGGCTCGCCGCAGACGGGGCATCGGGCGTTCGCGCCTTTGGACTGGTCGAACACCACGTTGCTGCCGCAATGGGGGCAGGCGCGGCTGGCCATTTTGTCCATGCGCACGTCAATGGTATGGCCGCAGGCGCAGTCGATCTTCCTGCGGGCGAAAATGCCCGTCCTTACCTCCGTATACTTCCCGCACCGGGGACACTCGATGACAAATCTGGCCATGACGGTCGCTCCTTATCCTTTGTGTTTGCAGATGTATGGCGGCGAACGATTTAGTGGCGGACGAGAATGTCCGTCCAGCCGTCCACGTCGCATTGGCCGTCGTCGTTGTCTCCCACAGTCACGACGGTCCCGTCCGCTTTCAGGCCCACCGTGTGATCATCCCCGGCGCTGACGGCCACGATGTCCGTCCAGCCGTCCACGTCGCATTGGCCGTCGCCGTTGGATCCCACAGCCACGACGGTCCCGTCCGCTTTCAGGCCCACCGTGTGAGAACTCCCGGCGCTGACGGCCACGATGTCCGTCCAGCCGTCCACGATGCATTGGCCGGAGAGGTTGTATCCCACAGCCACGACGGTCCCGTCCGCTTTCAGGCCCACCGTGTGACACCACCCGGCGCTGACCGTTTCACGCGGTGTGATCTCTCCCCATAGCGCGAAGCTGCGTTCCCATGCATCCTCGTAGGCATCCGCCGCCCCAAACTGCAAGGCTGCACCCGCAATGTCCCCCTGCCCCAGCAACGCCTCCGCGTAGGCATAGTGGGTCATCCATACGCGCTCCGCCGCGTCGTCATAGCCGACCGCAGCCTCGAACTGCGCCAGCGCGCCTTCATAGTCGCCCGCGGCCAGCAGTTCATCCGCCTTTCTATAAAACATAGCTGGCTGGATAGCTGGCTGGATGACGCAAAAGTAGACCAGCGCTGCCGCCGTTATAACAACAACCGCACAGATTAGCAGCCACTTTCGTTTGCGCGCCCGCTTTTGTGCCGCCACTTTCTTTTCAGCGCATTGCTTTGCACGCTCGACGCTGTCCTTGTAATCTCCCAGCCGCTGAAACTCATAGCCAAGCTTTTGCCACTCCTCTTCATCCTGCCTCGCCTCAGCCTGTCTTTTGCAAAGCTGCTGATAATCCGATTCCCGCCTAGCCATGGCCTGGTCATACTGCTTTTGCGCGGCGTGGTCGCCATTCTTCAGCGCCCGCGCGTAGGCCTCTTTCGCCTCCTGCGCTAACTGCTCGTCGCGCAGCTGCGCTTGCGCAACGGCTTCGTTCCAGCGACGCTCTACGGCGCTCATTTCATCTTCCAGGGTTTACTTGAACGCACCCGCGGCAAATGCCCTGGCTTTTTTCAAATTGCGGTCGTTTGCCAGCAGCGCCTGTTCGCCTTGCGCCGCCGCACGCCAGTATCCGACCACGGACGCGAATTTCTGGGGCGGTGCATACAAGTCTTTTACAGCGGTTTTTGTAACGTAGCCCGGGACAGCAAACTGTTCCATCGCGGCGGCAATGTGCGCTTCGTCTGCTTGGACAGCTTCCATGGGCGTGCTGGTTTCCTCGCTGCGGGCTTGTTCGATTCGCGCGGCGGTATAGTCCGCCAAACTCTTTTGTTGGGCGCCCGCAAGGAATTTGCCACGGTAGGCCACGGCGCACTCGGCGTCCATGTCCAGCACCCGGTCGAAGAATTCGTCCGCCGCCTTCCATTCGCCGTCCTCCAGCGACAGTTCGCCGCGCCGGAGCAGGGCTGTCAGGCTGGAGCCTTCTTTTCCCTGCACCACAAGCGTTTCCCTTGCATGTTCCGGCTCTTTGCCTCCGCCAAGCACCTTGTTCACGCCGCGCACCAGGTCCTGAAGGAAGCCGATTTTGCTCATGTCATATGCCTGCAATACGGAAAGCTGCTCCGGCATGTCGTAAGGGTCCATATCCCGGTAGCAGGGCAGGAGCAGCTTATTGCGGTCTTTGCGCATAAGAGCCAGGAAACGGCTCCATTCGTTTCGCACCCACACAGCGTTGAGATTTTTGGCGCTGGTGCCCACCACAACCATCACCCGGGCGGAATGAAGGGCCGCGAAGATGTAGGGCTCGTACATCGTGCCCACCTTATCCTCCAGCGTGATACGGGCAAAGAACACCCTGCAGCCCTGCTCCGTCAGGCCGTAATAGATTTCCTGTGCAAGCAGGGAGTCGCGCGTGCGCTGGCCGTTCTCATCTGTTTCCTTATAGCAGATGAACACATCGAACGGCTTTTCATTTTGCGAAATGGAAAGGATACCGCGCTGCACCTCTGTGATTTTTTCCGCGTCCTGGCGGTAGCGTTCGCGGGCGGACGGGTCTGCGTGTTCCAGCGCAGCCAGATAGTCCACGTCCTCAAGAAAGCTGTCGAAGCTGGCGCGGTGGCAGGTGGGCAGCCATTCATGCGTGGTGGGGTCCTCCACGTACTCGATGCCGAAGCGGCACAGCGCGCAGCACCAGTGCGCCTCAGCGTCGGCTTCATTTTCCTCTACGATGTGCTCGTACACGGCAAGCGCTTTGTCAAATTCGCCGATACGCCGGAAGTGATTGCCGCGGTTGAAGGCGGCCGCTCGCTGCTCATCGTCGATGCGGGGCAGCGTCATGGTGGAGCCGCAGCTGTCACAGGTGCCGATGCTCTTGTCCTCGGACAGCACGATGTCGCCGCCGCACATTTTGCATTTGATGATTGCCATTGGTCGATGCCCCCCTAAGGCGTTATTCTTTCGTAATTTCCAGATTGTCCAGCGCAAATTCCAGGGCCATCACGATCAGCTCGTTTCGGGTGCGGCCCGTTTCGTCCGCCAGCGTGTCCAGCGCTTGCGCCATGTCTTTGGGCACCCGCACGGAAATCACCGTCGAGGCGGCGGCGTATTTTTTGGGCGTCACCTTAAAGGCAGACACAGGGTTTCGTGGTATCATCGTTATCACCAACTACAATTGTAGTATTTATAAAATACAGTGTCAAGAGAAGAACGAGTAAAAATTGTTTCGTCATTTACAAAAAATAGAGACATTTTGGCAAATCTCTGAATCGGTATTTTGGGGGAATGAAGAGATGCTTAGAATGGTAACGAATCAATTTTGAAGCTAAGATCCACATAATACCCTGCGAAAAATGCTAAAATTCAAATTTCTCAGTTAAAATTTCTATACCCCTTGAAAACACTGGGGTTTCCAGCGTTTTCGCCACTTCGGTTTGGCCCTTTTCCCTCATTTTTTCCCTTGCGAGAAGAAATGAGGGAAACTTTTTTCAGGCCGTCCCTACAACCTTATCCAGCAGCCTTGCGGAAGTTCGCTTGGCCTCTCTGGTGGCGTGGGCGTAAATGTTCATCGTGGTACTTACATCAGAATGTCCCAGCAGCTCCTGCACATCCTTGGGTGCGGCTCCGTGAGAGAGAAGGTTGGTCGTATATGTATGTCTCAACAGATGGAAGTGAAAATCATCCATATCATGAGCCTTTTTCCCCTTGACGGTTCACTTTTATTTTTATTCCCTGCATCCTCGTATACAACAGTGATGAAAAAGAACTGCTTGTATATGCTACGGATTCCGAGCGTGCAGGTATAGCGCAGACCATGTGGCTCTTTGACTTCTATCAAGAACTGTTCAATGATTTTCTTGTATCAGGCGTAGTTGCGTTTGCCCTTGACCGTCTTCGCAAATGCATCTGCCTGCTTCCCGTTTCATTTGTGTTCTACCGAATCTCTCCGGCCATCTGTCATAGGTCTACTTGCCCGGCAGTCCTCTTCGCTGGCTTTGTTCAATTCTTCAAACATATCTTGGATGCTTGCTCCATTACAACCGTTTTCTTCTTGAACTTATTGGTCTTAGACTAGACATGGGGAAAATGCGTATATAGAATTTCTTTTTACAGGTCTTTTTTATGACTTCTCAGAGTATCTCGTAGAAGAACTGCCTGAAATGTTGTTTCCCTGAAATAGGCGCTTCCGATCTGTTTAGCATGCCGCTCTGTCCCGTTTTTTCTCAAATTAAAAAGGACCGTTGACTTGAATTGGTCAACGGTCTGAGGAAGCGGTCGCTATTGCGCGGACAATTCCTTCTTATTCCATTTTGGCTCCGGGTGCGGTTTATTCCTCATCAGGCCATTTGAGCGGGTATTCCTCCACGGCGTAATCCAGGCGCTTGCCGTTTTCGCGCAGCGTACGCAGGACGACCTCGATGCTGCTGTCATCGGTGTAGGGGGTGGGGGCGAAGTCATTGTAATCCGTGCGGCTGGATATACGGCAGGGAATGATCTTGAAGGCCTCGCTGGTCGCCTCGCCGTCGCGCAGGCGCATGCGGATCTGGAAGAGGAAGGTGGTCATGTCGCTGGGCTTGTTGTTGCCCGCAAAGGAGAAATTGCCCAGCGAATAGCAGATATACTTGCCGTTGTAGTACTCAATGGGGTTGATGCGGTGGCTATGGTGGCCCACGACCAGGTCGGCGCCCGCGTCCACGGTGGCGCGGCCCAGACGGACCTGGTTGTCGTTGGGATAGTAGTCTTTCTCCGCGCCCCAGTGATAGCTGACGATCACGATATCGCAGCCCTGATCGCGGAGGGCCTGGATATCGCCGGGCACCTTCGCAATCAACTCGTCATGCCGCCCCCCGAAGGTCTGGTAGGCCAGGCTGCCGATCTTGACGCCCTTGACGGTGAGGATGGCAGGCTCACCCTCGCTGGCGTAGGGAATCCCGGCGGCCAGCAGGGTCTCCTTGGTTTCCTCAAGACCGCTGTCGCCCATATCCAGCACGTGGTTGTTTTCCAGCGACACCGTATCCACGCCGCCCGCGGGCAGCATGTCCACATAGCTGGGATCGGCGCGGAAGAGGAACTCGTTCCCCGTCTTGTCGGGGTTGCGGCCCTCGGTGGTGAGCGTGCCTTCGAAGTTGACCATGGTCAGGTCGTCCGCCAGCAGAATGTCGCGCACATTGCGGAAGGGAAAATTGATGTCGCCCTTCTGCTTCTCCAATTCCTTTTCAAAGATGGAGGTCCCGCTGGACTGCACGTTGGAACCGATGGTCATGTCACCGGCAAACGTCATGGTGAGCAGAATGGACCCGTCCGCCTCGTACACGGGCAAGCTGGGGTCAACCGTCGGCTCCGGCGTTACCTCCGGCTCCGGGGTCTCGCCCACGACGACCTCGCCGTTTTCGTCAAAGATCGTGATGGAAACCTCCTCCGTGTCCCCCTCCGAAAGGGCGGTCAGACACAGGGTCAGGCACATCAGGAGCACGAGGGCGAGGGAGAAGCGTTTGTTCTTGGGAATCATTCGGCCACCTCCGGGTTCTGGTCAGAAAGGAATTACAGGGACGCCACAAAGTCCGCCATGCGGTCGAGCGCCTCGGTGAGCTTGGCAATGCCGGTGGCATAGCTGCAGCGAATGTAGCCTTCGCCGCTGGCGCCGAAGGCCGTGCCGGGCACGGTGACGACCTTCTTTTCGCGCAGGAGCCGCTGGCAGAAGTCCTCGCTGCTAAGGCCGGTCTTTTGAATGCCGGGGAACACGTAGAACGCGCCCAACGGCTCAAAGCAGCTCAAGCCCATGTCGCGGAAGGACTCCACCATCAGCCGGCGGCGCTGGTTGTAGCTTTCGCGCATGGAAACCACGTCCGCATAGCCGTCCTCCCGGCCCTGCCGCAGCGCCTCTTCCGCAGCTACCTGGCCTTGTCGGGGCGCGCAGAGGATGGTGTACTGGTGAATCTTGCACATCACATCGGTAAAGGCGGCGGGCGCGCACAGATAACCCATGCGCCAGCCGGTCATGGCAAAGGCCTTGCTAAAGCCGTTGAGCACGATGGTACGCTCGTGCATGCCGGGCAGGCTGGCGATGCTGGTATGGCCTTCCTCGGTGTAGGTCAGCTCGGAATAGATCTCGTCGCTGATCACGATCAGGTCGTTTTCCACAAACACGTCGCGCAGGCGCTCCAGCAGCGGGCGGTCCAGCACCGCGCCGGTGGGGTTGTTGGGGTAGGGCAAAATCACGGCCTTGGTGCGGGGTGTCACGGCGGCGGCCAGCGCTTCGGGCATCAGCGCAAAGCCGTTCTGTTCGCTGGTGGGCACGGGCACGGGCACGCCGCCCGCAAACACCACGCCCGGCGCATAGCTGACGTAACTGGGTTCGGGGATGAGCACCTCATCGCCGGGGTTCATCAGCACGCGCAGGCTCAGATCAATGCCCTCGCTGGCGCCAACCGTGACCAGAATTTCTTTCCCGGGATCATAGGTCAGGTGGTAGCGGTCCTGCATGTAGCGAGCGATTTCCTCGCGCAGGCTCAGCAGTCCCCAGTTGCTGGTATAGGCGGTTTCGCCGTCCAGGAGGCTGTTGATGGCCGCATTGCGGATGTGATAGGGCGTGACGAAGTCCGGCTCGCCCACGCCCAGCGAGATCGCGCCGGGCATGGTGGCGGCCACATCGAAGAATTTGCGGATGCCGCTCTTGGGCACCGCCAGAATGGTCTGGTTCAGGTAGCGCGAAGGTTCGAAGCTCACGCCGTCACCACCAGCCTCTTATCGCCATCATTGCCTTCAAAGATGACGCCGTCGCTTTTGTAGCGCTTGAGCACGAAATGCGTAGCCGTGCCCGTGACGGTTTCCAGCGTGCTGAGCTTGGTGCTGACAAAGAAGGCCAGCTCCTTGAGGGTATGCGCCTCCACCAGCAGCAGAAGGTCGTAGGCCCCGCTCATGAGATAGACCGATTTGACCTCGTCGAAACGGTAGATGCGCTCGGCGATGGCGTCAAAGCCCTGGTCGCGCTGCGGGGTGACACGCACCTCGATCATGGCCTCCACGCGCTCGCGGTCCGTCTTGTCCCAGTTGATGACGGGCGCGTAGCGCAGGATGATGCCGCTGCGCTCCATGTCGTCGATCACGGTCGCTACGGTCTCAACGGTAGAGCCGGTCATCACTGCCAATTTCTCCAAAGGCAGGCGGCAATCCTCCTGAAGCAGATGTAACAGTTGCATTTGCAGGCTTTGCATGGGAAACCTCCTTATAAGCGCACAGCGCCTGGCGGTGCATTGCGCTGAATCATCTGAATGCGAAGGAAATACTCAGAACAGGCCGGTGATTTCGCCCTGCTCGTCCACGTCGATGCCAAGGGCGGCGGGAACCTTGGGCAAGCCGGGCATGGCGATGATGCTGCCCGCAAACGCCACCACGAATCCCGCACCGGCGCTGAGCCGTGCCGAGCGAATGGTGAGGGTATATCCCTCCGGCGCGCCCAGGCGGGAGGCGTCGTCGCTCATGGAATACTGCGTCTTGGCGATACACACGGGGCAGCTGGCATATCCGTCAGCCTCCAGCTGAGCCAGGTCCTTGAGGGCCTGCGGCGCGAAGCTCACCTCCGCGGCATGATAGATGCGGGTAGCCACCGCGCGGATTTTGTCCTTGAGCGGGACCTCGTCGGGATAGGTGTAGCTGGGAACCGGCGCGGGGTTGGCGTCGGCAGCTTCGCAAACCAGCTTTGCCAGCTCCGTGGTCCCCTTGCCGCCCTCGGCCCAGCCGTTGCAGGGAGCGCAGGCCACACCCTGCTCCGCAAGCTGAGCGGCGACCAGATCCAGCTCCTCCGCCGTATCGGTGGCGAAGCGGTTGAGCGCCACCACCACAGGGGTCTGCCATACCTGGCGGATATTTTTCACATGGCTGAGCAGGTTGGCCATGCCGGCCTTGAGCGCTTCGGGGTTGGGCTGGGCATAGGTGCCCTTGGCGGCCCCGCCGTGGTGCTTGAGCGCGCGCACCGTGGCCACCAGCACGATCGCGTTGGGCCACAGGCCGTTCATGCGGCATTTGATATCCAGGAACTTTTCCGCGCCCAGATCCGCGCCGAAGCCCGCCTCCGTCACCGTATAGTCGGACATCCGCAGCGCCAGCCGGGTGGCGGCTACGCTGTTGCAGCCGTGCGCGATGTTGGCGAAGGGGCCGCCGTGCATCAGGCAGGGGGTGTGACCGATGGTCTGGATGAGGTTGGGGCTGAAAGCGTCGCGCAGAAGCGCCGTCATCGCCCCCGCCGCGCCTACTTCGCCCGCCGTGACCGGCGCGCCCTGATACGTGCGCGCGACCACGATGCGACCCAGACGCGCCTTGAGGTCCTTAAGGTCGGAAGCGAGACAGAAGGTGGCCATGACCTCGCTGGCGGCGGTGATGTCAAAGCCGTCCTCGCGCGGGGTGCCGTTCTGCGTGCCGCCCAGGCCCTGTACAATATGGCGCAGCTGCCGGTCATTGACATCCAGGCAATGGCGGAAGCACACCCGCCGGGGATCAATGCCCAGGGCGTTGCCCTGCTGAATGTGGTTATCCACCATGGCGCACAGCAGGTTGTTGGCCGCGGTGATGGCGTGCAGGTCGCCGGTAAAGTGCAGGTTGATGCTCTCCATGGGCACCACCTGGGCATAGCCGCCGCCCGTCGCGCCGCCCTTCATGCCAAACACCGGGCCCAGCGACGGCTCGCGCAGGGCCAGCATGGCGTTTTTGCCAATGCAGCGCATGCCGTCGGCCAGGGCGACGGACACGGTGGTTTTGCCCTCACCCGCAGGGGTGGGGTTGATGGCCGTGACCAGCACCAGCTTTGCGCGCTGCGGCAAATCCGCATATGCGCGCTGGTCGATCTTGGCTACATAACGTCCGTAGGGAGAAACGGTCTCCGGCAGAAAGCCCGCGGTCCGGGCGATGTTTTCAATGGGTTCCAGCTTTGCTTCGCGCGCGATTTCCAAGTCCGTCGCCATATTGTGCACGCACCTTTCTGCACATCGAAAGTAAGGAAAGAAGAAACAGCTTGCCACCGCAAGCGAATATTATCAGTATACCCGAAAATGGCAGCCCTTTCAAGGGGACGGGCGACCCGGCGCGCCGGCACCTTCATTTGTTGGCAAAAGCCGTCCCCGGCACCCGGGCGTGTGCCCGCGCAGGAGACGGCTGTATCTATGGGATTGTCAGGCCCTGGGTTCCTCCGCACCGGCGCTGCCGCGGGCCAGCGCCATCGCGGCCGCAAAGCCGAGGGCAAAGGTGACCAGGCTGATCAGGATCATGAGCCAGCTGACACCGGTCATGTCCGTGCGCAGAAGGATCGCCACGGGCGAAGCCACCACCAGCCCCAGCACGGCGCAATAGGTCTGCGTGGGGAAGCGGGACAACAGCCACTCAATCAGCTTCGCCACGCCAAAGATACCCAGCACCACGCCCACACAGAAGGGCGCCAGCATCAGAACCGGACCGCCCATGGCGGCAAAGTCCAGTCCGAATACAGCGTTTTTCAGGGTGTCCACGGCGTTGAGCACGGGATGATAATAGCCCAGCAGCATCAGCACCATGCTGCCCGACACGCCGGGGATGATCATCGTGGCAGCCGCAACCGCGCCCATCACCAGCAGAATGACCATCTGCCCCACATCCACCGTGATGGTGTCGGGGTTGGATACGTCGCCGGTGAGCGCCATGGCGATGATGCCCGCGAAGAACAACACGAACACCCCGATGGAAACGCCGCCCAGCTTTTTATGCCGGATCTTGGCCAGCAGCGGGTTGAGTCCGCCCAGGATGAGGCCGATGAAGGTGGTGGAGGTAGGCAAGGGATAGTTGGCGAAAAGGAATTTGAGCAGGCTGGCCAGCGCCACGATGCCGAGCAGCATGCCCACAGCGTAGGGGAGCAGGGTTTTCACGCTCTGCCTGAACTCGCTGAAAAGGTGGGTGATGCAGTGAATGAGCGTGTCATAAATCCCCATTGACACCATCATCGTGCCGCCGGACACGCCGGGGATGATGTTTGCCACACCGATGACCACGCCGCGCAGAACCTGATTGATCAGTTTCATTCGCTGTGAGCTTCCTTTCAAAAAATGGGATGCGTCCCAGTGTATCACCTTTCTGCCGGAGCGTCAACGCCCGGGCCCGAACGGTTCCACAGGCCGTACTGCGCCTCATTTTTCAGAGCGCTGAGCATGCTTTCCTTTAAATTGGGATACCGCTTGCAGAGGAAGGACAGCAGATCCTTCATCTCCTGGCGCTTGGTATGGCCATTGGCGGGACAGGGATTTTTGATAACGGGCAGGTCCAGCTCTCGCCGCATGTGGATGATGTGCTTTTCCGGCACATAGATCAGCGGACGGATGACCGTCAGATTGCTGCGGCTCATATAGGAGCAGGGATGGAAGGTGTGCAGACGCCCCTCGAAAATCACGCTCATCATCAGCGTCTCCAGCGCGTCCTCACGGTGATGGCCCAGCGCCAGCTTGTTCAGGCCCCTGTCGGTACACATGTCGCACAGCATGCCGCGGCGCATCTTGGCACACAGCGCGCAGGGATTGGGGTCCTTGCGCCATTCAAAGAGAATCTCGTAAATCTCGGTATGACGGATGACGATGGGCACATCCAGCTCGCGGCACAGCGCCTCGATGGCGGAGGTATCCGGTTGTTCCCGGCCCATGGTCAGCATCAGGGCCGTCATGGTAAAGTCGTGATGGCGCACGTAGCGGTACAGCGCCAGCGCGCGCAAGAGCAGCAGGCTGTCCTTCCCTCCGCTCACGCCCACGCCGATGCGATCGCCCGGCTGAATCATATGAAAGTCCTCATCCGCGCGGCGGATGCATCCCAGCGTTGTTTTCACATTTCCTCCCGTGGGGTCACACCTACGTATACGGTATCCGCCTTGGCGGGATAGGTGTCGCTGCTGACCTTTTCGCGGCCGGTTTCCACACCGTCCACATAGGTGATCAGATAGGCGTCCACCTTGTAGCCCTCGCGGCCCTTGATGGTTTTGGTTTCATCCACATAAGTCACGTAGGTGGCGTCCTCGTCTTCCTTCATGATGGCTTCCTCCGGCTTTGGGATAACCTCGACGGTTTCCGTCACCAGCTCGTAGGTGGTGCCGTTGAGGGACGGGCCGTAGAGGCGCACCTCGCACTGAAGGTTCTTTCTGCCCGAACCGATGACATGCGCCGCCAGATACACCGTGCCGCCGGATTCGTTGCGGAAGGAAAAGTCGATCTCGCGGCCGCGGGTGTCGCTGACGGTGGCATCCTTGCCGTATTCCGTGTAGCTGACGGCCATGGAATGCGGCTCACGGCTGAGGATGGTCATGCCGCCCTGGATAGCCGCCAGATACACCGTGGTGCTGGCCTGGCATACGCCGCCGCCCCACCCCCACTGCTCGGTCCCGTAGGCATATTCGATGGCGGGCAAAAAGCCGGTACTGAAGTTGCGGGGACCGACGGTGTCGTTGAAGCTGAACTTGCTGCCGTTGGGAATGCTCATTCCGTTGATCTTGGCAAAGGCGATACGGATGTTTTCGGTGCGGTCCTCGGTGGAGGCGCTGGAAATCGGCGTGGTGGCGCGGTAGCGCAGCTCCACGGTCTTTTGCAGATCGGCCACGGTCACGTTGGGCGCGATGGTCTCGGGCTCAAGCAGCACCTCGCCGCTTTCCAGGTTCTGCACCATCTGCAGGATGCGCTCGCGCACGGCGGTGGTGTCCAGCCGCTGGCCGTAAACCTCCTGCTGGAAGGTGAAGGGATTGGCGCTGTCATCGGGATTAAAGCTGATAATATAGGCGTCGCTGGGCGCACGATAGGCAGCTGTTTCCAGCGTCTGCAAGATCTCGTCGATGGGGGCGGTATTCGCGCTCTGCTGAGCGCTGAAAAAGGCGTTCTGGGTGTTCTGGGCCGCTTCGATCTCTTCCTTCAGCTGGAAGATGTCCTTGCGTTCCTCGCCGTCCACATCGTGGCCGATGGCCCATGCAGCATTCAACGCAGCCGTGGGATCAAAGGAGATGCCCAGCGTCTGGGCGGTGATGTCCTTGTACTGCCCGTTGGTGTTGCGCAGGCGCACATACCAGCCATTTTGCTTCTGGTTCACATGGTCCCAGACCAGCTGGCTCCCCTCCGCCCAGGTCAAGCCGGAGAGGTCGATGCCATCCACGCTCACGTTGTCCAAAAACACGTTGAGATATGGGCGCACATCGCTCTGAATTTTCCAGATGTAGCCGTACACACCCGCGCCGGCCAGCAGGATCAGCACCAGCAACACCTTGATGAGCTGCCATTTGAGGCTGCGTTTCTTGCGCGGCCTCTTGCCCTTTCCGCCGGCGTCCCGCGGCGTCCGGGGCGGCTGAGGGCCCCGCGGCGGCGGGGAGGCGCGCCGCTTCTGCGGCTGGACGGGCTGGGCCTGGCCGGGCGCGGGCACATACCAGTTGCCTTGCGCATCGTAATAGCCGCTCTTTGTCTGCCCCGGCTGGGGACGGTATCCCTGGTTATACATCCTGCTGCTCCTTTTGCAAGTGGTCTATCGGTGCGGCCAGATCCACCGCCGCCATCAGCGCGGCAATGTCGCGCTCCAAAGTACGCCAGCCGCAGGGCAGGCGGCCCATGCGGGCGCGTGTGCCTGCGTCGCCATGATAATCGCTTCCGCCGGTCACCAGCAGCCCTTCCTCCCGTGCCAGGGCGTCCAGCAGCCGCGCTCCGCGCCGTCCGGCAGAGGGATGATACGCCTCCACACCCCTGAGGCCGCGGGCCTTCCATTCCCGAATGAGCGCGTAAAGGGTTTCCCGTTCCAGCTCCAGGCGCATGGGGTGCGCCAGCACCACAACCAGTCCCATGCCGCTCAGTGCCGCCACCGTATCGCCGGTGGGAAGGGATGCGCGCGGCACATATCCGGGCCGCCCCTCGGACAGGTAGCGATCAAAGGCCTGATGCACGTCGCGCGCCTGGCCGCTTTCCACCAGTGCGCGCGCAAAATGGGCACGGCCCACGCTGGGAATGTCCGGAAGCGCACGCATCTTGGGCGTTACGGTCAGGCCTGCTTCCGCCAGCCGATCCAGAATGCGCCCGGCGCGCATCCGGCGCTCCGCGGATACGCCGGCCAGAAACGCCGCCAGAGGTGCGTTTCGCCCACTGGCGCCATAGGCCAGCAGGTGCGTGCGTCCGCCGGGGCCGGTGCTGATCTCCACGCCGGGAATCAGCGTGAGCAAGGGCTGGCCGCGCGATGCACGTGCCCGGTTTTCCTCCCGGGCGGCCCGTGCCATGGCGTCCAGCCCGTCCACCGTATCATGGTCGCACAGCGCCAGATGCGTGATGCCCAGGCGGCCGGCGATGGCACAAAGCTGCTCCGGGGTTTTCAGCCCGTCGGAATAACTGCTGTGCACATGCAGGTCCGCCCGGCTCACGGCTTCATTCCCCGTCCTTGGGTTCCACAAAGGGATCGCCATCCTCTTGCGCATCTTGGGTGGCAAAGCCGGGGGTCACCGCGCCATCGGTCTGCGCATCCGGCGTGGGATCGGCCTGCGCTTCGCTGGAGGGCTGCATCTTTTCCACATCGGTCATGGGCGGAAGCGGCTCGCCCCGCATCACGCACTCAAAGTCCGCGCGGGTCAGCGTGTCGCGTTCCAACAGCGCCTCGGCCACGGCGACGAGCTTATCCATATGATCCTTGAGCAGCTTGCAGGCGCGCGCGTAGCACTCGTCCAGCAGGCGCTTGACCTCCTGATCGATCGCGGCGGCGCTCTGCTCGCTGTACTCGCGGCTCTGACCGAACTCCATGCCCACGAAGACCTCCTGGTCGCTGCCCAGGTACATGGTGCCGATGGAATCGCTCATGCCGAACTGCGTCACCATCCGGCGGCACAGCTCGGTAGCGCGCTTGATGTCGCTGGAAGCGCCGGTGTAGATATCATCGAGCGATACATGCTCGGCCGCGTGTCCGCCCAGCGCCATGGTGACCATGCCCAGCAGGGCGGTGCGGCTGTAGTTGTCGTTTTCTTCGCTGGGCAGGCTGAGCGTATAGCCGCCCGCCTGGCCGCGCGGCACGATGGTGACCAGATGCACGTCGTCGCATTCAGGCAGGAGATTGGCAATCACCGCATGACCGGCTTCATGATAGGCGGTGGTCTTGCGGTCACGCGGGGTTACCTTGTGGCTGCGCTTTTCGGGACCCATCTGCACGCGGCTCACCGCGTCCACCAGATCCTGCTGGCTGATCTTTTTCTTCTTGCGGCGTACGGCCAGAATGGCGCCTTCATTCATCACGTTTTCCAGATCGGCGCCGCTGGAATAGGGCATGCGCTTGGCGATGTTCTCCAGATCGACGTCCTTTTCCAACGCCTTGCCGCGGCTGTGCACCTTGAGGATATCCACGCGGCCTTCCAAATCCGGATAGTTCACGGTCACCTGCCGGTCGAAGCGGCCGGGACGCAGCAGGGCGGGGTCGAGGATATCGCGGCGGTTGGTGGCCGCCATGACGATGACGCCCTCGTTCATCGTAAAGCCGTCCATCTCCACCAGCAGCTGGTTGAGGGTCTGCTCGCGCTCGTCGTGCCCGCCGCCCAGGCCCGCGCCGCGATGGCGGCCCACGGCGTCGATCTCATCGATAAAGACGATGGAAGGCGCGGCCTTCTTGGCCTGGTCAAACAGATCGCGCACGCGGCTGGCGCCCACGCCCACAAACATCTCCACAAAGTCCGATCCGGAGATGGAGAAGAACGGCGCGTTGGCCTCGCCGGCCACGGCCTTGGCCAGCAGCGTTTTGCCCGTGCCCGGAGGGCCCACCAGCAGCACGCCCTTGGGAATGCGCGCGCCCATATCGGTGTAGGCCTTGGGGTTTTTGAGGAAATCGACCATTTCCTGAAGCTCTTCCTTTTCCTCCTTGGCCCCGGCCACATCCTTGAAGGTGATAGGGTTTTTGGAGGGATCGCTCATGCGGGCACGGCTCTTGCCAAAATTCATGACCTTGCTGTTGCCGCCGCCCTGGCGCGCCATGATGAAGTACCAGGCCGCCATGGTGATGACAATCATCAGGATAAAGGGCAAAAACTCCATATACCACGGCGTGACCACAGGCGCGCGGTACTCTACCGTGAAGGGCAGATCACTTACGCTGACCTCGTCCAGCGATTTTCCCTGGGCGGTGGCGGTCATCTGCCGGACGGTATCGATAAAGTCCGATCCGATGGTGGTTTCAAAGTCGTAGCCGCGCTCGGGAAAATCCGCATCGGATACGGTGCCGTTGCGGTAGAGGCCCACCAGCGACGTGCCGCGAATGGCCACCGCTTTCACGTTATCCTCGCGGATGGCGGTGAGCAGCTCGGGATATTCGATGCGGCGGCTGACGGATTGGCCCAGTCCTCCGTTGAGGGCCACGGCGATCAGGATAAACGCGGCGACCAGCGCCACATAGCCCATCATTCCTCGTTGGTTCTTTTTCAAAATGAAAGTCCTCCTTGCGTTCAGGGCGTTTTCCCGCGTCTTGGGGAATGGCAAACCAGCGTCGGGACACGCCGAAACCATTATAGCATAGGATGGCCCCATTGTACAAAGGATTTTCGTAAAATATAGGAAGGAGCGAAATCCGAAACCTCCGACCACCTTTTTTGGCGTGAATGCAAAACAGGCGGAAAAAAGTGCTTGACATTTTCCTCGCCATCCCCTATAATAACTTTCGCACTGATTGCAGTGGGGAATTGTGTAATGGCAGCACCTACGACTCTGACTCGTATTGTCTAGGTTCGAATCCTAGTTCCCCAGCCAGGCTCCATGGTCAAGCGGTTAAGACGTCGCCCTCTCAAGGCGAAATCAGGGGTTCGATTCCCCTTGGAGCTACCAGTGCGAAAGCGGATCTATCGGTTTGAACTGATAGGTCCGTTTCTCTATTTTCTATGTCCGCGCCGCCTGCGGACAGAACCAGCGCCTTTTTTGCCGGAGGCAAAGCGATGAACTTTTCCCTGAATCTCCCCACCTGGTTTCCCCTTGCGCCAAGGGTGCAGGCCGGAATGGCCGATGCGCCTGACGAGACGGACGCATCCCCGCGTTCCGCCGGCCTGGGGCCCATCACCGGCCGGGACCTGAGTGACCTCGGCAGCCTTGTCAAGCCCTTCGTGCGCGATCCGTTCAACCGCCTGCGCCCGCCTTTTTCGCGCGAGGCGGCCGAGCTGTCGCTGGAGCTGGCCAGCATGGCTTACACGCTGGATCTGGAACCGTGGACGGAGGCGGGGTGGAACGATTTTTCCATCCAGATCGACGATGATCTGCAGAGCGGCCTGACCCGCGGAACCAGCGCGGACGGCGAGCGCATGCGCGCGCTGATCAATGCCCTCAAGGTGCGCCGCGCCAAGGCCGCCCTGCGCGAGCGCAACCCCGTGTCTCAGGTGATGAGCGCCCTGCGCCAGCGGGAGCGCAGCGATACCATCAAGGCGGTGTGCATGATGCATCCCCTGCCCGGGGGACAGTTCCTGCTGGCCATTGGCTTTATGGGCACCGGCAAGCGCTTTTACGACTGGATTTCCAACTTCCGCTTCACCACGGAGGAAGGGTTCCACAAGGGGTTTTATCAGCTGTGCACCTATTTTGAACAGGGGGCGGAAAGCATCGTCTTTCCCGCCACGGCAAAGGCGCTGGGCCTGGAAAAGCTCACCCTGGGCGAGGTGCTTTCCGAGATGAAGAGCCTGAGCAGCCGCTTCCGCCTGTGGATGGCCGGTCACAGCCAGGGTGCGGCGGTCATGCAGGTGTTCTGCCACCGGCTGATGACCGACTGGGGCGTGCTTGCGCAGAATATGACGGGCTATGGCTTCGCTTCGCCCACTGTTGCCACGGGACGCCTGGTGCAGGACCCGGCCGCCTATCCGCTCTATCACATCCTCAACAGCGACGACATGGTGCCCCGCATGGGCGCGCTGCTGCACCTGGGGCTGTGCCTGGAATATCCGGCCGACGATGATTTCCGGGAGCGCTGCTATGATCTGAGCCCCCTGCCCGCCGATGTGGCGGCGCGTCTGGCGCTGGCCCCCTATCAGCGGGCCATGGTCAACACGCCCTCCATCCTTTTGTACAGCACGGCATTTCTGCAGTGCGTGGCAGAGGAAAAGGGCGAGGAGGGCCTCAACAGCCTGCTGGACCGCAAGTGGGCGGTGCCTGCCGTGGACCGCATGCTCCAGGCAGCCGGAGGCAAGGCCATGAACCTGCTTGACCGCTTGGTTGAAAACGCACAGAACGGCCATGCCGCGCTCACCGGCCAACCCATGGATGAACAGGCCCTTGCCGCCCTGCGGGACCGCATGCGGCCCGTGGTGCATGCCTTTCCCTTCCGGCGGCTGATGGGAGCCGTGCTGGCTTACTGCATACCGCCGCACCGCTTGGTGCGCCATGAGCAGGATGGCGCCTACGCGGTGATCGTCAGGGAGGGGCTGGACCGCCTGAGACCGTATATCTGGATGAACAATGAAGAAGCTCTGCCCGTCAAGCGCTATGGGCGTCTGACCCTGTGCGTGCGAAAGGCGGAGGCAGCCGCGGCGCACCAGCACGCAGTCCGCGCCGCGCGGACAGCCCGCAGGCGCGGCATGGGCGTGCGCCGAACGGGACTGACCGCCCGCAGGGCCGGGGCCCGGCGCTGAAGATTCGGAAGCTTCAGGCATTCAGGTCCCACAGCGCGTTTTCATAGTCCTTGACAAAATACCGCAGATGGGTTCGTCCTTTTGCGAGAACGGTATGCCCCTCAGCTTCGAGCCGTTTCCTCTGCTCCTCAAGGCCGCCCGGATAGTTGGCGTTGAGTTCTCCACCGGCTTTCAACGTCCGCCAGTAGGGCGTTTTGTTCTCCTGCCGCTGGTGGCTGGCCCAGGCTGCTATGGAAACGAAGATCCCCGCTGTGATGGGGTCGGTAAAGTCCGCCCCGTTTTTCCTGGCCAGATGCGCCCGGATGTGACCGACGGTCAGCAGCTTGCCCCGCGGCACGGACCGCATGATTTCGTCATACACAAGGGGCGGTGCGAAATACATTTTTTCCCCGCCGTACTTTTGGATGACGGCCGGGTCGGTGATGATCTGAATTTTGGGCATGTCCGTATCCCTGTGAAGCATGGCGTTAAAATCCTTGGTTTCCTCTTTTGCCATTTTTCTCGCCTCCTGCAGCGCAAGCATAGCATCCCGCAGCCGCCTTTGCAATGAGACGGTTTTAAAAAAGTTTCCTGCACAGTGGGTACAAATCTCCGCGGCTGTTTCCTCTGGCGCACCCGGCTGTTTTGCGGTATAATGACACGGTTCCCCATCAAAGAGTCGGCGCGCCGCGCCGGAAGGAGCTACGCATGAAGATATCCAAGCAGGACGCGCTTACCTGGTTCCGCTTTTTTGCCGAGCTGCCGGAGGATGAGGACCTTTTGCCCCATCAGCAGGAAATCGCCTGGGCGGTGTTTTCGCAGATTGAGGAGGCGGTGGATGACCGTTTCCGCCGGCTGAAGGCGCAGATCAGAGGGCTCAAGACGATCGGAGGGCGCACCTTCTTCGTCGGAGATGAGAGCCGCTTTTCCGCAGGGTGCCGCTCCTGCCTCACGGGCACGGGCCTGAGCGCCGTGCGCAAGACCAACAAGTGCAACCTGCAATGCAAATTCTGCTATGACTACGGCGTGATGGACCAGCTCCCGCCCGTGGGCGAGGGCATGTGGGAAATCGGCGGCACGAAATTCCGGGTGGAGGACATCGATCTGCTTTTGTCCATTCAGCAAAAGCCGACTGGCATTTCGTATGTGTATCTGGAACCGTTTATGGAGATCGAGGAATATGGCCCCATCATCCGCCGTTTCCACGAGGCGGGCGTGCATCAGCACATGTACACCAACGGCACTTTGGCCAATGAGCAGAACCTGTCCGAGTTGGGCCGTGCAGGCCTGAACGAGCTGCGCTTCAACCTGGGCGCGTCCGGCTGTGCGGACAGCGTGATCGAGGCCATGCGCGTCGCCAAGCGGTACATTCCCTTTGTGGGCGTGGAGACGCCCATGACCCCGGAGCTCTATGAAACCTTCCTGCGCAAGAAGGACGCCATTCTTGCCACGGGGATCGACTTCATCAACCTGGCGGAGCTGCATCTCAACCCCAACAACCTCGCCAACTACTGGGGCGAGAACCTCTACCTGTGCCGCCGGGGATACGTATCGCCCGTGTGGAGCCGGGAGCTGACGCTTAAGCTGATGAAGCAGGCGGATGAGGAGGGCTGGGCCCCGGTGGTGCACGACTGCTCCAACCACACCAAATTTGCCCGCGACCTCAATCTGCGCGCCAAGGAAGGCGGCTGGTTCGGGGCCAGCAGCTATGGCTGCGAGTTTGATCGCCTGCCCTACGAGGCGTTTTTGCCGATTCTGAGCGATCCTGATTTTGCGTTTCTCAGTGAGGAACCGCTGCCCGCCGGCTACCGTCCGGGCGATCTGGTACTGTAAGCCGAAAACCGACAGCAAGAGGCGCGAACCGCGGTCAGCGGTTCGCGCCTCTTTTGCCGGATGCACTCAGGCACTTCTTTCCATGCTCATCTTGTCCGCCAGCATGGCGATGAACTCCCCGTTGGTAGGCTTGTCCTCCGGGGTGCAGACACGGCAGCCGAAGGCACGGTTGAGCGTATCCACGCGCCCGCGGTTCCAGGCCACCTCGATGGCATGACGGATGGCGCGCTCGACCTTGCTGGCGGTGGTGCCGAACTGACGGGCGATGCTGGGATAGAGCTCCTTGGTGATGCGGTTGATGCGGTCGGGCTGCTCGATCACCATCTTGACCCCGCAGCGCAGGAACTGGTAGCCCTTGATATGAGCCGGGATGCCGATGGTCAAAAACAGGCTCCCCAGCCGCTCGTCCAGACTCTGCACATGGGGCTTGACAGGGGCCTGGGCCTGGGGCAGTACGGAGCGCTCCTCCTGAATGTCACGGATATGGCTGAGCAGGTGCTCCGGCTCAAACGGCTTGACCATGTAGAATACCGCGCCCAGGTCGATCGCGCGGGTCACGAAGTCATCGCGGCTAAGCGCCGACATCACAATGGTCTTGGGCGGGGGGTCGATCTGACGGGGAAGCTCCTCCAGAAGCATGTAGCCGTCCATCAGCGGCATCACCAGATCGGTAATCATCACGTCGAAGCGGCTCTCACGCAGGCATTTCAGGGCTTCTACGCCATTGGCGGCCTCTGCCACCTCCTCCACGCCCTCCTGGGCGCGAAGGTAATCAGCGATACGCTTGCGCAGCGTTCCATGGTCGTCCACCACGAGAATGCGGATGTTGAGCACGGTCGGTCCCCTCCTGAGTGTTTGTTTTCCGCATTATAGCACAGGAACCGCCGCCAGAAGGGGAATTCGTGGAAATTAGAACCAATGTCCTATCTTTCGACATCCCAAACCCCTGCAAAAGCCGCAGGAATGGCGCTTTTCAGCAGGCACTGGGGCGGGATGTGGGGGATTCATCCACCGTTTCCTGCTCGTACATGGCCTGCATGGAGTCCAGCAACGCATCCACAATGCGCAGCTTTTCCGCTGTGGCGTTGTTGTCAGGGTCGTATACCACACCCTGGCCGATGGTCAGGGTACGGTGTTTCCGGCTGGCATAGATGGGCACAAACACCGCCCGCTTATGGGTCTTGGCATAGTACATGGGCGCAATCATCGCAAAGCCGGTATAGAGCTGCCCCACGCCCTCGCGGGCATAACCGCCCTCGCCGGGCGCGTGGTTTTCGGCGTTTTCAGGAAAGACCAGAATGTTGTCGCCCGCCTGCATGGCGTTGAGCGTTTCGCGGAAGGTGCGCATCAGCTCTTTGGGCTGCCCCCGGTAGACCGGGATGGCCTCCAGACTGTTGAATACCCATACCAGCAGCGGTGAGATCAGGTTGATCAGAGGACGCTTCCATCGCTCCGGCAACCAGCGCTGGCGCACCATGGTTCCCTGATAGATGTGTTCCACAATCGCTTCTTTTTCCATCATGTTGCTGATGACCCACGGACGGAACGTGATGGGCACATACAGGTTGGCCACCACGGGGCCGTAAATTTCACCATGGTTGCAGATGAGCACCATGGTGCCGTCCTCATAGCCATTGAGGTTTTCCCTGCCGATCACCCGATGGTAGTACAGCGGGCGCAGGAGCGTAATGATGATCCGCACCCCGAAGCGGTTCTTGTGGCGCTTGACCACCACGCTGTCCAGCTGCTGGCGAAGGGCCGGATTGTCCAGGCCTTCGCTCTCCAGGGTGAGCCAACGCGCCAGCTTCTGAAAATGACGGTTGTTCATGGGAAAGCGCAGCGTGGAGATGATCGCTGCCAGCAGTAGCAGCGCCGGCGGGATCACCATCAGCGGCCGGAAGGCGGAAATGAGCGAGGGCAGATCCAGCCGCGCAAGCGGCACGGAGGGCATGCACAGGAGGGTCAGCAGAATCAGCGCAAGCATCTGTCCCAGCAAGATGGCAATTTCGGTGCTTGAAGCGCGCAGCTGGGCATAGCCGCGCATGCGGTCCTTCAGACGGAACTGCGCCACATCGGTCATGCGGCGCTCCAGCTCCGCCAGTGCCGTCACGCTCACAGCCAGCCCGCTGGTGCACAGCGCCACGGCCAGGGCGCTCATGAGCAGCTCCGGCCTGCTGTCCAGCTGACGGTAAAGCAGAATCAGGCCGTACAGCCACAAAAACAGCCCCACCAAAAGCAGCTGTGTGTCAAAGGGACGTTTGACAAGGCGCAGGCACAGAAGCGATACCTCGCGCATGATCACTGTGCAGGCAACCGCCAGGAGCATGCACACCAGCAGCTCCTGCGTGCTCAGGCCAATGAAGGTGTACACCATGACAAGTGTAAGCTGCAATGCGATCAGCACCAGCGTATGCATGCGCTGAAAGGCGTCGAAGGCGTTGACCTCCCGAAGATCCGCGGCCATTTGCGCTGCGGTCTGCGGGTCTGTGTCGTCGGGCAGATCCTCCAGGGCCAGCAGGTCGCGCTCGCGCCACTGGCTGTAGAGCTCCAGCACGCCGCCCGCGGCAAAGCCGCCCCACAGCTGCCAGGCGGTAGCCGCATCCAGGTTGGCGGACAAAATCCATGCCATGGCCGCCAACGGGACCAGATGCACCAGCGCCGTCAGCAGCCAGTAGGCGCGCGCGCCGATGGTGCGCCGCATGCGCCGGCCGATCAGCCGGCGGCCCGCCACGCTGCGCAGCGCGATGGACAGCACCGCCGCAAAGGTAAGCCATACCGGCGTAGCCGTCCAGAGCACCGGGTAGAGGGCGATGAGCGCAAGGCTGCACAGCAGCGTAATCGCCGTAAGCACGCAAAAAACCACACGCGTGCGCCGCGTCAGGTACTTGTGGCGGTCACTGAGAAAGGTGTGTGCAAAAGCGCCCGCCATGCGCGCGCTCATGAACATGGCTCCGCCGAATACCGGCAGCATGCCCAACGCGCTGGAAAACAGGCTGGAGTACATGTATTGGTAGATCGTACTCAACGACATCAGCACCAGCATGACGCGGCGGGATGATGCCACATAAATTTTTTTCGGCTCCTTTTTCTTGTGCATGACCGGCTCCCCTTGCGGAATAATCCCTGTAAAACCGTCTGTATTGTAGCATAGTCAAACGCTGATGGGCAAGTGAAGACGATCCAAAACCACCTTTGGACAGCTCAGACGTCGCGGGGTCATATCCTTGCAAAGGGGCGCATAGCCTACCTACAAAGCCGCTTTAGGAGGAGTCATGATGACGGATAAAAGCATGGATTTTTTGGAAAAGCAGGGCTCCAGCGCCGCCAAAGCGCTGGAGGTGCTCCGGGAGGAACTGCCCCTCCAGCGTTTTGTGGGCGAAAGCCTGAGCCAGGCCGTGGTGGAGGGCGAGGTAGCGCTGCCAGGCGGCCTGCGCGAGGAAACCACCGTGCTTAGCGCCGAAGCCATGGCGGTGCTGGACCGCAGCGCGGCGGAGGCCGATCGCGTGACTGCCGAAGGCAAGGTGGTCTTTCATGTGCTCTACACCCAGGGCGACCCCACGCATGTAAGCGCGCTGGAGGCCTCGGCCGAATTCAGCCATCCGGTGGAGCTGGCTGGCGCGCAGTCGGGGATGAACGCACCCGTCAGCCTGATGGTGGAGCATGTGGAGGCCGGCGCTCAGGGCGGACGTCTGCATCTGATGGCGATTTTGCGGGTACAGGTGCGTGTTTTCTCGGACGAGCCCATGGAGGTGGTCACGGGCATTCGCGGGGTCGATGGCCTGATGCTGCGCACCGAAACGCTCAGCGGCTGTCAGACCGTGGCGCGGGGGGAACAGGACGTACTTGTGCGCGACGAATGTGACCTGGGCGCGGTCTTGCAGATCACCGATACGCTGTATGCCACGGCCATTGCCACTGTCCAGGACGTGATGGGCGGCGAGGAGCGGGCTACGCTGTCGGGCAACATTTTGCTGGAAGTGGTGCACCGCAGCGCCATGCCCTCGCGTCCGCTGGTGGTCACACGCCACACCATTCCCTTTGAGGAGACGGTATCCCTCACGGGCGACGAGGGGGATTCGCTCTGCGCGGGCGCGGTGGTCAAGGATGTGGCCGTGCTCTCCCAGGAAGGGCAGGAGGAGGGCAGCCGCACGCTTCGGGCGGAGGTGCTGCTGGGATTGAACGCGCAGGCGGCGAGGCAGAGGGACCTGTGCCTGCTGCTGGACGCCTATACCACCCAGGGCGACTGCCTGTCGCTGGAGAAGCAGGAAGTCCGGCGGGCGCTGGCGCACAAGCAGGTGCATACCGCCGAAAGCGGCAAGCTCACGCTCCTGCTGGACGGCCAGACACCCGTGCGCACGCCCCTGCGCGCGGCGCTTCGGCCCGTGGTGACGGACATGACCCAGGCGGGCGGCAAGCTCAGCGTGGAAGGCATGATGGAAGTGACCCTTCTGTACATGACCGACGATACGGAAACGCCCCAGACCTATCAGACGGAGGAACCCTTCCGCATGTGCTTCGCGTGCGAGGTGAGCCTGCCGGAAAGCCTGGTGCTGACCACCAGCAACATCGACGTCAACGGCATCACCAGCGATCGCGTCGAGGTGAAATACATCCTGCATCTGGACTGCCATGATGTACAGCTGGCAAGCGAAGCACTGGTGACGCAGGTGGAGCAGGAGCCCGCCGAGGAAGCCGAACCGGGCATCCTGATGTATTTCAGCCAGCCGGGCGAAAGCCTGTGGGATATCGCCAAGCGCTATCGTGTCAGCTGTGACAGCCTCAAGCGCATGAACCCCGATCTGGAGGAAGACGGAAGCACTCAGGCGCAGCGCGTGATCTTGTGGCGAAAATAAACGGCACAACGACACGGGGACATGGATGAAGGCAAGCGGAACGAGGCGCAATTCGCCCAAAAAGTAGAAAAGCAAAATCCGCCGAATGGCCGAAGCATACGCTCCGGCCGTCCGGCGGGTTTTCTGCCGCCTTCACCTTGAGAGAGGACGGGCAGACTCGCACGGCACGCCCGTCTGGCACAGGCCGCAACCGAAGCGGGGCCGGCACTGGGGCAGAATGGTGGTCTGGTATGAAAGACAAAGGTGATGATTCTTGCCTTGCTCCAGCGAGATCGCTCCGCCGGGGCAGCGAGTGGCGCACGCGCCGCAGCGGATGCACCAGTCATAGGGGCCATCATACTCGCGCGGGGTGGGCAGGGTTTGCCAGCTGGTGACCAGGCTGCCGAAGCGCCCGGCCATACCGCGCCGCGTGATGAGTCCCTTCGAAAGGCCGAAGGTGCCCAGGCCGCACGCATAGGCGGCGTGCCGCTCGGACCAGTTGCTGGTAAAGGCGGGTCCATCCGGCGCCTCCGGCTCGGACACCGTCCAGAAATCCGGCGAGAGAGAGGGTGCGACGGCCTCAAAGCCCGCTTCCTGCAGCGCCTGGAGCAGACGAAGGCTCAGCGCCTCCACAAAGCGCTGGCCCTCCACCCGGCCATAGAGCCAGGCCTGACTGGGCAGGGATTGAGCGGCGCGGTTTTGAGCACGCACGGCCTGACTGAAGGGCAGGAAAAAGCTGACCACTGTCTGCGCTGTTTTCAGCCATGCCTGGGGAGGGCGGTAATGCGGCCCGATGACGCCGGGAGCCAGAAACGCTTCAAACAGGGGGTCCCCGGCGCAGGCGTAGCCCAGAAGGGGACGGTCGAACAGCGTCAGTTCCTCGCCGCTCAGCTCGATACACACATGGTTCAGCGGGGATTGCAACGTAAAATCAGCAGCCAGATTTTCCAAACGTGCAGCATCCATACTCAGGGCCTCCCGGATTGTTCATCCAACGTGCGTTTGTAATACCGGCGCATGCGCCCGTCATAGGCGGGACGGGTGCAAACCAGCGCGTAGCCTGCCTTTTCGAAGTTGTGCCAGGATGCGCTGTTGCCGGGGTCCACAGTGGCGTAGATGGCGCGTCCGCCCATGCTGCGCGCCATTTCCTCAAACAGATTCAAAAACCGGGTGTGCATACCGCGCCCCCGATAGCGGGGCAGCACCAGCACATCGTGAAAATCGTAGGTATTTTCCTCCGGTTCACCCAGCTTGCGGGCGTAGCCGCGGTCGCCGCGTGTGCGCCAAGAGGCCATGGCCGCGTATCCCGCCATCATATCCCCGTCAAAATACCCGAACGCCTCGCGGTTTAAGAGCCATTCGTCAAATTCCCATTCCTCCGAAGGAAAGAACCACGCGGGATCGGCCAGTGTGGAGAGCACCTCATCCTGCATGCGCATCATCTGCGCCTTGTCGCCTTCGTAGAGCTGGCGCAGGGAAAAGCCTTTCAATAGAAACGGGTCGGGGTTGCGGGGCAGATTCATGGCCGGGCCTCCTTCTGCGTGCTTGACGGTTCAAAACGCGGTGCTTCTATCCTTTATTGTAACATAAAAAAGCGGCGCGGCGCAATGCGCGCCGCGCCGGATACCGGCTTTAGTTCCGAAGGACCAGCACCTCCAGGGCGGTCACCTGGGGCGGAATGCTGCGGGTCATAACGCCGTTATAGTACACGGTGACGGTATCGCCGTCGCCCCATTCCACGGTGGGCAGGGGAGCGGCCTGGGAAGCATCCGCGGCATCGCTGGCGGGCTCATCCGTGACGGATTCCTCCAGGAGGGGTTCGTCTGTGGCGGATTCGCTATCAGCCGGTTCCGCTGCGGCGGGATCCTCCGTTTCAGGCTCCTGCGTGGCAGGCTCGTCCGCCGGGGTCTCCGCAGCCGGTTCGTCATCAGCAGTCGCTTCGGCATTCTCCGCGGTTTCGGCCTCCGCGGCGTCCTCCTGCACCGCATCCTCCACGATGGGCGCATCCTCCACCGAGGCGGACAACACGCCGGTGAAGGTTTGCTCGGAAAGCAGCACACGGTATTCGTTCCCCTCGGCGTCGGTCAGGGTGAAGCCTGCGCTGTCGCGGTCGCTGACCACACCGGTGAGCTCGGGCACCACGATGTGGCGGGCCGTGACCTGACCGGGGTAGCTCATGGCCATCACGCCGTTATAGTAGACGGTGATGGGCATGCCCTGATACAGATGCGGCATGGACCCGTCCACGCGGATGATCACATCGCCGAAGGTCGGGTCGCCGGTGAGCAGCACGCCCATGGACAGGGAAAGGTCCACCGTGCCGGTCAGCCGGTAGCAGCCCACGCGGTCGGCATGCGCCTGCGGGGGAAGGCTGCGCGTGAGGCGGCCGTCATATTCCACGAACACGTACTGGCCTACCTCGATGTCGCCCTCGGCCAGAATGCCGTCCATCACGGTGGTTTCATCCACATTGAGCAATACGCTGCCCAGCTCGATATCCTCCATCACAAAGCCCTGCTCAAGCACCTCCGTCACCAGGCCTTCCAGCAGGGTGTCGGGCTCATTCTCCTCGGCAAAAGCGCCAAGGGGCAGGGCCAGCGCCATCAGCAGCGAGAGCGCCAGGGCAAGAAAGCGGTTCTTCTTCATCTTGATGCATCCTCCTTTGAGCGGCGTCCGGCCGTCTGCCGGGGCCTTCAGAGGAACAGACGAATGGACCGGCCCAAAGGTTCCACTTGTGAAAAAAGATTTTGTTAGTTGCAGAAAACCGGCGGAAATGTCGGCGCGGTCAGAAGCCGAACGCCTCGTAATCCTCCTTGGAAAAGCGGTGATAGCTGGCAAAGCCGTCGTGCGTGTCGATGCAGTAGCGGAAATCGTCCGGCACCCCGTCCTCAAAGTAGACCAGCCAGTCAAATTCGTCATTGTCAACGGGTTCGACATGCACATGGGACGAATGGCGGCGAAAGGCCGCCAGCAGATCCTCCGCCGTCGCGCCGGGAAGCTGGGCCGTATGGATCAGGTCGCGCAGAAACGCCGCGGCAGGAGCCTGCGATACCACGCGCGCCACGCCCTCGGCGGGAATGGTGAGGCAGAACCCGTCCTCGTGAGCTTCAACCTGGACCGCACCGAACAGGCCGGTGCGCGCGGCGAAAAATGCGTCCAGCGCCGCCTTAACCGCCTGCGGTCCGGCTGGCACGTCCAGCATGCGTGCAAGGGACGCACACGGATAGTTGAGCGACAGGGGCGCGCGGCTCAGGCCCATCTTGAGGGCCATCTCCACGATGACGCCGGTCAGGTTTTGTTCCAACTTGGATGCGTTCATGCCATTTCCTCCCCGTTGTTCAAGGCTTCACCCCAGCAGGGAAAACAGATCGACCTGACTGGTTTCCGGCAGCCCTTCCAGCGCACCCTGGCCCCGCAGCATCTCCACGATGCTCTGGCCGATGTGCGCGCGGTTTTGCAAATCCTCGATGCTGATGTAGGGACGGTTTGGGTCGCGCGAGGCGATGATGCCCTCCACGGCCGATTCGCCAAAGCCGTTGATGGCCGTGAAGGGACAGCGCAGGTTGCCATCCTCGATCAAAAAGCGCTTTGGGTCGCTCTTGTACAGGTCCACGGGCAGCATGTGGATGCCGCGCATCTGCATCTCCAGCAGCATGTGATAGGCGTTTTCCTCCTGCTTCTCGCGCACGCTCATCTTTTCCTCGCGGTTTTGGAAATCGGTGAGGCGATCGCGCAGGGTTTCCGGGCTGAGCAGCATGCGCCCCGCGTCAAATCCATCGCCGCGAATGGTGAAGTAGGCCGCGTAGTACGCCTGCGGCCGGTACACCTTGTACCACGCCACGCGCAGGCCCATGGTCACATAGGCCACGGCATGGCCGCGCGGGAACATGTACTTGATCTTGTGGCAGCTGTCGATGGCCCACTGGGGCACGTCGTGCTCGCGCATGGCCTCCTCCCATTCGGGTTTGAGCCCGCGGCCCTTGCGCACGCTTTCCATGATGTCGAAGCTCATCTTCTCCTGCATGCCCTTGGAGATCAGGAAGTTCATGATGTCGTCGCGGGTACAGAAGCACTGAGCCAGCTTGGCCGTGCCGGAATTGATGATGTCCTGCGCGTTACCCAGCCACACGTCCGTTCCGTGCGAGAGGCCGGAGATGCGGATGAGTTCCTCCATGGTGGTGGGGCGCGTTTCCATGAGCATGCCGCGCACGAAGCTCGTGCCGAACTCCGGGATGCCCAGCGTGCCGGTCTCCCACATGATCTGCTCCTGAGTGACGCCCAGGGCTTCGGGGCTGGAAAACAGGCTCATCACCTTGCGGTCGTCCAGCGGGATTTCACGGAAGTTGACGCCGGTGAGCTCCTCCAGCCGGTGCATCATGGTCGGATCGTCGTGGCCCAGACAGTCGAGCTTGACCAGAATGTCGTGCATGGAGTTGAAGTCGTAGTGCGTGGTGATGGTGGTGCCTTCCACGTCGTCGGCGGGATGCTGGATGGCCGTAAACTGGCAGATGTCATACTCCTTGGGCAGCACCACGATGCCGCCGGGGTGCTGGCCCGTGGTGCGCTTAACGCCCACACAGCCCGCCGCCAGCCGTTCCTTGTGGGCGCGGCCCGCATGGATGCCGCGCTCCTCCAGATACTTGGCGGCAAAGCCGTAGGCCGTCTTTTCCGCGAGGCCGGAGATGGTGCCGGCGCGGTAGACGTAGCCCTTGCCGAAGAGCTCCTCAATGTAGGCATGGGCGCGCGGCTGGTATTCGCCGGAGAAGTTGAGGTCGATATCGGGCACCTTGTCGCCCTTGAAGCCCAGAAAGACCTCGAAGGGGATGTCAAAGCCGTCCTTGGCCAGCTTGTGGCCGCAGATTTCGCAATTCTTGTCCGGCAGGTCCACGCCCACGCTGGCCAGCTCCGGTGGGGTCAGGAACATCTTGTGGCAGTGGTCGCAGCGGTAGTGCGGCGGCAGGGGATTAACCTCGGTGATGCCGCACATGGTGGCCACGAAGCTGGACCCTACGCTGCCGCGGCTGCCTACCAGGTAGCCATCCGAAAGCGACTTGCTGACCAGCTTCTGCGCGATGGAATACAGGGTGGAGAAGCCATAGCCGATGATGGAGCCCAGCTCCTTTTCCAGCCGCTTCTGGATAATCTCGGGCAGGGGGTCCCCATAAAGCTCCTTGGCGCGGCCCCAGGCGCGGCTTTCGATGTCCCCCGCGGCCTCCTCCCAGTAGGGCTGGAAGGTGTCCTTGCCCTCCGGATGCTTGGGGAACAGGCGAAGTTCCCCCACCTGATCGGCAATCCTGCGCGGCGCGTCGATCACGACCTCATGCGCCTTTTCCTTGCCCAGGTAGCTGAATTCTTCCAGCATTTCGTCGGTGGTTTTGAAGTAGAGCGGCGGTTGGTTGTCGCAGTCGTCATAGCCGAGGCCCGCCTGCAAAATGGTGCGGTAGATGGCGTCCTCGGGGTTGAGGAAATGCACGTCCCCGGTGGCGACCACGGGCTTGTTCAGCTTTTCACCCAGCGCGACGATCCTGCGGTTGAATTCCCGCAGGTGCTCCTCGTCGCGGGCGGTGCCGTTGCGGATCATGAAGCCGTTGTTGCCGATGGGCTGAATCTCCAGATAGTCGTACCAGCCGGCGATGCGTTCGATCTCCTCCTGCGGCCGGTCGTTGACGATGGCCTGAAACAGCTCGCCCGCCTCGCACGCGCTGCCCAGAATGAGCCCCTCGCGGTACTGATTGATGAGGTGCCGGGGCATGCAGGGATGGCGGTAGAAGTAGCGAAGGTTGCTGTCGGAAATGAGGTGATTGAGGTTCTGCATGCCTTTCTGGCTGGTGCAAAGCAAAATGATATGGTAGCTTTGCCCGATGGTATCGCCGCTGATGACGGCGTCGATGTCCTTGAGGGTCGCAGCGCCCTTTTCCTTGGCCGCGTCAAACATGCGCGCAAGGCACTTGGCCGTGGCCGCCGCGTCGTGTACGGCCCGGTGCGCGTTCTTGAGCGACACGCCGAGCAGCCGGCATACCGCGCCGAGCTTGTGGCTCTTTTGCTGAGGATAGAGCTTGCGCGAGAAGGTGAGCGTATCCAGCACCGGCGCATGGAAGCTCACGCCCATGCGCTTGCACTCGGCCTGAAGCATGCCCATGTCAAAGGGCGCATTGTGCGCGGCCACGGGGCAGTCTCCGATGAAGTCCAGGAGCTTTCTCACGCCCTCGGCGGGGCTTTCCTTGCCGCGGAGCATCAGGTCCGTAATGCCGGTGATTTCGCTGATTTTGGGCTTGAGGGGCACGCCGGGGTCGCACAGGAGGCTCAGCTCGTCCACGATCTGCCCGTTTTCCAGCTTGACCGCGCCCACTTCGATGATGCGGTCCATGGCGTGCGAAAGCCCCGTGGTTTCAAAGTCCAGCACCACGATGGGGCCGTCGATGGGGCGGTCGTCCGCGTCGGTTACGATGGGGACCAGGTCGCACAGATACCCCTCCACGCCGGGAATGAGCTTGATGCCCTGCTTCTTGGCCGCGCCGAAGGCCGCGGGGAAGGCCTGCGCGCTGCCGTGGTCGGTGATGGCCACGGCGGGGTGGCCCCATTTGGCCGCCTGTGCAATGAGCACGCCGGCGTCCGCGGTGGCATCCATGGTGGACATGGTGGTGTGCATGTGCAGTTCGATGCGCTTTTCGGCGGCGGTATCCATGCGCTCGATTTTGGGCATCTGCTGCATGTCGCGCACGCTTACGGACAATTCGTTCAAAAACGGGTCCATGCGGCAGTCTCCCCTGAGGCGCACGCGCATGCCGTTTTTGATCTGACCAATCTGCTCCATCACCCGCGCCCTCTCCTCCTTGGTGGGGGGATCGGGCGTTTCGCCGCGCGCGGCACGGCGCACGCGGTAGTTGTAAAAGGCCTTGCAGTAGATGGTGGAGGTATCGTCATAGATGGCGAAGGAGGCCAGCACCGTTTCGCCACCCTTGAGTTCCTTGGGATCGTTCACGCCGGTCACGGTGCCCTCGATGACCACGATACCGCTGTCCTCGGCCAGCTCACCGATCGGGACGGGCACATCGCCCACGGCACGACCCTTGAGCACAGGGCCGCCCTTGGGTGCGGCGGGCTTTTTGGGCGCGGCGGCGCGGGGAGCGGCATGTGCCGTGCGCGGGGCCGGAGCGGCAGGCGCGGCAGGGCCGGCGCCTTCGCCCGGCGCGCCGCCGAACAGCGCGGCAGCCTGGGCGTCCAGCTCGGCGTCATCCCACGGCGGCGGCTCGTCGTCGGGCGTGGGAGAGGCAGCGAAGGAAAAGCCCCGATCGGCCCGCATCTTCTCCACCCAGGCCTCGCGCTCGCCGCATACGGTCAGCGCCACGGGGGTGCGCACGCGGAAGATATCATAGATGGCCTGGGACAGCTTCTCATCCAGGTGGTGCGAGCGAAAAAAGCCCATCGCGATCTGGTCCGGACAGGTGAGCAGAATCCGCCCGTCCTCCAGGCTCCAGCCGGTATCGGCAATCCAGGCGGCCAGCGCGGGGCTCTGGCGGCGCAAAAAATCGGTCAGGACCGGTTTGTAGCGGTTCAGGTCGGCAAGAAACTTTTCGCCCAGGGAGGGGCTGGCGATGCGCAGCGCCACCGTCAGCTTGGGAAACAGCTCACGCAGCCTGCGCTCCAACAGCAGGTAGTCGTGCTCGGTAACCAGCTCATCGCTTAGAAAGCTCATATAGGCCTTGTTGGCGGCTTTCTGATAGAGCACGCGCTCAATATGCAGCTTGCCACGCAGGGGAGGAACCGTTTCCTCAAGAAGATGAAGCAGCTCGGTTTTGTTCATTGGTACGCCTCGGCAGGTCAATCAGGATGGAAGCCGCACGCGCGGCAGGATGCTACGGTATTATAACACGCGCGGTAAAAAAGCGCAAAGCGGCCGGAACATGCGTTTATCCGGCAGGAAAACCCGTGCCCGGCGGCGAATACATGCAAATATATCGGCATTTTTATGCCACGGACGCAGCAGCGAGCCCGCGATGGCTGAAAACCGCATAGGAAGGGAGCTTCTGGCATGAACCATAACATGATCGGAGACCTGATTCTCAACGATGCCCTGGAACTCTACGGGCAGCCAAAATGGACCTTTGGCAAGAATACCTGCAACACCTATGAGGTGTTTGTCGAAAAGGTGCATATGCCCGACGGCGACGTAATCCCCGCCTGGCCGGTGGTCGAGCTGATTGAGCGGGATGAGGCGCTGACGCTTCTGTTTTCACGCTGGTTTTTGGAAAACGCCATGCGTTCGGCCTGCGACCTGACCGAGCAGACGGATTCCAACGTGACGCTGTCCATGAACCTGCTGCCCCTCTATGCCGATCGCGAATCCTTTGTGGATGATGTGGCGGCCATGCTCAAAAAAACCGGCCTCAAGCCTCAGAAAATGCAGTTTGAGGTCAGCGAGGCGCAGGACCTGACCGAGCGGGGCATCGCCAACCTCAACGCCCTGCACGACGAGCATGGCATCGGCCTGTGGCTGGCCAATTTCGGCACGGGACATTCCAATGTCGATCTGCTGCGCGAGGTGCACTTCGACGGCCTGGAGCTGGACAAATCCTATGGGGCGCTCGTGCCCGGACATGAGCAGACCTGCCGCCTGGTGGTGGCGATCCTGCACATGGCGCATACGCTGGACCTGCATGTGTGCGCCAAGGGCATCGAAAACCAGGAGCAGTTCGAGTTTTTTGAGGAGCTGGGCTGCTTCAAGGGACAGGGCTTCCTCATCGGCAAGCCCATGGACATGGCCAGCATGAGCGATTACATCCGAAAATATGCCGTCAGGCGCAGGCATGGCTGATGCCTGCCGCCGGTGTGAAAAGAGAGCGGCCCGGAAAAAGCAGAAACGCCTTTTCCGGGCCGCTCTCTTCTTCGCTTACGCCTGTGCGGCCCGTTCCTGGGCCAGCCTGCGCGCCCGCTCGATCAGAATGGCGGCCAGATCCCCATCGACCTTCTCCGGGACCTTGCCCTTTTCAAAGATCGCGCCCACGGCGTAGGAGCTGCCCTCGCCGCCGGCCGAGCCGCCTGCACGGCTGAGCCCGCCGCCTGCCAGGCCGATGTCCGCCTCGCGCGCCTCGCCGGGGCCATTGACCACGCAGCCCATCACAGCCACGGTCAAGGGCACGCGGATGTCCGCAAGCTCGCTTTCCACCCGTCGGGCGATGGCGGCCACGTCGATGCCGGTACGGCCGCAGGTGGGGCAGCTGACCACGTTGACATAGCCCGTGCGCAGGCCCACTGCGCGCAAAATATCGATGGCGGCGGCAGCTTCCGGGATGGGACTGCCGGTGAGGGACACACGGATGGTGTCCCCAATGCCGTCCAGAAGCAGCGCGCCGATGCCGATGGCGCTTTTGATATTGCCCGCGCCGGGCAGGCCGGCTTCGGTTACGCCCACGTGCAGGGGATAGTCGGTTTCCTTCGCGGCCAGGCGGTAGGCCTCCACGGTCAGGGGTACGCTGGAAGCCTTCAGGCTGAGCACGATGTCGTGAAACCCCGCCTCCTCCAGAAGCCGGGCGTGTCCCAGCGCGCTTCTGAGCATGCCGCGCGCCGTCACGCCGCCCTCCTGGGCCAGAATCTCCTTTTCCACGCTGCCGGAATTGACGCCGATGCGGATGGGCACATGGTGCATTTTGGCGCAGTCCGCCACACGCCGCACCTCGCGCACGCTGCCGATGTTGCCGGGGTTGATGCGCACCTTGGCGATGCCGCGCTCCATGGCTCCCACGGCCAGGTCGGCCCGGTAGTGGATATCCGCCACCAGCGGCACGGGAGACCCCTCGATGATGGCGGGCAGCGCCTCCAGGCACTGCTCGTCGTACACGCTCAGGCGCACGATGTCGCATCCGGCCTGGGCCAGGGCGCGCACCTGGGAAAGGGTGGCTGCGGCATCGCGGGTATCGGTGTTGGTCATGCTCTGCACGGTGACGGGCGCGCCGCCGCCGATGGGAAGCGGGCCGATGAAAAAGGAGCGGGTGTTGCGCATGGGGATATACCTCCTCAATACCTGGGCTATCGGGTGTGGGTACGCCTTCATTATATCATGCCCGCGTGTGCCAGGGGAAGCACGGCGTGCCCCGGCGGGGAAAAAACCAAAAATCTTGCGAAAAACCTGATTGACACGGCCCTGCAAAACCGCTATCATGGGAATCGGAACAAAAGGCGCTTATCCGCCGGAAGGAGGAGCATGTAGTGGATGCCGACCCGTATAGTCGAAACGACGTTTTGACATTTCCATGGGCACAGGTTCACAGGCTCCGGGCGATAGGCGCGGCGCGCGTTGACGCGCAGATTGCGCCTGCATAGGCATGCGCCTGCCCGGAAGCGAAGCCGCCTTGGCGGCCGCAGAAAGGCAGGTTTTTTTGATGAAGCGGATCTATCTGACGGTGGAGGACCACCTCAACGAAATCAATACCTTTGAAAAGGGATGCTGGGTCCATCTGCAAAATCCCACGCGCGAGGAGATCGATGGCATCAACGCGCGTTTTGCGCTGGACCCGACCTATATCCAGTCCGCGCTGGACGAGGAGGAAAGCGCCCGCATCGAGCGCGACGGCGACCAGACCCTCATCATCGTGGACATTCCCTATGTGGAGGCCGAGGGCAATGGCTACAGCTACACCACCGTGCCGCTTGGTATCATCATGGTGGATGACGTAATCATCACCGTCTCCACCCGTGAATCCACCATCATCACCGACTTTACCGAGGAGCGCATCCGCGGATTCTGGACGTTCAAGCGCACGCGCTTCATTTTGCAGCTTTTGCACCGCAACGCCTCGCGCTTCCTGGCCTACCTCAAGCAGATCGACAAGGCCAGCATGTTTGTGCAGACCCGCCTGGAGGCCAGCATGCGCAACCAGGAGCTGCTGCAGATGATGAAGCTGGAAAAGAGCCTGGTGTACTTCTCCACCAGCCTCAAGGGCAATGAGATGGTGCTGGAAAAGATGCTGCGCATGGACATGCTGCGCAAATACCCCGATGACAGCGACCTGCTGGAGGATGTTATCATCGAAAACAAGCAGGCCATGGAGATGTGCGCCATCTACCGCGACATCATGTCCGGCACGATGGATGCGTTCGCCTCCATCATTTCCAACAACCTCAACGTCGTCATGAAGGTATTGACCAGCCTGACGGTGGTTTTGTCCATCCCCACGCTGTTTGCCTCCCTGTGGGGCATGAATGTGGGCGTGCCCTTTGAAAATGCACCCTTCGGATTCTGGATGGTGCTGGGCATCTCGGTGGTGGCCAGCGTGGCGGCGTTCGTGCTCTTGTGGCGCAAGAAGATGTTCTGAGGGGGATTTTTTGTGCGCACGGCACTCATCACGGGCGGAAGCCGGGGCATCGGCGCGGCGGCGGTGCGCGCGTTTGCGCGCGCGGGCTTTCGCGCCGCGTTTTTCTATCGGGCGGATGAGGCGGCGGCACAGACGGTGGCGCGTGAAACGGGCGCGGCGGCCATCCGCTGCGATGTAAGCGACCCGGACCGCGTGCGCAAGGCGTGCGCCGAGGCCGAAAAAACGCTGGGCCACATCGACGCGCTGGTGAACAATGCCGGCATCGCTCAGCAGAAGCTTCTGACCGATATCACCGACGAGGACTGGCGGCGCATGCTGGATGTGAACCTGTCGGGGGCGTTTTACGTGACACGCGCGGTGCTTCCCGGTATGATCAGCCTAAAGAGCGGCAGCATTGTCAACGTATCCAGCGTCTGGGGGCAGGTGGGAGCCAGCTGCGAGGTGCATTATTCCGCGGCCAAGGCCGGGCTCATCGGCCTGACGCGCGCACTGGCCAAAGAGGTCGGCCCCAGCGGCGTGACGGTCAACTGCGTATGTCCCGGTGTGATTCAGACGGATATGCTGGGAGACTTCACCGGGAGTGACCTGGCAGCGCTGGCCGAAGAAACCCCACTGGGACGCCTGGGTACACCCCAGGAGGTAGCCGCGGCTATCCTGTGGCTGTGCCAGGGGGACGCGGCCTTTGTGACCGGGCAGGTCATCGGGGTGGGCGGCGGCTTTGGCGCATAAAAAGCGGTGACAATTCAGTATTTCTCTGAATTGCCACCGCCTTATTCTATTTCTCAGAAGTTGGCCGCTGCCTCGTCCGTCCAGCCGGAACCGTTATCGACCCAGCCGGAGCCGGATGAGCCGCTGCCGTCCGTCCAGCCGGAACCGTTATCAACCCAACCGGAGCCATCATCGACCCATCCGGAGCCGTCGTCATACCATCCGGAGCCATCATCGACCCAGCCGGAGCCGTCGTCATACCAGCCGTCCTCATCCACCCAGCCGGAATTGTCAATCCAGCCGATGTCCTCCGAAAAGGCGAAGGGATCTACGGTCTCGCCGCTCAATCCGCCGGTGCTCTGTCCGCCGGCGCGGTTCTGCTCCCAAAGCGACAGCTGGCTTTGCAGCTGGGACGAGGACAGGTCATAATAGAAGGCGGGAAGTCCGGCGGGGTCGTAATCTACCCGGAGGGACAGCACGATCAACGCGCTGCCCGCTCCGCTCACGTCCACCCATTCGCCCGGCTGGTGAGAGGGCGGCTGCACCCCGGCGGCAAAGTCCGCACAGTTGATTACAACCCAGACACTCTGGCCCTGCACGGTTACATTGGCCTGGCTGTTGAAGGAAACGGAAACGCACAGCGAGGAACCCTGCATGGAAAGCGTGGCCTGGCCAATGATATAGCGGTTGCTGGCACAGATATCCACGCTCATGGAACCCTGGCCGGCCAGGGCGTTCAAATCCACCATGGTCCCCATCATCCAGTCGCCGTAGAAAGCCACCGCCAGGTCGTTGAGCCGCACGCCGTAGGTGCAGGCATTGTTGGCTACCAGCCGGGCCTGCTGGTGCATAAAGGGCATGGCATATACATAATCCCCGACGGTCAGGGTTACCAGATAGGGAATGGTCCGGTCCGCCACATAGGGCAGGTAAATCACGCCGCTGTCAAAGGTGCCGCTTTGCAAACCATAGTCTTTGTCAAAAAGCAACGTCTGCGAATCCATCTGCATCAGTGTGAGCCGCACCGGGGCCGCCAGTTCGCTGGAATCACTGATGTATTTTCTGACCCTAACGCCCTGGGCGCTTGCAGAAAGATATTGCGCCACATATTCGTCGCTGTTCAGGCTGTTCATATCCAGCGCATCCACGTCGATGGTGAAGCAGTCCTCCGCCAGGGAGGGAACGGACGTCCACACCAGCAGCGCGCACAACGCCACGCAAAGCCACATGCGTTTCTTCATGGATGGTTTCTCCTTTGATGATGGGTGCTGTAGGTACCCATCCATTGATCCCAACGATTAAGTCTACCATTTTCATGCATCAAATTTGCTTCGGAATTTTGAAAACACGATACAAAAATACGACTTTTTCGTAACAAAACCGTAATATAGCATTTACTTTTTGGAAAAGCTTTGTTATACTTGAAACGCGGCCCGCTCCGGCGGGCTTTATCACACACCGCAGTGACCCAAGGAGGAACCGGATCATGAGAGCTTTTCTGCGCGCGCTGTCTTTTCGGATGCTGGCGCTTGCGCTGATCCTGACGCTGCTGGCCGCGCCGCAGGCCCTGGCGGCAACCAAGTATGCCACGCTGGAGTTTGGATCGCGCGGATCGGATGTGTTGAAGCTGCAAAAGGCGCTTCTGGAGCTGGGCTTCAACCCCAACGGAACGGACGGAAAATTCGGCCGCGGCACGGAAACGGCGGTCAAGGCCTATCAGGCTGCCAGGGGACTGGAGGCGGACGGAAAGGCCGGCACGTTGACGCTGACCAAGCTTTATGCGGAAACGGATGGGCAGAGCGCGACGGTGACCACGCCGGTGACCACCAATCCCAACACCCTCAAGTACGGCGACAGCGGCAGCCGCGTAACCGAGCTGCAAACTGCGCTGGTCAAACTTGGGTACAATACGAACGGCGTGGACGGCCGTTTCGGTGCGGGCACGCAGCGCGCGGTAATTTCCTTTCAGAAAGATAACGGTCTGGAGGCCGACGGCCTTGCAGGGACCAAAACCCTGGAGCTTCTTTATAAGAAGGCGGACGGGACAAGCTCCTCTTCCGGTTCCGGCACATCCTCCGGCCTTACGCGCACACTGCGCAGGGGGTATACGGGCGATGATGTCGTCACCGTCCAGCAGCGGCTGAAGGAGCTGGGCTACTATACCGGGAGCATCGACGGCGTGTACGGCAGCGGCTCCATCGCCGCGGCTACGGCGTTTCAGAAGAACAACGGCCTCAAGGTGGATGGACTGACCGGCCAGAGCACCTATGCGGCGCTGTTTTCCAGCTCGGCCGTGGCAGCTGGTTCTTCCGGCTCCAGCAGTTCTTCCGGTGCGTATGTCAAGCTGAAGTCCGGAGACAAGGGCACGGAGGTCAAAAAGCTGCAGCAGGCCCTGAAGGACCTGGGCTATAACGTCAGCGCCGACGGCACCTACGGCCCCATCACCGTGGCCGCAGTCACCGCCTTCCAGAAGCTAAACGGCCTGGATGACGACGGGATAGCGGGCGCCAAGACGCAGACGGTGCTCTACAGCGGCAACGCCAAGCGCTATGATTCGTCCTCCAATAGTGGATCTTCCTCCGGCAGCACGGGTACGACCGTCGCCCCCAACGGCGCCACCATCCAGCTGCTGCACTGGTTTAACGATGTCAAGCCCACCCTCAAAAACGGGCAGAACCTGATCGCCTATGATCCCGAGACCGGCATCAGCTGGACGCTGCGCATCATGAGCCGCGGCAATCACGCTGATGTAGAGCCCCTCACCGCGGCGGATACCGCGGCGATGTTCGAGGCCTTTGGCAACAAGGAAAGCTGGGGTCCCAAGGTCGTGTATGTCAAACTGCCGGACGGCCGGTGGTCCATCGCTTCCACCCATAATGTGGCGCATGGCGGCCAGACCATTTCGGGCAACAATTTCGACGGCCAGAACTGCGTGCATTTCCTGCGCGATATGGACGAGTGCAAGCAGAACGATCCCGATTACGGTGTGCAAAACCAGAACGCCATTCGCAATGCGTGGAAAAAACTGACGGGCATCACTGTGGACTGACGCAAAAAGGCGGAGAGGAAGGCTCCTCTCCGCTCTGCGTTTCCGCAGCCCTTACCGGGCGTGATAGCTGGCGCATTCGCTTTCGTCACAGGTGCCGGTATGGCAATTGCCGCGGGGCGCCACCTTGATCACGTCCAACTCGCACATGCCGTCGTTGGTGTGGTGCTTGCAGCTTCTCACATCGCACTGGACGCTCTGATTTTTGTTGGGAAACGACATTTCACTCACCTCCCTTTCTGTTGATGGCTTCAGTATGCGCTTTTGAAGGGCTTCGTATGCACCTGTCGACGCAGAAAGCAAGTTGTGCTATACTTACACACTGGCGTGATATCGGCAACACGCCATGCAATCAGGAGGAATGAAGAATGCACAGTTTGTTTTCCCGTCGAAACACGAAGAACCTCTGCCTGTCTGCCCTGATCGCGGCGCTGTATGCGGCGCTGACGCTGGCGTTTCAGCCCATCAGCTATGGCGCGGTGCAGTTTCGCATCTCGGAGGCGCTGACGCTTTTGCCCGTGCTGTTTCCCCAGGCGGTACCCGGTCTTACGCTGGGTTGCCTGATAAGCAATCTGTTCAATCCCATGGGCGCTACGGTGTATGACGTGGTGTTCGGCACGCTGGCTACGCTGATCGCTGCCGTGCTCACCTGGCGCATGCGGGCGAGCATCTGGGTCAGGGCGCTGCCGCCGGTGCTGTGCAACGCGGTCATTGTGGGGCTGGTGCTGACCTATGCCTACGGCATTGATATGCTGTGGATGAACATGCTCACCGTGGGCCTGGGCGAGGCGGTCGTGTGCTACGTGCTGGGCGTGCCCATGATCAAACTGCTTTCCCGACAGGATCTCAGCCGCTGGCAGGCCTAAAGAGTTTGACAGATGGATGGCAATGCCATGGTAATTCGTTCTATATCATCGGGGGGCGCCTTTGATGCGCCCAACCCATGCGTTTGGAGGAGGAGGTTGAGCATGCGTTCCGTCAAGAAGCGGCATATGCGTGGCGCCTGCGTGTGCCTGTGCGTGTGCCTGTGCGCCCTGCCGCTGCTGGAAGCGCTGGCCGAAAATGCGGCCGCGCCCCTGCCCACGCCCACCCTGATACCCGCGGAGGACATCCAGAACACGTCGGAAAACGGCACCCCCGTGACCGATGAGACTCCCACACCGGAGCCGTCTACCCCCACGAACGAGCCGGGCGGTACGGATTCCGGGACGCCTACGGCCGACCCGGGGTCAACCGCAGTTCCGACGGCTACGTTAACTCCGGCGGCTTCCGAGACGCCCACGCCGGTACCGGAGACGTCCGAGACCCCCACACCGGAGACGACCGAGACGCCCACGCCGGAGGCGTCCGAGACGCCTACGCCGGAGACGTCCGAGACGCCTACGCCGGAGACGTCCGAGACGCCTACGCCGGTTCCGGAGGCATCCGGGACTCCCACGGCTGTTCCTGCGTCTACCCCGGAGGGAAGCACACCTCCCGTTATTACGGATCTGCCCTCAGTCAGCCCCGCTCCCGTCTGGGATGAGAGCCAGTGCGACCATATGAACGAGCACTGTGAACGGGCGCCCAAATGCACCGTACCGGGCTGCCGGCATATCGGCGTCAACGAGGCGGGCGACGTGGTGGCGCTCTGCGGGCTGGGCCAGTGGCTGATGGAAGTAGGATCGAGCCCGGAGAGCGGCATCATGATGCTGGCCGCCACCGCGCCCATCGAAATGGAGCTGGTGGACGGCGAAAACATCCTCTACCGCAGCGGCAGCTATCATCTGACCGGTGGCGGAGAGAACGCCACGCTCTATATCCGCGACAACATGGTCCTGTCCATCGAGCTGGACGGGGTGCAGCTGCTCACCTTGCGCGTGTCGCAAAAGTCCGTGGTCACCATCGGTTTCCAGGGCTACACCACCATCCAGACCCTTACCGCTCCCGACGCGGCCGTAAAGCTGAGCGGCTCCGGCTGCCTCACGGTGGCCAACAACCTCAACTACGGCGTGCTCAATGTGGAGCGCGGCAACGTGCGCCTGCCTTCGGGGGCCACCAGCGAGAATGGCCGCAGGCCGGTCGTCTTTGAGGCGCCCGGAGCGGAACAGGCCTATGTGGACGGCAAGTTTTTCACCTACGTCAAGACCGGTTCGGACGGAAAGGTTACGCTGTGGCTGCCCGCCCCCGGAGAAGGCGGGAGCTATTGGGGCCGCATGAACGGCAACACGCTGGAGGTCAGCTCCCTGGCCGAGCCGCCCGCCGAAGATGATAAGGTGGATTTGAGCGTGGCGGAGCCCTTCCAGGCGGAAGCGGGCAAGAGCTACACCCTCTACGCCACGGACCCCGCCGACCAGGACCGCTTCATCAACGGCGCCGCAGGAGCTTCGTTCACGCTGACCGCGGCCGGCACGGAGGGTTCCGCACCCACCTTTCAGGGCGGCGGAGGAACGCTGTATGTGAGCGGAGATACCTATCTCAGCGCGCTGTCCGGGCCGTATGCCGTTTCCGGCACGGGACGGCTGCATGTGGGCACGCTCTCCGGCGCCGGGCTGACGGCGCAGGGCGGGCTCACTTTCCGCGCGGCTGCGGGCGACGCACCCCCGGCCTGGACCGCCGTAGCGGTATCGGGCGGCGAGATGACGCTGGATTTGACCGCGGAGCATAATGGCGCCGCCGTGCCGGTGCTGTTTTTTGCCGCAAACCCGCAGACGGCCTATGCGCCGCTGCCCCAGGCGGCGGCCGGCTACCATTATGCGGCCACGGTGCAGGGCAGCAGGCTGCTGCTGGAAGCCGTGGAGGACGAGCAGGGCGCGTCGGTCACGCTGGGCGCGTCGGACCATACGTTTGACGCCTCCGGAAACTACCGCGTCGTCAGCGAGGGCGGCACCTCCGGCAAGATCATCGTGGCAGACGGCGTGAGCGTCAAGCTTACGTTGGCCGGGGCCTTTACCAGCGGGGATCTTCGCATTGGCGCGGGCGCGTCGGTTACGCTGGTGCTCCAGGGCGCCAATGCCGTAGGCCCGCTGGTGCTGGGCGAGGGCGCCACCCTGTCGGTCAGCGGTACGGGCGCGCTGGATGCATCCAGCGCCTCCGGCGGCGGTACGGTTACCATCAGTGAAACCACCAACCTCAGCCTTTCCAGCGGTACGGCGCTGCCCGGCAGCGCCCTTCAGCCCACCGTCATCGCCGTAACCAACGATGAAAACGCGCCGATGGCGCGCACGCAAATCGTGCTGAAGCTGGGAAACGAGGAACCCTTCAACGTCACCACCGGCAGAAGCGGAACCGTGACCCTCTGGCGCGCACAGGCGCTGAGCGGCACGGACGTGGTGGTGCTCAGCGATCAGGATACCTACGCCGCCGTCATCAATGGCGGCGCTGCCAGCCCTGATGCACTGCCCGTCATCCGCAATGTCAAGGCCACGCCCTATGGCTCCATCACCTTTGAAACCGATACCGGAAACACGCTGGGCGTGCAGTACATCGTATCGGACAAGGAGGAGGAGATGGCCGATACTTGGGTACCCACCGCCGGCGTGGCCCTGCTTCGGGGCGGGGAATGCACCATTCCGGGCCTCAAGGACGGGGATGTGGTCACCTTCCGCGCCTTTGCCTGCGCGCAGGCCGGCGTCACCCTTTCGGGCGACACCGCCTCCGCCTTTGCCTTCAGCGAAAAGGTGGTCTTTACCGTCAAGGAGGAGCGCCAGCCGCTGGTCATCGCCGACCAGGAGCGCACCTACAACGGCAAGGCCTTTCAGCTCAGCAAAAAGCTGTACCCGCAGAGCGCCACCGTCAGCTATTTTCAGGATGGAGAGCTTATGCAGCGCGCTCCCGTCAAGGTGGGCGAATACATCGCCCGCGTAACGGTGCCTGCCGGCGATGCGCAGTACCTGCCGGGCAGCTACGATGTGCGCATGACGATCAAGCGCATCGTGGTGCTGATTTATCCCGAGGAAGCCAGCAAGCAGAAGGGACAGGAAGACCCGGACTTCTACTATGAATACGACGAAAGCGTCATGCTGGAGGATGACGAGGTCACAGGGTCGCTGTCGCGCGTGAAGGGCGAAACCTACGGCAACTACCCCTACCTGACGGGCTCGCTGTCCGCGCCGGACTATTATGAGCTGGTCATCGCGCCCGACAGCCCGCTGTTTTTCATCGACTGGAACATCCACCACTACCTGCCCTATGATCCGCTGGCGCGCATTGATCCCGTCTACGACGAGCTGCGCTTTTCCAGCGGCAAGACGCTCCGCACCCAGATCCGCACCATCGACGTGCTCAAGGTGGGCGATACCTACTATGGCACGCCGGTGACCGACCTCATTGACGGACGGGAGCGCCCCGCCACACCCACCTTGCGCCTGCGCGGCGGGTATGACTCCGCGCTGCTCATCCTTAACGCCGAGCCGGAGCTCAACGCCGACGGCGGCTATGCTACCGACCTGGACGGCAACAAGCTGGTGCGCGGCCGCAGGCTCACCATCAGCTACAGCATGCTCAACAACCTGGCCCGTCAGAATGTGGATTATATCGCCTTTGGGCTGGATGGCGTGATGGCGCTGGTGGATCTGCAGGAGCTCCGCAGCGGTGAGGCGGTGGCTGAGCTGATGGAACGGGAAGGAATCAGCAAATCCAGCGGCACGCGCTTCCAGGTGGACCTGGAGCCTGTGACCGCAGATACCCAGCTGGCCCAGAGCGAGGCCAGCGCGCAGGAGGCCGCTGATCTGGGCGAAAAGCTCATGCGCGTCAGCGTCAAGGTCAGCAGCGGTTCCCGCCGGGTGGATATCGCGCCCGTGCTGAAAAACGCCAGCGTGCTCTTTGACGCCAGCGGCCTGCTGGAAAGCGATCTCGCCGTGACGCAGGCCAGTGGAGATGTGACCGAAACCGTGGCCGGAAAACCGGTAACCGAAGACGGACAGGATGAGCGCATGCAGGCCGCCGTGGCCGCGGCCAAGGGAGAGGCTGCGGCGGATGAGGAGCTGCTGGATTGGACCCTGCAGCTGCTCAACGACCATATCCGCCTGCATTCCACCACGCTGCTGCGCTATGACGGCGGCGAAAAGACGCTTGACACAACGGCTGTGGTGCCATATACTGCATCCGAATCCAACCGGGCCATGTTCCGGGCAGTCATGCGGACCCGGCCTTACCTGACGGCTCAGCTGACCAAAAGCGGGCTGTACGGCCTGGGTGAAGCGTCCGTTGACGGAATTTGACCCATTTGTGAAGGAGGATAACCATGAGCGGAAAGATCCTGAAACGTGCCCTGGCGCTGTGCCTTTGCATGCTGCTGCTGGCGGGCAGCTGCCTGGCTGAGGACAGCCTCGAAAATTTTGTGCCTGACGCATTGACGGAGGAAGAGCTGGCCCAGTGGCAGGAATGGGCCGAGGAGGGCATGGGCGACAGCGACGCCACCGCCGCCAACGCCGCCGAGCTGACCCCCGAGGAGGAGTCGCTCATGGCGGAAATGGCCTCCATGCTGGAGGATACCACCGTCAGTACGGAGGTGGACCTGTCCAACCTGGAACCCAACGAGGCTTTGCCCGATTATGTGGTGAATATTCTGCTGCTGGGCGTGGACAACCGCAGCGTCGAGCTGGTCAGCGGACGGGCGGACGCCAACATCATCTGTTCCATCAACACGCAGGACGGCTCCATCAAGCTGACCTCCATCGCCCGCGATACGGCCGTGGAAGTGCCCGGCTACAAGAGCAAAAAGCGCCTGAACACCGCCTTCAAGTTCGGCAGCAAGGACGGCGATATTGCCAAGGGCGCCGAGCTGGCCATGAAGACCGTCAACCGCAATTTCCAGATGAACATCGAGCGCTATGTCGTGGTCAACATTCATGGGCTGGCCGACATCATCGAGGCGCTGGGCGGCGTGGACATGGAGCTGACCAAGGGCGAGGCGCAGGCCATCAACTATGAGCTGCACGTCAAGGAGCCGATGGACGACGTCCAGCGCGACAAGCTGGAGGTGGCCGATGGCGTTCAGCACCTCGACGGCATGGAGGCCGTGACCTACGGCCGCATCCGCAATCTGCAGGGCCAGAACGACCTCAACCGCAACGAGCGCCAGAGAAAGCTCCTGGAGGCGCTTCTCAAAAAGGTAATGGAGGATATGGACCTTACCAAGTTCCTCAACCTGATTGAAACCGCCCTGCCCTATGGCAAAACCAACCTGACTGCCGACGAGCTGCTTTCGCTGGGCATGACGGTGCTTTCCGGCAGCGCGATGCAGAACCTGGCCTCCGGCGGCGAGGTGGTGGGCCAGTTCGGCATCCCCATGGAAAAGCAGTATGGCTACCGCGAGTTCAACGGTGAGAGCCTGGTGTACATCAGCGATAAGCGCATGCAAACCACGCTGACCGCCATGCAGGAATTTATCTACGGTCAGAGCTATGTCAAATAAGCCGGAAGAAAACCGGCATGCCGCGCCCGCGCTCTGACGGGGCGCGGGCATTTTTCTGTAAAAGGAGCAAATGATGCGATGCAATCACCGGGCAATACGGCGGCAGGCCCCGCCGGACGCGCCGCGGCCGCGGTTCGGGCCGCCTTTCCCCACACGCTGCCCGTTTTGATGGGCTTTTCCTGCCTGGGGCTGACCTATGGCGTACTGATGGCCTCCAAGGGCTATGGCGCGCTGTGGTCGCTTTTGATGAGTGCGCTGGCCTTCGGCGGCAGTATGCAGTATGTGGCTATTTCGCTTCTCACGGTGGCATTTGATCCGCTTCAGGCATTTCTGATGAGCCTGATGGTCAATGCCCGGCACCTGTTTTATGGCCTGAGCATGCTGCCCCGCTACCGGGGCATGGGCCGGGCACGCAATGCGCTGGTGTTCCTCCTGTGTGACGAGACCTTTTCCATCAACTGCGCTGCGGAGCCGCCTGTCGGCATTCCCGCCAAAGATTTTTACCTGGCCGTATCGCTGCTGGATTACCTGTACTGGGTGGCGGCCTCGTTCGTGGGCGGGCTGATCGGCGGCATGCTTCATGCCGACCTGACCGGGCTGGATTTTGTGCTCACGGCACTGATCTTCGTGCTGTTCCTGGACAAATGGGACCGGCGGGAGGACCGCCCATCCGCGCTCATCGGGCTGGGAGCGGCGGTCGTTTGTCTGGCTGTGTTTGGTCAGGACAGCTTCATCATCCCCGCCATGGGGGTCATTCTGGCGGCGCTTTTGCTGGGGAGGAACAGGCTATGCAGGTGATGACGCCTCTGGAAACGATGGCGATGATTCTTGCCGTGGCGGCGGGTACGGTGATCACCCGCTTTCTTCCCTTCTGGCTCTTCCCGGAAAGCAAGGGCATTCCGCGCGTGGTGGCCTTTCTGGGGCAGGCGCTTCCTCCGGCCATGATGGGCCTGCTGGTGATCTATTGCCTCAAGGGGACGGATGTGCTGGGCCCTACACACGCCATTCCCGAAATAGTGGCGCTGGCGGTGATCTATGTGCTGCACCGGATGAAACATAATGCGCTGCTGAGCATCGCGGGCGGCACAGCGGTCTATGTGCTGCTTTTGCGGCTGCTGAGTGCGGCGGCGTAATCCGATAGGCACGCAAAAGGCGGCCCCCTGCGGGGGACCGCCTTTTGCGTGCTTCAGGGCATCAGCCCAAAAACATCATCACAATGGACAGCACCACGAACACGATCGCGCAGATTTTGGTAATCAGCGCCAGCTTGGCGTCCATGCCCTTGGCCTTGTTCTTGCCGAAAAAGGTTTCGGCCGCGCCGCTGATGGCGCCCAGGCCGCTGCGCTCGCTGCTTTGCAAAAGCACGGTCACAATCATCACAAGGGCAGATATCAAAAGCAGGATGCCAACAATCCAGTGAAGCACGGTCATCAGGGGTTCCCTCCTTGGCGAATATCGACATATTATATTAGCATTATCCTATGGAAAAAGCAAGCCCAAAAATCTCATGCCCGGCCCTGTAGCGCTACAATACATATTGGACAGTGAAGAAAAAAAGGATGAGACCTGAGCG
>ERZ826764.281-NODE-281-length-75422-cov-7.482798_pt1 | contig 75422 bp, 71 predicted proteins | sample MGYA00519870_ERZ826764 | MGnify/ENA primary metagenome ERZ826764 (study PRJEB31778, sample SAMEA3449239) | human gut metagenome | biome: human gut; feature: human-associated habitat; material: faeces | place: United Kingdom | collected 2010/2012 ... | reverse complement strand
AAACACTTGATTTTACTGACTTTCTTCAATGTAACCTTATTATAACGTCCTCCCCATACCCCACTTCCTCATTCGGATACTCGTCAAATCCCGGTACTTTTTTCGCTCCACGTCTCAGATACGCCTTCACCTTCTCCCCATATAGATATGGATCGTTTCCTCTCACAATCCCCCATTCCATCAAAAGCGCTGCACTTCCTGTCACAAATGGCGTGGCAAAGGATGTTCCTGTAAATGCCGCATATCCTCCGCCCACTGTTGTTGTCATAACTTCCACTCCCGGTGCCACAAGATCCGGTTTCACCATATTCGTAAGTCTGGTAAATCCTCTTCCCGAAAAATCCGCATATGCAAATGTCCTTGCGTCATATGCTCCTACGGATATTGCACGGCTGGCAGAAGATGGAATTGTGAGCGTCGTAGCATCTGTTGGAAACAAGAATCCTGTTCCACGATTCAATACATTGTCGCTTGGAAGCCACATTTCATATTGTCCTGTCACAATCTTCCCGGCACTTAGAACAATTCTCCATATTCCTTCTGTCAGATAACTTTCTACCGGAAGTAGATCTATATAGATTTCCTGGGAAATGCTGTAAGGACTTGGTTCCCCATAATAAAGCAATATTTCTGTCTGACCAATTCGGAAGCGATGTGGTCCCAATATCTCCGGTACCGGTCCGACCCGCACTCCCGATGGATTGATGATCGAAATCTCTATTTGATCCGTATATTCTTTCCATATCTGGATACTGATCGATGACTGTCTGCTCTGAATTGCAAGCTGGATTGTCTCTTCTCCTTCTGAAATAATTCTACCGGAAGTATGCCCGGCACTTGCCGCTTCATTTCCGGTTCCGATGCAAAATACACTCTTCCATATATTGGACACATCATCGATATACCGCTCCAGAAGTGTCGTCCCGTCATGTCCGCCGTATGTATTCCCAAAACTGATATTCACAGCTACAGGCATCCGAAGCTCCAGTGCCTTTCTTATTATATAATCAATCCCCATCATTAGCTCTGTCGTTCTTGGGAATCCTTCCTGTATGGGATTACCAAGTTTTACAACGATCAATTCACTCTGCATGGCAACTCCGGCATAACGTCCTCCACTGTTGCTTCCATTTCCTGCTGCTACTCCCGCCACTGCCGTACCGTGTCCGGAAATGTCCTGGCTTCTCACAAGCCTTCTCTGTTCTGATACAGTTTGTGCATTTAATGCTTCATCTATTTGTCCTTTCGTATACTCCACACCGATGCTGTATCCAACCGGTGCTGTTTCCCCATCTGCCGGATTCAGAGACTGATCCCACAGATACCGAATCCTCGTGCTTCCGTCCGCATTTCGAAAATCTATATTCGCATAATCGATTCCCGAATCTATGATTGCAACCAATATTCCCTGTCCATACAGAGAAAGGCGTGTATCCTGTACCGCATTGATACAAGACACACGCCTTCCTTCTGCTGCCTGAAAGAACAGCCGTTTTGGTTTTTCTACATATTCAACTTCCGGAATTTCCGATAAGATGTCGATTCTGGATTCTGTAATTCGGATGACTGCATATTCATTTTGAAGTTCTGTTACTTTGGATGCTATCTTCCTGACTCGATCCAGATTTACGGAATATTTGATGATCAGATCCCATTCCCGGTCAAGCGGATCATATCCAACATTTAAATTCAAGGATTTTTCCCGCTCATCTTCCGCGGAATTCAGTGCAAGATTTAAAAGATTTTCTAGTTTCTGACTGGTCATACATTAACTCCAGATGCTTTTGTTATTAATATATGTGCTTTGTAAGCCATAGGGGACACTGAAAAAGCCACTTTTTTACGTCCCCTATGGCGTCATCACTTCTCCCAGCACTCGCCCCACTGCCCCGGCAAAATCATTAATATTCTGAATCTGCACCAGTTCTCGGTCGAATATCTCTCTTGCTGCCTCTCTGGATTTTGCACTTCCCATGAAGATTCCTATGACCTGGATTCCTTTTTGCTTTAACCTCTGAACTTCCCTTGCTGTATCCTCTATTGCCGGCTGGTCAGTATATTCCTTGTTCGTATAAAAAGCTCCCTCACCGATATTCTGGTCGTCCATAGGGTTTGCATCCGTCAGTACAAGTAAAATTCTTTTTGCTTTCTTACTTGCTTCCATCAAATATCCTGCTGCACGCAGAGCCAGTCCGTCCCGGTTATTTCCTGCCGCAACATATCCGAATAATTCATTTCCAACCTGTTCTTCTTCATAATCTTTAAAGATCCGCATCACCGTAAAGCCCCGGATACTGCAATAGGAATATATCTGTGCCGGTATTCCACACTCTTCCAGACTTTCTGCCAGGACATATGCCTGCGCCGCAATTTGTTCCTGCATCTGCTTTCTGGAAGACGATGCATCGATCAGCATATCGACTGAAAATCCCGGAATCTCCACTTCTTCTTTCCGTTCGAATACTCTTGGATTATCCAGATAAACTGCTTTCCATACTTCTCTCGGATTGATCTTCCCGTGCGTTGCCATTTCTGGAAATGTCTCGTCCTGTGTCTCCAGACAGATGCGTAATTTCTCTGTAAGTTTTCTTATACTGTTTCTGTATATTGCACGATTCTTCTCATAATACTGTTTATTTTTCTCATATTGCTGGGCAGATTCTTTTTGAAATTCCAGGATTTCCTGTCTTTCTCGTTTTCTTTCTATTTCCGAAAGTTCTTTTAATTTTGTTTTGCTCTTCTGCTTTTCTTTCCATCCTGATCTTCCTCTTGTAAAGAGTACATGACAATTCTTATGTTTATCCACACATATCTCCCGCTCTATTCTTTCCTGCTCAGTCTGCGGGTACATATTCTTGCCAAAGCAGGCTTCTACATATATTCTTGCCTCCCCCGGATCATTTTTTAATGAGAACTGCACCAGATAATGCTTTGACCGCTCTATAACTCCTGTTTTTTCCTCACTGCCAACGTCTTTATCTTCATAATGCTTCGCCCGTACATATGTGGCACTCACTTTTCCAACAGAATGGAATGCTCCGGCAACTTTCTGAAGAAAGTAAACACCCTTTTTTTTCGCAGCTTTTGACGGACGATAAGAAAAATATTTCCACAGATTCTCTCGTGTCTGTTCCAGAATCTCATCCGTTGTCATCTCTTCCGTATAGGAAAATGCATGCAAAAGTTCTTCCTCTTCTGTAGTTAGTTCGGATGGCTGTCCCAAAATTTCTCTGCAATGTGCATTCCGGATTTGTTCTATCCTTGCATATTCTTTATAATTCCTGTAACGGTTCAGATTATCCAGCGCATACTCCCTTCGCAGTTCTTCCATTACTGATCTTATTTTTCTTTCTTTTTGGTACAATGCATTCTCAAGTCCGATCCAAAGAAGACCTTCATACAGTTCCCGGTCTTTTCCTCCCAGCTGATTAAAAAAATCATCTATTTTCTCCTGATCGTACCATTTGTAAGTCAGACCGATAATCAGATTCAGATACATATCTGCCGTTCCGTTCGATGCAAATGCAAGGAAAAGTGGTTCAAGTTCATAATTTTCTGCCGCCGCCCATATAAAATTGCATGCTCTTTTTGCTTCTCTTAATTCTTGTTCTTCTATTTCCGCCATGCTATAACACACTACTTTCCTGCTACTTCACAAACAAATCTTTTTTCACCGTTTTCTTCGAAATTCTTGTACGGATCGTATCACGAATCAGGGTCTGTTCATAGGTATCAAATGTTTTATTGGTAATTCCCATATCCAGTGCCGTAAATATATCAAGTCCTTTTTCCATCAGACCGACTGCTCCTAAGAGACCACGCAGATCCAGAGCCTTGGAAGATATCTCTCCATTTTCACATTTCTTATGTAATTCCAGAAACATAAATGTCAGTTCTCCTGCTCCTTCTTCCCTGATGTCCGGATAATGCTTTTTTATTAATTTAATCAGACTTTCCTTTGAAATCATCGGCATCTGGATTACGACAAATCTGGATACCAGTGCTTCATTCAGTTCTTTTGTACCCGCATATCCGTAGTTCATCGTTGCAATGAATCTTGTCGCCGGATGTAATTCCATACGTTCGTATCCTGGAACATCAATCGTCCTCCGGAAATCCAGTGTCGCATGAAGTACTGCCATTGCTTCACTTTTTGCCATGTTGATCTCATCTAATATGGCAAATCCACCGGCTTTTGCCGCTGTATACACCGGCCCCGGTCTGAAAGATACCTCTCCCCCACGGAATGTATCCATACCAATCAATGAAGCTGCATCCATATTCACATGAAACGACACATCCCACCGTGGTCTTGCAAATACTCCCGCCAAATTTTCTGCAAACAGACTCTTTCCCGTTGCTTTCGGACCTGCCAACAGAATATTCTCTCCACACAAAATTGCGGTAATTGCCTGCTCCCAGACTTCTTTTCCATAGTAAAATTGTTCCAGTTTCGGAATTCTTGAACCATATTCTTGTTCTACCGGGTATGTTTCCCTATATTCTGTTATCTCACGAATCAGATCATCTCTGATTCCAAGTTCTCTTAATTTTTCCAGCAATTTCTAAGGCTCCCTTTCTGAAATGTTGTTATTTATAGATATACACTATCCACTTCTCCATATTTTATTACTTAAAAATACACGAATCAAAGATTTTCCCTTTTTCTTACAAACTGCAGGAATTTCTTCACCGCTACCGAAGCATTTTACTTATATTCTATTCTACTATATAATAAAAAACAAGAAAACTATTACATAGGAGGAATCGCCAATTATGTCGACAAAAAAAGCCAATCTGATTCTTACAACCTGCTCTATGGCATGGGGAACTTCTTATATATTTATGAAACTTGGAATTGAGGGACTTTCCCCTCTGATGCTGATGGCTCTGCGTACGGGAATCGCATTTCTGATTCTGGTACTTATATTTTTCAAAAGATTACTGAACGTTAATAAAAGACTTTTACTCTACAGTGCCATCACCGGCTTTTTGCTTTTTACAAACCTTACGCCAATCCTTTACGGATTAAATACGATCACTGCTTCTCAGAGTGGATTCATCCTCAGCACCACCGTTGTGCTTGTTCCGATCATTCATGCAATTATTTCCCGCAGACTTCCGGAGCATCATGTCAGGCTTGGAATCATTATCGTATTGATCGGAATGATACTGATCAACGGCGGTGATATATTTGCTGTCAAGCCCGGAATGCTGCTTTGTATGCTTTCGGCTTTCAGTTATTCAATCAATATTGTATTAAACAGCTATTTTACCAGACAGGTAGATCCACTTGCACTCGGAATCTACCAGCAGGGCTTTACCTGTCTTTATTCCATAATCGGTCTGCTATTGTTCGGATCCCCGATATTTCCGAGCACCGCGTTGGACTGGATCTCCGTTCTTGGACTTGCTCTTTTGTCCTCAGCTTACGGATTCGTTGTACAAACTGTTGTGCAGCAATATACAACACCGGAGAATACCGGATTCCTGTTCTCCCTGGAACCGATCTTTGCAGCGATTTTTTCCTTCATCTTCCTGCATGAGAAGCTCACAGAGATGGGATATCTCGGGGCCATTTTCATTCTTGCAGGAGTGTTTACCGCTATCGATGCCAAAAGTACGGTAATGGAATTAATCACCGGAAAATCCGTTGCAGAAGCTACATCCAAAAGATAGCAGAAAATCCGTTGTCTTGTCCTGATATGCTCCCTTTACTGAAAATCCAGTAAAACAGGAGATGCCATTGACTGACAACGGATTTTTATCTTTTCTACAAAATCTCTGCTTCTAATTTTCTATAAATCGCATCTGCAAGAATCTTATGACTCTGTCCATCCATATGCTCCTGATCTGCTTCCGACGGACTCGCATAATCTGCTGCCCGCATGAATCGTTTGCCATACTTTCCGGCCACTTTTTCATATACCGGTTCTAATTTCTTTGATACTTCTACGGATTCTGGCGAAAATTCCTGATCATATCCGTCCTGCCATACCTTTTCTCCCAGATAGATTGGAGATATCACAAGAACCTTCATCTTATCTGCATACTGATTGATCTGCTCCAGTAACCTGGCAATTCCTTTTCCGATGATTTCTGCTGACGCTCCGAATATAGTTTTGCAGTCATTCGTTCCAAGCATCAACACGACTGCATCCGGCGTGTGCGTCTCCAATAATGTCGGAAGCAATTCTGTTCCCCGTCTTCCCAGGCGAAGCGGATCTTCAAATATGGTCGTTCTTCCACACAGACCTTCCTCAACAATTCTAATATCTCGGTCCGCCAGTTTTTCCTGTAAGATTCCGGTCCATCGTTCTTCCCACGAAAAACGCTTTCCGGTCTCTCCATCTAACCCCCACGTATTCGAATCCCCAAAGCATAATATCTGTTTCATTACTTCCTGCACCTGCCTTCTGAGCTTTTCTCTCTTTTATCTTTTAATAACTGGAGTTTAACACCGTTTTCCTATTAAGTCAATATGTTTTATATGTTTTCTGTGTTTTTGCTTTCCTTCCTACTTTCATTTATGTTATACTATCTTATAGTTTGTTCGTACCAATCATACAAGGAGGAATTCAACATGAATGAAAGATTAAAACAACAACTTGATTTCATTCTCGAAATTGATAAAGAAAAGAATATATTAAGACAAACCCACCTTTCCGGACACGGAAGACGTGAAAACGATGCGGAACATGCCTGGCATATGGCAATTATGGCATACCTGTTAAAAGATTATGCCAATGAACCTGTCGATATCGCAAAAGTTATGATCATGTGCCTGATCCATGACATTGTGGAAATTGACGCCGGAGATACTTATGCCTACGATACAGAAGGATTAAAGACGCAGAAAGCACGTGAAGATGCTGCCAAAGAACGGATTTTCTCACTGTTACCAGAAGATCAGAAAAAAGAACTGACTTCATTCTTTGATGAATTCGAAAATTACCAGACACCGGAATCCAAATTTGCACATTCCCTGGATAACCTGCAGCCATTGCTTCTCAATAACAGTAACGGCGGTGGCGACTGGCGTGAGCATCAGGTTACTTCCGAACAGGTATACGGAAGACAACGGAAAACGCAGCTGGGATCTGAGACTTTATATAAAGTAACAGACCAGATACTCAAAGAAAATATAGAAAAGGGAAATATTAAAGAATCATAAGCAATGTTTTTCTTTCTACAGGACCTGTCACCGGCAGTCCCTGTAGAATGCATAATAAACAAAACATCATATTATTTTTCTATTAATACCTTTTTCCTTTAAATCTGCTAATCTATTCCATAGAGGGCTGCCTGCTTACCTCATTCAGTATGTTTTTGATTATATATTTCTTTTAGATTATCAATCGCCCTCTCTACATCCAACGTATGAAATCCCAGCCAGCTTTCATTCATCATTTTTTCATCTGCAATTTTATAAATCTTCCTGCTCTCTATTAATTTAAAATAGAAAACGCCATAACCACAATCCCAAGAACCACTAATATCACACCCGTCGCCCGGTTCAATGTCTTCGGTGTTGCCTTATTCGCAAATACTGCCGCAATCCTTGCCCACAACAGTGTGAACACAATACATAAGATCCACACCGCTATATTCGGCATTCCCCCGATTGCAAAATGCGAAACTGCACCGGTAAAGGCAGTAAATGTCATGATGAACACACTCGTTCCGACCGCCGTCTTAAGCTCATAGCCCAGGACAGAGGTCAGGATCAAAAGCATCATCATACCGCCTCCGGCACCGATAAATCCACAGATAAATCCGATCATGACACCACAGATTAACGACTGCACCGCACGTTTCTTCGGCGATACTTTTTCCATGGCTTCTTTTGTTGTCATGACAGGTTTTACGATGAACTTAATGCCGAGCAAGAATGTCATAAATACCGAGAAATTTCCCATCGTTGTAGATGGTACCAGACTGGACACATAACTTCCCACAACGGTAAAGGTAAGTACGCTGACCATCATGATCAGACCATTCTTCACATCCAGATTCTTATTCTTTCCATATGTATAGGCAGATACTGCGCTTGCAAGTACATCTGATGAAAGTGCAATTCCGACTGCCATATATGGATCCATTCCAAGAAATGTGATCAGCATCGGACTGATCACTGCCGCCGCACTCATTCCTGCAAATCCGGTTCCGAGTCCGGCTCCCATCCCCGCGAAAAATGTTACGATAATCATTAATATTGTATTCATCTAGTTCTTTTCCTCCAACATCTTCTCTATATTCGCTTCCATATGCGCCATTCCTTTTTGAAGTGCTTTTCTTGTATCTTCATCCATTCCTTCAAATAGTTTTTCAACGAACGACTGCTGAAGTTTCTGTCCTTCTTGGATAATCTCTTTTGACTTTTCTGTACAGATCAGATTGACTTTTCTTCGGTCACCTTCTACACTTTTCCGCTCCAGATAGCCTTCATTCACAAGTTTATCCACATTTACCGATACAAGATTGGCTTTAATTTTTCGTATTTCTACGATGTCTCTGGCAGTTTTGTATTCTGGGTTGTTCGCCAGGAAAAGTAAGATGTCAAATGCGGTCTGTGGAATATTCAGTTCATGGCATAACGGTTTACAGGTCTCACTGTATGCCTTTGACAGCTTTTCTGCAAATTCGATTCCTATGTTCATATATGTAGATCTCCTTTTTTATTTCATTTTTGAACTATTCATTTTTGCATTAATATAACACTTGGAAATAAGTTTGTAAAGTACTATCTGATATGTACTTATATGCCAGTGCAAAGCAAAAGCCTTCCGAGTACCAACTCAGAAGGCTTTCCTGCTCTTTTAAAAATAAGCTGTTTTATTTCAGCTGCTATATTTCCATCATTCCAGACATAATACATCCACCAACTGCTCCACATTTTTCCATATCATTCCACTGTTCTTCATCGAACTTTATTCCGCCGATTCCATATACCGGAATATTAACTTCCTTACACACTTCTTCTAAAAATTCCAGTCCTCTTGGCAGTAATCCCTTTTTACAGTCCGTTGCATAAATATGTCCTGCAGTAAGATAAGATGCGCCTAATCGCTCTGCTTCTTTCGCTTCTTCTACAGAATGTATAGAAATTCCAATCTTTGTAAATTTTTTCTTTTCTTCATCAGTTGTTTTTTGCAAAATCGGAAGTGGCAGATGTACAGATGTACATCCCAGTTCTAGTGCAGTCTTCCAGAAATTATGAAGAATACAAGACACCTGATAACGGCTGCAAATATTCATTACTTCTTTTGCCAATGTCCCATATTCCTCTTCTGTCAGATCTTTTTCTCTTAAGATCACAGCTTCCGGATGTATCTTGCAGACTCTTTCTATCTGCTCTAAAAACGGGCGGTTGCATAATTTCCGATTGCTGACTGCAATGATTTTAAAGTTCTGATTGTTTACAGATTTTATCACTGACAACTCCTTTCATCTGTATTCGGCATGTTTTTAACACAAGATGCTCCCTGTTACACATAGATATAATCACTCATCACCGGTTGAAGATTGTGTTTCAGAAGTGCCTGATAGACCTCATCCACCGAACGTCCATCCGAGATTTCAAACTGATCGTCACCCTTGTCTTCGATATCTTCTACATGACTTCCGATACCGGTACTTACACCAGCAGATATCTTCGTTGCTGCAATACTTACCAGATTATCGCGGACTCTTTCACACTCTCGTGTCGAAACCGTGATGCTTGCAAATGGCATAAACAGGCGGTATGCACACACTACCTGCAGAAGCTGCGGTTCGTGCACATCCATCGGATTGATCCTGTCATTATTGATGATCGGACGAAGTCTCGGACATGAAAATGCGATCTCTGCATGTGGATATTTTCTCTGTAATAAATATGCATGATATCCGGTCGCAAATGCATCTTTTCTGAAATCATCCAGCCCCAGAAGTGCTCCGAATCCAACTCCACGCATGCCGCCTTTCAATGCTCTTTCCTGTGCATTTACACGATACGGGTAGATTCTCTTATGCCCTGCAAGATGAAGTGTCTCATATTTATCTGAGTTATATGTCTCCTGAAATACCGTTACATAATCTGCCCCACATTCATGCAGATATGCGTATTCGTCTGAATTTACCGGATAAACCTCCAGACCAATAACTTTAAAATATTTTCTGGCGATCTTACATGCTTCACCGATGTATTCTACTGTAGATTTGTTACGGCTTTCTCCTGTCAGAATCAGGATTTCCTGCAGACCTGTCTCAGCAATCGCCGCCATCTCTTTTTCGATCTCTTCCGCATTTAACTGTGCACGGTTGATTTTGTTATGGCAATTAAAACCACAGTAAATGCAATAGTTCTCGCAATAATTTGCGATATAGATTGGTGTGAACATATAGACACTGTTACCAAAATGTTTTCTCGTCTCGATCTGCGCTGCCTGCGCTATTTCCTCCAGAAATGGCAGTGCTGCCGGTGACAATAACGCCTGAAAATCTTCCGGTGTGCGCTCTGTATGTGCCAGTGCACGTTTTACATCTTCTGCTGTATATGTATTATAATCGTAAGCTTCCATCGCTGTTACGACCTGGTCGAGGATCTCTGATCCGATATCCTCCATACCCGGAAGATAAGTCATGTGATCGATCCGGTTCTTCTTCTGGTCTTCCAGAATCTCCTCGCTTAAAATACTTTCATTAATATGTGTATCTTCATGATTTGTTCCCATTTGTCGTGCCTCCTAATCCTGCAGAAATCCGGTCAGCGGTGACGATGCACTTGCACCACGCTCAATCGTTCTTCCAAGTCCGGAAAGGTACGCACTTCTGCCCGCTTCGATTGCTTTCTTAAATGCTTCCGCCATCGCCGGTACATCTCCTGCTGTTGCGATTGCCGTATTTGCCATCACTGCAGCTGCACCCATCTCCATTGCCTCGCATGCCTGGGACGGACGTCCGATTCCGGCATCTACAATGATCGGCAGATCAATCTCATCGATCAGGATCTGAATAAAGTCTTTTGTGCTAAGCCCTTTATTTGATCCGATCGGTGCGCCAAGCGGCATGATACATGCTGCACCGGCATTTGCAAGATCTCTTGCAGCATTCAGATCTGGATACATGTACGGCATAACCACGAATCCTTCTTTTGCAAGAATTTCTGTAGCTTTGATCGTCTCATAATTATCCGGAAGGAGATATTTCGAATCTCTTACCACTTCCACTTTGACGAAATTGCCACATCCGACTTCTCTGGAAAGTCTGGCAATACGTACCGCTTCTTCTGCATTTCTGGCTCCTGATGTATTCGGAAGAAGTGTCACTTCTTCCGGAATATAATCCAGAATATTTGCCAGACCGCCTTCATTTGCACGACGGAGTGCCAGTGTGATAATCTGTGCCCCTGCTTTTTCCACACATGCTTTCACCAAATCCAGTGAAAATTTTCCTGAACCTAATATAAAACGAGAAGTAAACTCTTTTCCTCCAAGGGTAAATGTATCCGCTTTCTTTATTTCTGTGTTGTCCATAATTCAATCCTTCTTTCTTATTATTTGTCTTTTCTATATGTTTTTTACACATCTTCTTCCCCAAGAATCAGACGTGTGATCATATTCGCCTCATGTGCTGCACAGATTGCAACTCTTGGTGCCATCAGGCCATTTCCATACGTTGGTGCCGTCTCGCGGTCTCCGCACAGGTAAAAGTTCTTCATTAACTTCTGTGTGCGAATCGTATTACTGCTTCCGTATCCTGCCATACCGGTTGCCGATACCAGTTTCTTTTCCGGAAAATGTTCCAGTATTCCATTCACCAGCATTGCCTTCGCCTCTGGATTATCGAATGCTTCACATACAATAGGCTCGTCACGAAATAGTGTCTTAAGATTTTCTTCTGTGACTTTCACACAGTCTGTATAGATATCCAGATACGGATTAATTTTTAACAGTAATGATTTTAACGCATCTGTTTTATACATTCCGATATGCTCCATAAAGTACTGCTGCCGGTTCAGGTTCGTAATATCTACTACATCAAAATCTATCAGATGGAGATGTCCGACTCCGATTCTGGCAAGTGCATATGCCACATTTGATCCCAATCCGCCAAGTCCGGCTATCGCAACCCTTCCTGCAGACAGATGCTTCTGCTTTTTCGGAGAATGTCTTTCATTAAGCGCAGCCATAATCTCTTCTTTACTAAGTACTTTTGCGTTCGCATTTTTCGTCATATTTTCTGATACGATTTCTCCCATGAATGTTAGCCTCCTCCTACAAATGTCACAACTTCCAGACGGTCGCCGTCTTTTAACATGGTATCGGAATAACTATATTTTGGAAGAATATCTCCGTTTAACTCTACAGCAATTCTTTTTACCTGATACTGATTCTGCTCCAGATATTCTGCAACAGTAGTATCCTCTGTCAGATTGATTTCTTTTCCATTTACGATAATCATGTATGTTCTCCTTTCCCGGATATATACAGCGAACTTGCCACTGACAACTTCTCTTGCATACTTTAGTATGAAAAAAAGAGTTCACGAAGTAAATACACCCGTGGTGGTGCACCCCTTCATGAACTCTCGTTCACTCTCAACTTATCCGATATTCAATTGTTCCTGATTTCCGTCACATAGTAACAAAAAAGAGAGCTACCAACTAAATGCATCTCTCCTAAAATCTACGTTATACATTCCTACGTTGGCATTATCCAAATCAGGTATATGGGTCGAAGTTCTTAACTTCCTCTCAGCCTAGTACACAAGCTCCCCGTATTTTATCTACATATTTAAGTATAAGAACTCATACACGAAATGTCAACTCATTTTTTATTCATTTCTGACTTTTTTCGAAACGACTATTTTTATTCACTCTATTTATTATCAAAAGTAATATTCCGTACCATATTTCTGTTAATCAGCTGTGTCCCTTTCTTTGTATCAACCTTTACCCACTGTATATCTGCGTCCATGAGCTTTCCTTTGATTGCTCCTACTTCATTGAACAGACTTACCGTACAATCTTTTCCCATATACTGATCTAACATTGAACCATCCATATCTTCTTCCGTCCTTTCTCCATTTACGATCGTGATTACATTATTTGGCGCCTGTACTGCCATCACTGTAACCATATTCAGGTTATTAATCGCTACCATCGTTGCAACATCCATGTAGTCCACCTCCATCTTTTTTTGCAGGTCTTGTTATCAGTATATCATACTTCCAGATGATAGAACGATTTTAATGCTCACACCCATTCCCGCTGCCGCCATCGCATATGTTGCCTGAATATCCATTGTCGAAAACTGTACATTCGGCTTAATCCCATGCTTATCCAGATAACGTGTTCCATCAATATCTAATCCTGGACATGTTACAATATAGGCTTCCGTCTCTGCAAATTTTGCCGAAAATGTCTTTCTTTTTGCCAGCTTGTGTCCCTCCGGCAATAATGCAACCATCGGATCCTTGTACAAGGTACGATCAATACCGGCGGAACCTTCACCGGTACTTATAACGGACTTGGGAAAATGGTTCTGACGTTAGCCAGAAGTACGCTCCAGATTGCACTTCGCGTAATCTTAACCTGGTTCTTCTTCCCTCATTTCGGACTGGCAGCCCCTGCCATTGCTACCGGTATCGGCTGGCTTATGGCCACTCTGTTCTGGCTTATCTGTCTGACCAGACTTCGTCGGCAATCTCTTTTACAAGCTTAAGCTTTGCCCACTGTTCTTCTTCCGTCAGCTTATTACCGATCTCGCAGGATGCAAATCCGCACTGCGGGCTTAAGTATAAGCGGTCAAGCGGAACATATTTTGCTGCTTCGTGGATTCTTGCGATTACTTTTTCTTTGTCTTCCAGTTCCGGTGTCTTGGTTGTTATAAGTCCAAGTACGACCTTCTTATCGCCGGATACCTTTGCAAGTGGTGCAAATCCGCCGGATCTCTTGTCGTCATATTCCAGATAATATGCATTTACATTTTCTTCTCCGAATAACAAATCTGCTACGGAATCATATGCTCCGGAACTGAAGAATGTAGAATGATAATTTCCACGGCATACATGTGTATTGATCACCAGATCTTCCGGTGCCTGTGCTACTACCTGGTTATTCAGTTCCAGAAGGAGTTTCTTGTAATCTTCCAGTCTCTGTCCTGTTCTTCCGGTCAGTGCAACTGCCATCTTCGCATCTACCATTCCGCCCCATACGCAGTCATCAAACTGAAGGTTACGGCAGCCTGCTGCATAGATTTCCTGCACGAATTCACCGTATGCCTTAATCACATCCTCGGCAAATGCTTCTTCCGATCCATAGATTTCTAATGTTGTATTCAAAAGCTGTGCCCCGGTAAAGTATGCATAGAACTGTCCCGGTGACGGGATAGTCTGTTTTGCGACAGTATTTTCATCTTCTAATGCTTTGATGAATTTGAAATGCTCTACGAAAGGATGATTCTTTACTGAAATCTTTCCCGTCATGTATGTATCATCAATCATTGCAGCTTCTGCATCAAATGTTGTATTCCCCTCTACTGTCTTCTGATGCTCGATTCCTTCAAATCCCCACATGAAATCCAGATGCCATGTCGATCTTCTGAATTCTCCGTCTGTGATCACATGATATCCAAGTTCCTTAATCTTTGCCACCAGTTCCAGGATGCATTCATCTTCCACTGCGGTCAGTTTTTCCTGTGAGATTGTCCCTTCTTCGAAATTCTTTCTTGCGTCTTTTAATTTCTGTGGGCGTAAAAAACTTCCTACAAAGTCGTAACGAAATGGTGTGTTCATGATTATTTCCTCCTTGCCGGCAGGGACTTAGGTTTTCTGTCTTTTTTGTTGTCCCTGATGGCTTTCTTTTATATTTTTCATATTCTTGATGATGTTCTCGATCGATGGATTTATTATAATTTGTTTTGATAAACTTGTATAATACAAAAAAAAGTCTATTTGTCATAGTTTTAAACTATATCAAATATCCCTTTCAAATCATCAACCGACTATCTACAGAAGCTGCCACCGGCAATTTTTCTTACATATTTTGACATCTATATAGCCTGCCACCGCCACCCTTTCTTGTATATTTTGGCATAAAAATCTCAGATTTCACTTCTTTATTATATCATAATCATATATCCGCTATATTAATTATAGCTTTTACTTATCTTTATCACAGTTGTATAATTTATTCGGATGAAAATATGAAAGGAAGCGCTTTATTATGGAGGAAAAAACACTTTTTCCCAGAGAAGAAAAATCAGAAATCTTATTTAAGAAAATATCCGAAGATAAATGGGCATGTGAAAAACTGATGGAAACATTCTGCAGTTATTTATTCAGTAACGATGGGGTAGACCTTCCCGATTCTCCGTCATCTACAGAATTCGCACAGGCTCTTTTTAATTCTTATCGCAATCGGGATTTATCTGCGTTTCTGATGGCTATCTGTCAGAATACAGTCTTTGATCTTTTAAGAAATGCATTCCTGATTCCCTATCGGTTCAATGCGGACGGAAAACAGAATCCGATGATCATGACAGATGAAAACGGAATGTTACTGCCTGAATATAAGAGATCGATTCATGAACGGGAATACCGTCATTTCCATGAGGTATATACAGATCTCGGAGCTCCAAAGAATATTTTTCTGGCACAGGCATACCGCTACAGCCATTCTTATACATCCGACGATATGGAACCGGAACAAAACATTCTGGAAAAGAATAACGGTGTACTGTTGATCCGTGAATTACCGGATACCGTAAAATTAAAAGAAACCGAAGCAGAAGCTTATTCTGCTATTCTGGATATTGTCATAAAACTTCAAAAAGAGCTTCCTATGTCCTATGTATTCTATGGACAGGATTCTCTTGTTGAAGATAATACCCGTTATGATGAGATCGGAGTTTTCCTTCCGAATTCACATTTCTTAAAAAATCTGGAACGCCACGTTTCCAAAGCAGAGGCGATCATTTATGCAGACAACTAATTCTGACTTTATTGATATTATGGAAAAAAATCATATGGAGATTCCATGGCATGACTACGCCAATGATGACAGTAATGTGTTGATTGCAGAAGCCGGACTGATCGAGAAAGCTTCTGTCATCGGTCGTGTTGGGTTAATCATGCTCTCCTGTGGAACCGGTGCATGGCGTGTACGGACTTCCATGAACCGGCTTTCCAAAGAGCTTGGTGTAACCTGTACGGTAGACGTGGGATTGATGTCCATTGTATTTAACTGTTTCGATGGAAACGATTGTGTTTCCCAGTCGTTGAGTATTGCCAATACGGGAGTGAATACCTCCAAGCTTTACCGCATGGAACAGTTTGTAGATCATTTTCCGGAAGAAGAAGCACATATGACCGGTGAAGATATCCATAAACGACTGGATGAAATTGAAGAAATCCATGCTCTTTATTCACCTGCAAAGCTGGGGCTTGCCGCAGCTCTTGCCTGCTGCGGTTTTACTTTTTTACTCGGAGGCGGACCAGTTGAGATGGCTCTTGCTTTTATTGCCGCCGGGATTGGTAATCTGATCCGTACGAAACTGATCAAACACCATTACACACTGTTTTTGAATATAGCCGTCTCTGTTTCAGCAGCATGTTTTACCTATGCAGTCTTTCTGAAACTTGCGGAACTTGTCTTTCACATTCCGGAATTTCATGAAGCTGGTTATATCTGCTCGATGCTGTTCATCATCCCGGGATTTCCATTTATTACAAGCGGGATCGACCTTGCAAAGCTGGATCTGCGTTCGGGACTGGAGCGGCTTACTTATGCAATCATTATCGTTATGGTTGCCACTTTATTTGCATGGATCATGGCTTTACTTCTGCATCTGGAACCGGCCGATTTTACGGCACTGCATCTAAGTGCTGCTGCCCGTCTGATTTTCCGTGTGATTGCAAGCTTTTGCGGAGTATTCGGTTTCTCGATCATGTTCAACAGTTCTCATTCGATGGCGGCAACGGCTGCATTTATTGGTGCCATTGCCAATACACTCCGGCTTGAACTTGTTGATTTCACACATATGCCTCCGGCCGCCGCCGCATTTATCGGGGCTCTGACTGCCGGATTGCTTGCTTCTTTTATTAAAAAGAGTAATGGATATCCAAGAATCTCGCTTACCGTGCCTTCTATCGTGATCATGGTTCCGGGACTTTACCTGTACCGTGCGATTTATAATTTCGGGATTATGTCCCTGACGGATGCGGTTTCATGGTTTACTTCTGCGATTATGATTATTGTGATGTTGCCGCTTGGACTGATATTTGCGAGAATTCTGACCGATCGTACGTTTCGGTATTGTACGTAAAATCTCTCATTTTAGATAGCTTCTTTCCACTCTGTCCGGCAAACCATAAACCAGTCAGCAGGAAATCTTAAATAAATCCTTAATTTCTACAAAATCAGGCACCGGAAACGAGTTTTCATTTCGCCTCCGATGCCTGATTTTTTTACTTCTGCTCCTTATATTCCATCACAACATTAATAGTCTACGATAGAACTTGTATACATTTTTATTAATTATCTCTTACAGCATATGTGCTCTTAACTCTTCCGGTGTCATCTGAGACAGCATAGCCGGTGCGATATCGAATACGCTTCTTGCTCCTGATTCACCTTTCTTAGAAAGTCTGTGTGCAGCACGTGCATAAGCTACCAGAACACTTCCTGTGAATTCCGGGTTGGAATCCAGTTTCAGAGAATATTCGATCACATGCTTGTTGCCTTCGCATCCTGTCTCACCGGTACGGATCACGAATCCACCGTGAGGCATCTTGCTGTGGTTTTCTTTTAATTCTTCTTCTGTGATAAATGTTACCGTTGTATCATATTCATCAAAGTAGTTCGGCATTGTCTTGATTGCCTCTTCAATGGCTGCTTTATCTGCTCCTTCTTCTGCTACTACATAACACTCTCTTAAATGTTTCTGTCTTGTTGTCAACTCCGGTTCGCTTCCGCTTCTTACCTGGTCAACCGCTGCTTCGATCGGTACCGTATACTGGATTCCGTTCTTCACACCTTCGATACGGCGGATTGCATCAGAGTGTCCCTGGCTGACCCCTTTTCCCCAGAATGTATAAGTGCTTCCCTGTACCAGGATAGACTCTGCATACAGACGATTCAGAGAGAACATTCCCGGATCCCAGCCTACTGAGATAATACTTACATTCTTTCCTTCTTTTGCTGCTTTATCTACATTTGCAAAATACTCAGGGATCTTAGCATGTGTATCAAAGCTGTCAATGGTATTGAATGATGCTGCTACCTTCGGTCCGATTACCGGAAGGTCTGTTGCTGATCCGCCGCAGAGGATCATTACATCGATATCATCTTTCATAGCTTCCATATCATCAAAGTGCTTTACTTCTGCCCCTTCTGTCTGGATCTTTACACTTGCAGGATCTCTTCTTGTAAATACTGCTTTTAATTCCATATCATCATTACGCTTGATAGACTGCTCTACTCCGCGTCCGATGTTACCGTATCCAACGATACCAATTCTGATTTTTCCCATAATTCTACCTCTGTTTCTTATGATTTGCCGCCTTATTCGGTGGCCGTTTTTATTCACTGATATCAATCATTTCTACTGTTCCTTTACAGTTTTGCACTGTCTTTTCTGCCGCTGATATCTTTGTAAATTATATCATAGATTCTTTTCACAGCAATCTTTTTCTTTTGCAAATTTCTTTATTGATAATTTTTATGTTTCTACTCACAGAGCAGCTTCCGTTTTTCTTATCTTCTGCCTATCCCATCTCATTATAATGCGCATAGATTCCGCCCTGTTTTAACAGTTCTTCATGTGTTCCACGCTCTGCGATTCCATTATCTGCCACTACAAGGATCTCATCCGCATTGCGGATTGTTGATAATCGATGCGCGATCGTAATCGTTGTCCGGTTCTTTGCAAGCTCTTCCAGACTCTTCTGGATCCAGCGTTCGCTCTCATTATCCAGTGCACTTGTCGCCTCATCCAGAATCAGGATTGACGGATTCTTAAGAAATACTCTTGCAATCGAGATTCTCTGTTTCTGTCCGCCGGAAAGTCTTGTTCCACGTTCACCAACAAATGTATCATATCCGTCCGGCAGTTCCATAATAAAATCATGAATGTTCGCTTTCCTTGCTGCGTCTTCAATCTCTTCCATAGATGCTCCCGGCTTCCCATATGCGATATTCTCTTTAATACTTCCACAGAACAGATACACATCCTGCTGTACCAGTCCGATCTGATTACGCAGACTTTCCAGTGTCAGATCCCGGACATCTTTTCCGTCAATCGTAACACGTCCGCCTGTTACATCATAGAATCTCGGAAGCAGAGAGCAGATCGTCGTCTTACCACTTCCCGAAGGTCCGACTAAAGCCACGGATTTTCCTGCCGGAATGTCGAATGTAACATTAGAAAGCACCGGTGTATCATCGTCGCTATAATGAAACGATACATTTTCATAAGAAACGTGTCCGTTTACTTCATCTATTGATTCTGCGTCCGGTGCATTCACGATCTCCGGCTCGGTCTCTACCACATCCAGAAATCTGCGGAATCCGGACAGTCCTTTCTGCATCATCTCAGTAAGCTCGACCAGAATCTGTATCGGGCTGATAAAGATCCCAATATAGAGTGCGTACATCGCAAGATCCGCTGCCTCCATCTTCCCATGTGCGATCAGCCATCCTCCGAATACCAGCGTTACCAGATACATCATCCCCTGAAAGAACAGGTTGCCGCTCATAAAGCTTCCCATACATTTATAATTGGCATCCTTGGAACGCAGAAATCCCTGGTTGCTTTTTCGGAACTTCTCCCGTTCAATCTCTTCATTTGCAAAGGACTGTACAACACGGATCCCGGCCAGTGTATCCTGAAGACTCGAATTAACATCCCCGATCTTACGCCGGTTGTCCATGAATGTCGCCTGCATCTTCTTATTCTGTCCGTACGAGAAGAACAACATGAACACTACCAGAACCAGAAGCGGTATTGCCAGTCTCCAGTTGATCAGAAACAGGAATATGAACGAACCGATAATTTTGATCAGCGAAATAAATAAGTTCTCCGGTCCGTGATGTGCAAACTCTGAGATATCAAAAAGGTCCGATACCAGCTTGCTCATCATCTGCCCGGAATTATTCTGGTCATAATATGAAAATGACAATTTCTCATAATGGTCAAAAAGCTGCTGCCGCATGTCCCGTTCCATATTGGCGCCCATCATATGTCCCTGATAGCTGACATAATATTTACACAGCGCCTGTAAAATATAAATTACAAGAAGCCCCGCTCCGATTGGGAGAAGGGCCTGTAATATACGGTCTGCCGGTTCTGCGAACAAGGTCTTTGTAAGTGTCCGCAATATCTGCGGAAATGCAAGATCTACCAGACTTATAACCGCCGCACAGATCAGATCCAGAAAGAATACCGCCTTATACGGGGCATAATACCGGATGAATTTTTTCATTGTATGCATTGTATATTCCCTGCCTTTTCCTATAAACTCAATCCACTATATTATAGGATATCCGGAAGGAATTGGGAACCATTAAACTCATTTATAAGAAATTTTCTCTATCTCACCACACGCCAAGCATTTTCAGAAGCTCTGTATGCGGATGTGCCTGATCCTTCTGATATACGTCCACATAATTGAGTGCTGCTGCGCCATCCATAAATGCCGGGAAAAGAAAGCCGCACTCCGGTTCTCCGGGCTCATAGTCTCCACTCACCGGACAGATAGCGCAGATCAGATATTCGAACATCTCCTCGGATTCCCCCTGGCGGACATGATCTTTGCCCTTTGCCGGAATGTCATACCTGTCATGAAATACATAGACCGCATAATCTCCCATTGCCTGATATTGTTCCCCGACAATCTCATAAAAGGTCTCCATTAATGCATCATTTTTCAGTCCACACACACGCATTCCCATTAAAAGCTTCCACATACTGTCACCTTTCATCTTCTCACTGGAAAATGCATATTCTTTCAGATTCTGATTCGTATCTGCAAATGGGATTACTTTTGCTATCTGTAAATTTTTTTCTTTCTCATCTGGGCTCAATTTTAAAAATCCCGTGTTAAATGTCCCGTCTATATACCCATCCATGTCCAGATATCCTCCGGCGATTCTGGTCATAGATGTTCTCTTAACTGTCATTCTTCTGGTCAGTGCCAGCATGTCTTCTCTGTTAATCATTTTGTTTCTTTTCCTTTTACTTTCCAATTCTTATCGTTGAAACGAATGTATTCCTTTCACTATCTGCTCATAACAGATGCCGAAATGGTCTGATAATAATTTTCAGAAATGCATAGAACCGCTTCTTTTCCGGTGTCAGTACTTTTTTCTTATACAGACTTCCTTCCGTCTCCGTACCATCTGTTTTTACTTCTTTGCTTTTCTCAATATAAACATTTTCTGTATCACGGATTTCCTCATTCAAACGTTTACTTTCGATCACCAGCATCAGTTCCGTGTCCAGATACGTACTCCGCATATCCAGATTGTACGAACCCACAATGGATATATTATCATCTATCAGAACCGTCTTGGTATGTACTGCATGGGCATTCATCAGCTCATATACCGTCGCACCTGTTCCAAGGATATTTTCTTTCTGGTTCAGATAATCCGTACATCCCCATGGATTCGAACCTTTTTCCACTGCATTGAGTACAATCTTAAGATCTGCCTTTTCCGATATCTGCTTCAGTTTCTGATACATATAGGAATTACAGATCACATACGGAGTCTGGATGACCACCTCTTCTCCCTGTCCGGCGATATACCCGATCGCCTGAAGAACTTTCGGACTTTTTCTAGCCGTCTGCGTTCCATTATCGATCAGTGTGATCTTATCTGCTTCATATGTATCGTCTTCCCAGTGCTCATAGTTTTCGATATCCGGATACTTCTCTTTTAATGAACGGTATCGTTCTTTCAACTGATGGTATTCGCTTTTATACTTTTCTTCATAAGATGCAGCATATGTTTTCTTCTTTTTCCTGACCTGTGCTTCATTCCATATGGTATCAAAATATTTCTCGAGTGCCTGCAGCGATTCCCCTTTTCCTTGTGTCTCTTCATATACAAAAATATCCCGGTCTACATTAATTCTGGTCTTTTTATCTCCCAGAAAGATATCATTGGTATTGCGTCCTCCCATCAGATACATCGATTCATCAATGATCAGGTACTTATCATGCATCCGGTAATTCAGACGCATAAGATTCGTGACTGGATTATAGATTCCAACTTCTATATTCTGATGTGCTGCCAGTGCCTGAAACACCGGACTCTTTTCCAGAAAGAGTTTCTGATAGATCCCGTCGATCAATATCTGTACCTGCACACCCCTTTCTGCCGCCGTATACAATGCCGCAATGATCTTCGTACCACTGTCATCCGGACGCAGATCAAATGTGGATAACACAATACTTTTTTTCGCATTTCCGATCATACGGAGCCGCCACAACAGAGCCTCTTCATTGTCATCAATACATCTGATCCGCTCTGCATTCTTTTTTCCCGCCTGGTTTCCGCCGACATCCTTCATCGTTTCTTCCGTAAATGTAGTCTGTTCCAGTTCTTTCTCATAAGCTGCATCCGGATTTCTTTTTATCAGCGGCAGAATGATATTCACCGCCAGAATCACAATCAGTATGAATCCTGTTATTTTTGCTAATATACCTATGTACTTTTTCATAACATTCCGGCTTTCCATGTTTTTCTTTTTATATGAGTTGCTGCATATTCTTTTTCAATCTCCTGATTCTTTCACTTATTATAACGCAGAATATCCTGTCATAATATAAAAAAAGCATGAATTCTATGCCGGGATCATCTTTCGATATCCTCTGCATTCCTTCATGCTCTTTTTTATCGATCAGTCATTTAATTCTACTCTTATCAGATCCTGATGCGGATTCGTCTTCGCAAGTCCGATCTCTGCCACCGTCACTTCCATCGGCGCAAACAGTTCCTGCATCACCGAAAAGGCTTCCTGCATCTGTTCTTTTGAAAGCTTCTTTCCCAGTGTGATATGCGGAAGCCACTGCATAGGCTGATAATACCGGCTCATTCTGACCTCCGGAATGTGCTTTACCATATCATGTACCTGTTCGATCATATCTTCCAGATACAGATTCAGAACCGGTGCCGCATACAATACATACGGCAATAACACTCCGACCGAGACCAGCTGGATCTGCCCTTTGGTCAGGGACCTCTCCAACTGTTCCATCACCTCTGTCAATTTTTTTTCCTCTCTTGCCTCTACAGACATAATTGTCAGATGTGGTGGAACATGATTATCTGTCATAAACGTATTTCCCGTCTTTTGCGCAATTTTATTTATATAATTGGAAATTATTTTATTGCTTTTGTCATCAAAATACACCGATATCAGATACATTTTATCTCCTGCATCTTATCTGCTTCTTACATCCAGCTCTTCAGCCAGCTTTCAATCTCCGCTTTACCTGCTCTGTTTAACAGTTTCTCTGATACGAATTCTGCCGATTTATCCACAGAACCTTCCAGTCTGGATACTGTTTTCCCAAATCCGCTTCCACCTGATGTGGCAAAAAGTGCGATCTTCTTTCCAGCGAAGTCATAGCTTTCCAGGAATGTGTTAATAATTGTCGGTGCAACATACCACCAGATTGGAAACCCGATAATTACGTTATCATACTGCTCCATATTCTCTACCGTTCCTGTAGTAGCAGGTCTGGAAGACGGATCGTTCATCTCAACCGTACTTCTTGCTTTTTTATCCATCCAGTTCAGATCTGCATTTGTATATGGTACTTCTGGTTTGATCTCGAACAGATCTGCTCCTGCTGCCTCTGCCACCTTCTTTGCTACACCTTCTGTTGTTCCGCTTGCACTAAAATATGCTACTAATGTTTTCATGATTTCTATCTCCTTTCAAATATTTTCATTACTTCAACATCTTTTTCACTGCCGTATACGTCAGTTCATATACCGAATTATAAGTATAATCAACTCCTGCTTCTTTCATCGCTTTCTTCTGTTTCTCCGTCACCACGGTATACGGATAAATTCCAAACATAAACGGAAAAAATGCATAGACAAATTCCTGTCTCTTTTCAATATCCATATCCGGTCTGAATTTTGCAAGAATTCCCATTACAGCTCTCAGTGAATTTCCATAAGATACTTTGAATTCTATCAACATCTCAATACGGCTGTTTTCCTCCAGATCATAATGATTCATGGAAAGTATCTTCAGAAGTTGATGACGCTGATCCAAAGATTTTGCAATCGCCGATGCAATCTGCTCATCGTCCATGCTTTCATGTTCTTCAACAATCTTATGTAGATCCAGAATCCACGCATCGTATTCTCTTTTTAACAATGCAAGAAAGATTTCCTCTTTCGTCTCAAAATAATTATATATCGATGTTCTGGAAAAAGAGGTGACATTTCCGATTTCCTTTATCGTAATATCTTTAAAATTCATCGTCTGATACAGCATTTCGCATGCATTGATGATCTCTTCTTTTCTCGCATTCGTTCTTTCTTCTGATCTCGCCGGCATGAAACTTCCATCCTTTCGCTTTCTGACATACTGTCATGATAGCACAATCTGCCAGGGATGAAAACCTCTAATTCATCTTTGCACAGTCTCCCACTTTTTCTCCCGTCACAAAATATTCATATGTCGGAAATTCAAAAAGTACCGGTTTGAATGTATGATAATCAATCTTACCTGCATCATTCAGAATACTTTCTTCGCATAAGTTGCCACAATCTTACATACAAAATTATCAAAGTTCTCCAGTTCATAATTACCATCTACTTCACATTCAATGGAAACCTTGGCATCATCGATCAACAGTGCTCCGTTTTCTCCAATCGTGTATGCAAATGATTCTGATTTGTCTTCTTTATTTCCGCTTATCACTCCCATACGGTCAGCTTCTTTTAGCCATGCTTCGTCTACGATATTTACTGATAATTTCTTACTCTCGATAATTTCCTGATTAATGTAGTGTGCATGTACCAGCGACACCATCAGATGACTATGCGCCATAGTTCCTGCATGTGCCACCAGTGTCCATGTCGGTTTATCATTTACTATTGCTCCTACTACAATTACCGGTGCCGGATATAATGCCAGCTGTGCTCCAATATTTTTCTTCATAATCAATTCTCTTTTTCTTTTTCATTATTGTCAGATATTGTTCTAACTGTTTTAATAGACGTCTTGCTATTTTTTTATTTACCCAATTTCTTTATTCCTTTTTGAATCTCCACACTATCTGCATTTGCAGTAAACCGATAACCTCCGGCAATATTCAATTCCATTCGGGACTGCAATTCCCAGTATCTTCTTCTGCAGATTTACGTCAATCTTCACGATCCAGTTCTTCAGGTATCTGACCGGATTCTTCTTAGAGAAACATAATATCGTGATCACTACCGCAAAAAATGTTCTGGATACCAGTGACGGAACTGCCACTCCAATTACTCCTGCATGAAGCCCGAATACTCCGATACAGTTCCCCACTACATTCAGGATATTTGCAATGACCGATATGTACATCGTTGTACTTGTCTTTCCAAAACTTCTATACAATGCCGCCCCTACAAAACCAATCACAAATACATCTACGATTCCGACCAGTGCCATCAATAACTATTCTAAAAACAACGGTACAATCAGATTCTTCAAATCTTTATTCGAAAACATAATGAAAAACACTCACCTTCATTTTATAATAGATATTAATTTTTTCAGCTTATTATTGAAGCTATTTTTTCTTAATATAGTTTACGTCGTATATTTTAAAATGTAAAATTCCTATGCTCGATAGTAAGATATAGTTAGAATGTATATCTTACCTCCAATACCTAAAGTTTTCTTTTGAAAAACAACTTTGGAAAATAACTTTCATTAATTTGTAACCTTTCTATGTTTTCATTTGTATTATAAGTGAAAGGCCTTAAGAAACGAACGTCTGATGCCCCACTCAGTCGCCAGAGCATTTGTAAGGAGATGCTTATGGCAGGTCTTACGGCAACAGGTTCTATAGATACAACACAAAAAAGGAGTACTCATGAAACCAGCAACACAAGTTTTAATCGAACGATATCAAAAGCATCTGTATGCGATTGCATTTAATATATGCAGGAACCAACAAGATGCAGAAGATGTCGTTCAGGATACATTTATTCAGTATCACACATATAAAAAAGAGTTTGATACAGAAGAACATATCCGTGCCTGGCTGATCCGGGTTGCGATCAATAAAGCAAAGAATATCACCCGCTCATTCTGGCACAGAAATAAATGCAACTTAGAAGAATATATGGAAACATTAACCTTCGAAACACCGGAATCAGAAACTCTGTTTGACACAGTGATGAAACTTCCCGAAAAATACCGGATTGTCCTGCATCTCTTTTACTATGAGGATTATACAACACAAGAGATCAGTGATATCCTGCATCTTTCTGTCAGCAATGTAAAGACCCGGCTTTCCCGCGGACGTGCTCTTCTCAAAGAAACCTTAAAGGAGGAATGGAACGATGACGAATAAAGAAAAATACAAGCAGGCTTTTGATACACTTTCCGCCTCCGACAATTTTTCCCTGGAGGTAGATAAAATGAGTATCTTAAATAGAAAGCACAAATTAAAAACAATAGCAGCCGCAATTGCCGCATGCCTGATCGTAACAGCCGGAACCGGAACAGCCTACGCATCCGATCTTGGCGGAATTCAACGTAAAGTCCAGCTCTGGATCCACGGAGATCAGACAACTGCTACTTTAACAATCAATTCTGACGGTTCTTATACCGGAACTTATGCAGATAAAGACGGAAAAAATAAAGAATTTGGCGGAGGCGGCATTGCATTTAACCAGGATGGATCCGAACGCAGCCTTACACAAGAAGAAATTATGGAAGAACTAAATGCTCCGGATATAGAATATGAAAAAGATGGTTCCGTCATCCTGTATTACAAAAATCAGTCCATCGATATCACACACAAATTCAACAAAGATAATATCTGCTATGTGAAACTGGTTGATGGTGATGACTCTTTATATGTCACAGTGAAATATAACAATGGATATGCTTCATCTCCAAATAAATATATTTCTCCATGGGAGTTCAATTAGCTTGCTCTTCCAACTGAAATACTTTATATTAATATACGGATGGCTCTCCTGCTGTCCGTATATTTTTATACAAAAATATGCAAGCGAGGCTGTCATTGACAGGTTCTCTGTAGCCATTATTTATATAGAAAGGATTTTTTACAATCATGACTGAACATACACATACCGATAAAACTTTACAGGGAAATGATAAGATTGAATCGGCCATTGCAGCCCTTCAACATGAGCCGTCTCAGGAAATGCTAGCTCACGTTCTGACGGTCATCCGCAGACGCATGAATGAACATGGCGAACTGATCATTGCAGTAGATCCCTCTTCCGCTGCCTCCGGCCTCCAAGTACAGGCAATCCAGACCGATGACGGCCGCAAATGGTGGGCGGCATTTACCAGCTTCGATGAAGAACTCAAAGGTTCCGGAAGCGTAATGTCTACATTTCTTACTGATATGAAACAGTTATTTAATTCCGCCATTACAGCTGATAACATTCAGGGTATCATCATCAATCCTTGGAACCGGACGATTATGTTGGATAAAGCACTGTTGAGAATTATTTTAGGAGAGATTTCTATTTAGTTCATCATGTCGTCTTACCCAAGTCCCGAATAAAAGTATGGGAGTGATTTCTGTGCTGATTCGATCATGGAGTAACTCTAGAGCAACAAAATTGTCCTAAAACCAGCCTTGGAAAAATCAAAACTCAACATTCGTCTCAGACAATGATTTTTCCAAGGCTAACGGCCAATTTTATTACTCAAGAGTTACTAACCATGACCTCATATGCACAGAAATCACTCCCATACTTTTATTCAGTCACGTTTTCGCATGCCATAATAATTAAATACCGGGAATTGTAACCACTGTGCTACCGGAAGTGTATCTATCGGAAAAGTCGGAAAATTAAGGCATTCACTACAAATTTCCGATTACACATAAAGGTTACAGTCCCTCTATTGAATTCATTATCATTGGCCTATCACGACATGAGAAAGACTTGGTATCCTGTTGCGGGCGTATATGGATCGATGATTAGAAGTTGTTAGAGCGCCAGAATTTTCGTTACCCGGAATATGTGCCACTGTTTGAGCCGAACGGCGAGTTTGGCACATAGGCCGGGTGCTTTTAGAAAATTCTGACGCCCTTACAACTTCTTCATCGTGGAATCTTAGCCCGCAACAGGATACCAAGTCTTTCTCATGGACCGGGGTAAGCCACGATGATGAACTAAATAGAAATTAATTAAATCCAATCAATCTCCGCGCAACAATATAAACCAGTGACGATATCTTACGTCCTGATTTTCCCGGAATGTTCATTGTCTGTCCGAGAATACCGTAACGGATTCTGATAAAGCTTCGCATATCTTTTTTCTTCAGATACTGCCATAATTCCTTTTTCTTTTCCAGATTTTCTTTATTCTTGGAACGGATGCAAAGAATAGAAGAAACTGTCATCATGATTGCAAGATAATTAAGCATGTACTGTCTTAATTTCTTACTTCCAATATCTTTAAGCTGATACATATCAATCATCGTCTTTGTGACAAAAATCTGCTGATCCAGCCTTTTGATCATTACTTTCTCATTAACCGACTGATCTTCTCTTCCAATAAAATATCTATAGAAGTCTACATCCATATAGTAAATTTTGCGTACATGCGGGAGTGGGTAATATACATAAATATTGTCCACATAGAATGTATGCTTTGGCAGATGAAGTTGGATCAGTTTTAACATGTCTGTACGGTAAATAACCGAGTGCATCAGAATATACTGATCCAGACGGAAATGTCCCATATCATCCCAACGGAAAATCTCATCCTGTGGCAATACGTTACGATAATGAATCACCTTCTTATGTGTTGCACCAACTTTTTCATACACATAGTTAGCGATCAACATATCCAGTTCCATTCCATCTTCTTCCATATGGCGTAAAACATCTAATATTTTATGAAGTGCATCTTCGTCCACCCAGTCATCACTGTCTACAACCTTAAAATATTTACCGGTTGCATGCATCAGCCCTGAGTTTACAGCATCTCCATGTCCACCATTTTCCTTGTCTACTACTTTAATAATAGTAGGGTATTTTTCCATATATTCATGAGCAATCTCTGATGTTCTGTCCTTTGATCCGTCATTTACGATAATTATTTCAATATCTTCTCCACCCGGAAGAATACTTTCTATCGCATGGGCCATATAATCCTGTGAATTATAACACGGAATGGCAAAAGAAATATATTTCATTCTTCATTTTCTCCTCTTTCTACAATTTGACTTCTATTAGTATAATCTATTTTTCGCTATTTTCCAACAAAATCTTTGTAAAATCCCGTGTTCACAATTTGTTCATTTATCCTTCAAAATTCTTTCATTACTTTAACATTCTTTCTTCATAGGTCTTTCTTATACTATAATCATCAAAGAAATACAGAGAACTTGGTAGCTACTTCCGAACACATGGCGATTTAGAATTTCTCTCATATCCTTTGATATACAAAAGACATTATCTAGTATGTAAATACTATTTGGAATAAACTTTTTCATAATACATGCCGGGAACTGCGAAAGTGGTTACCCGGCATCCTCCCTTTTATGAAAGATTTTTCCAGATTTCTTTCACTTTTTCCCGTTTCCATATTCCTACAACAATCAATGCGTCAAATAAAACAGCTCTCTCCCATAAAATTATGTTCTTCTTTTTTCCTTCCTTTTTATCTTCCTTGACCATTTTTTCATCCTGTATTACCTTTTCATTTCCATAAAAAATATATTTTCTGACCGGTTCCACAATTTTCTGCCACAAACTCTTTTCCTCGTATATTTCAAATCCTATCTGTGAAACTTTTTCATTTCCCGCAAAATCTTTTGCTTTTACCTCTATTTCATAATTTTTTGCCTCATTTAGCTGAATTTCATATCCCTTCTTCTGTTTTTTCCTGTTTTGTTTTTTCCCATTAATTTTAATGTATTCAATCTGATCTTCCAGATTCTCTGTTCTGACATAAAATGTTTTTTCTTTTTCATATTTTTCTCCATCTTCTATCCCCTCAAACTCGATCACCGGCGGTGTATGATCGATGGTAAATCTCGTTTTTGCTTCTCCTTTATTTCCTGCTGAATCAAAAGCTTCAATTGTCAGTACATGTACCCCTTCTTTTTCAATCTTTTCTCCTGGCCGGTAAAATGCATCGTCCACTTTCATTACATATGTATAATTCGTAAAATCCTTAATCGATTCCTCGATAGAATAATTCCAGCTAAACTTCTTTAAATACTTTCCATCCAACTCATCTACATGTGCAATAACGGGATTTTCTTTATCTATAATCAGCTGTCTCTCGGCATGACTGACATTCCCTGCCATATCTGTTACATTCATTCGGAGTTTATACAGCCCGTCCTCTGCAAGTGTCTGCACACTTTCTTTTTTTGTATCACCAGACTCATTCCTGCTTTTTGTTTTCCATTCTGTGATTTCTGTTTCTTCCTTTTTCCCATCGATATCTTCTTTTAAAATATTTGCCCGCACCGTCTGAATTACATTCTCTTCTTCTGCCAGATAGCTGACTTGTACAGGTTTACTGGTAATCGTATAATCCTCCACTCCTTGTATCAATGCTTTCGGTGCATCTCTGTCAACAAAAACCCGATCCGTTACCACCGTCTGATTTCCCGCATAGTCTGTAGCAATAATTGTTACCGGGGTACTTTCCCCATTCTGTGAACTTTCTGTAATGACAAATTTTTCTGCTCCTTTACTGCTTTTCCCAACTATTTTTTCTCCTGTTTTACAGATAATTTCCGCGATCTGGCTTCCATTGCTCCCGTCAGAAGCTTCTACCACTACCTTTGCTGCCTCTTTGTGCCAAATATCTGCTCCTCCGGACACTTCCAGACCGATCACCGGTCTTACACTGTCTATCCAGAATGCCTTTCTGCTTTCTGAATTTTCAATCTGATGATGTTCTTCATCTTCCATCCATACTTCCAGTTCATTCCTTCCATCTGCAAAATTCAATTGTTTCAACCGGCAGGATTCATTTAATTTTTCCAGCGTACCTTCCTGCCTTTCCCCATTTCCATTCTCAAAAAGGTATCTGGTCACGCCATTCTTACTCAGATGTGTGATCTTTCCGGTCGGAGCACTGATATAATAGCCATTCTGACCATCCGGATCCTCATATTCCGCATGATACATTTTTATCTCTTCTTCCTCCGGATCTTTTCCATTCTCTTTTTCATCGTCTTTCTCTAAGTCTTTCCCGTCATCTTTCTCGTCATCTTTCTCCGAGTCTTTCCCATCCTCTTTCTCGTCATCCTTCTCCGGATCTTTTCCATCCTCTTTCTCGTCATCCTTCTCCGAGTCTTTCCCGTCATCTTTTTCATCACCCTTCTCCGGAGCTTTCCCGTCATCTTTCTTATCGTCTTTCTCTCTATCTTCCTCCGAATCTTTTCTGTCCTCTTTTTCTCCCTCTTCTACCAGATCCTTTTCATTATCTTTGGCGTTGTCTTTGTCCTTGTCAAATTCTTTCTTACTGTCTTTTCCTTTATTTTTTACTTTTATAATCTGCTTTCGACTTCCCGCTTCTACCTGCATCACATTTCCTTCCGGTAACAGATCAGCAATCTGTCCTCCGGTCACCATACCAAACGCTGCTATCATTATTACTTTTTTTATCTTCCTACCCATATATTTCCTCCTTCTGCCTTAATTCCATATTCTTTTTGTAATTTCTTAAATTCTGCATTTTCCAAAAGTTCAGTATCTTCTGTTACATATTCTTTAATCTTGAGTGCACACGTATCTCTATTGACAGCCGGATCTGCACATATCAGTCTTATGTGTGTTAATTTCAACTCTTCTGATTCTCCAAGCTCTTTTATCCCCTGAATGCATGTATCGCTTGCCATATCCCTTCTTCCTGCAGTTTCATACAACTGTACCATCTTTTTATACAGCTCTTCTCTCTTACCCGGTTCCGTCTCATCCTCCAATATCTCTGCATATATGTTTGCTGCCTCCTCTTTCTTTTCTTCTTTTTCCAATGCAGACGCCTGATACTGCAATAGTTCTCTCTTCGCAGAATCATTCAGATAATCTGTCTTTAATCCTTCTTCTACCAGATTCAACACTTTTTCTGAACTTTCTTTATCATCCAGTAATCCATACCCTCTTATCAGGCACTGTATTGCCTGTTTTTTCTTCTCTTCCGACTGCATACTTCTTTCTTTCCATTCATTCTCCAGGTAAGCAAGACTTGCGGCAAATTTTTCTGCCTCTTCCGGCACTTTTTGTTTTTCATACGCTTTGATAAGCCTTTTCAGATTAACTGCCAGCGTCTGATTCTCCATTTGATTCAGACATTTCAGACTTTTTTTCATATCTCCCACATTCAGGAAATATGCCAGTGCCAATTCCAGATACTCTTCATCTCTTTCATATATTTTCTTTTTTATCCGGTCATCCGATTTTTCACTTTTTTTCTCTTCTGATTTGGAAGATTCCGTTCTTTTCATCTCTCTCTGGTTTGCTTTTTCAGCATTTTCCCATGCATTTATGAACAAATATCCCCCGAAAACAATAGACAAAACTACTGTTATACACACTTTTTTTCTTCTTTTCCCCTTATTATTCAAAATTTTATCTCTGTCTTTTTCTTCATACCTTGGGATTTGTTTTTGGATTTCTGATACATTTAGATAATGGGTTGATCTTATCCCCATTGCTTTTGAAATAATTCTCTGAAGACGATATTCTTCTCGTCTGTTAAAACGTGGTTCTGCCTCCACAGATGCCAGAATATATTGAAATGTTTTTCCCAGCCCATACATATCCAGTTCCTTACTGGCATGTTGATAATACTTTTCGTCCGGCGGAAGAAAATATTCACGGATATCTCTTCTTTGCATAAATATCATCTTGCTTCTGTTTGCTTCCGACTGCATATCCAGAAAATAAATTCTTCCATCTTCAGACCTGACAATACTATATGGATTTACATATTGATAACAAGGATTTCCCCTGCACCTGTGAAATGACGCCAGTTGTCCTGCTATCTCTTTTAATAATAAAAATATCTCCCGTTTTTTTATTACCGGATGATATTTTAAGTATCTGTCCAGGGTTTTCCCCTGCACATTTTCGGAACTGATATAGCATAATTGTCCATGCTCAATCAGCCGCAACACATCATAACTTTCTTTTTGTTGCAACATATATCACCCCTGTTCTTTTTTCATTTTTTCTTACATGGTAAATTTGGTGAGGCCTCACGAAGTCCTACAGACTATATAGATTAATTAAAAGAATCTATCTTGAAAATATAGATTAAAGATATCTTACCTGATTCATTTCAAAATTTCAACCCTTTTTTATTGTTTTTATATATTTTCTGGCACAGCACTTTAAAGGACCTGCCACAGACAACTTCTCTTACATATTTTTGTATCTACAGAACTTGCTACCGGCAACTTCTCTTACATGCTGCTTTGGTATACAAAAAGTGCCATATTGCAAGACATGTATCTTGTTATACGCTCGCAATACGGCACTATCTTTCCAACCTTCAAATCTTATCTATTTTTTATCTGTGGCTTAATTCTTTTGGTGTATACAGATGTCTTGGAATTCCATCTACCATAACCGGTGATACATCCCCCTGAATCAATGGACGCACATAAGAAATAAACTCATTTGTTACATAAGTACCTTCTTCGTTTACCCAGTTTCTTGGTACAAGCTTCTCATCATTGGCAATCTTGTGTACATCCTTTACTTCTGTTCCGCACTGATATGGATCATCCGACAGACGTTTTAAGACTACCATCTTTCCGGTATCTCCTTCGTCTGCTGCCTTTACCGCTGCTCCTCCAACCTGATATGCTTCCAGTATATCAACTCTTGAGGCTGCGTGAGATGCGGCTCTTTGTAATGTACTTAATTCAATCGCACGTGTCTTACATCCAATCTCCCCTGCAATATAACTTGCAAGGTAAGATGCTGTTCCGGATAACTGCTTATGTCCAAATGCATCTACAAAGTCAATACTGTTGCCAAGTTCACATACATAAGTTCCATCTTCTGTACGGATTCCTTCTGATACTGCAACAACAATAGATGTTTTCTCCTGTAATAATTGTTTGATCTTTTCTCCAAATAACTGAAGATCAAATGGAAGTTCCGGCAGATAGATAAGATCCGGTCCTTCGCAGTCTTCTCCCTTTGACAATGCAGCCGCTCCGGTCAGCCATCCGGCATTTCTTCCCATTATTTCGACGATAGATACCACGCCTTTTTCATATTCCAGGCAGAAACTGTCACGGATAATCTCTTTCATAGATGTTCCGATATATTTTGCCGCACTTCCATATCCTGGTGTATGATCGGTAAGTGCAAGGTCATTATCAATCGTCTTCGGACATCCAATGAAGCGGATTGCATGACCGAATATAATGGCATAATCCGATAATTTCTTGATTGTATCCATAGAATCATTTCCACCGATATAGATAAATACTTCGATATCCAGTTTGTCCAGGATCTCAAATATCTTATCATACACTTCTCTGTTCTCATGGATCTCCGGAAGCTTATAACGGCAGGATCCCAAAAATGCGGCCGGTGTTCTTTTTAATAATTCCGCATCCAGTTCGGTCTTGATATGATCTGACAGATCAATATATTTTTCTTTTAATAATCCCTGGATTCCGTGAAGCATTCCATATACTTTATTGGCTCCACGGTCTTTCGCTGTCCGGTATACACCGGCAAGACTGGCATTGATCGCTGCAGTTGGTCCCCCAGATTGTCCTACAATTACATTTCCTTTCATTCGCTTATTTCCTTCCTGTTTTTTATTCCGTTTTACCGTTAATTCAATATTAGTGTATTTAAACATAAAAGTCCAGTAATTCTTATTTTTTTTATGCATTTTTACTATTTTTATGTATCTTTGCATTGTTTGATACAAAAAAAACTCTTATTCCCCACCTTTTTGTAGTCTGTACAATATATGGGAAATAAGAGTTTTTATTCATACATTTTATTCAGCTTTTACCGGGTTTGATACACTTACCTTGTGATCATACCATTTGCCCTTTGTTCCGATCAACGCCAGATCAAATTCTTCATCTAACGCCGGAACCGGAACATCAAATCCATAGACTTCTTCTGTCGTTCCATCGCTGTATGTAACTTTGTCTGTAGTTGGTTCTAAAAATTTTGCACCTTTTTTCTGAGCCTCTTTTGCTGTACCAGGGAAGAGATTCACGATATTTTTTGATACGAGACTGATATGTATCGTCATCTTTCCATCTTCTACAGTCAGTGTACCTTTTCCTTCATTTGCTTCATTTACATGAAACATCGTACTGTCCGTCTTAAATTCTGCAGTATAGGTCCCATCCTCGATCGGCGCCTTTGCTGCTTCGGACTTTGAATCTTTTGATTTTTCTTCTTTTGCATCAGACTTCTGCTGTTCTGTCTTGGCTGATTTGTTGTCTGATTTGCTGCTGTCATCCTTACTTGCACATCCTGTGAATATTGCAGCTGTCATTACTGCAGACAGCACAACTGCCATCAATCTCTTTCTCAACATTGTTATCTCCCTTAATTATCTTTCTTACTGTGCATCCATAGCTGCTTTTGTATGAGCAACATATAACTGCTGGATTGCATCGATCTCTCCAAGACCTGCAATCTGTGTCTTTACACTGTCAAAGTTCTTAGATGCCTCAAACTGACTCTTCCATGAATCATCATCATCTCCGGCCATATCATTATTAGCATGATCTCCGGCAACAACCATAAGTGGACGAAGGATTACATTTTTATATCCGGCATCTTTTACTTTTGCGATAACGGATTCGCAGGAAGTATCTTCCGGCTCACCTTCTACTGTTCCGATGAATACATTCTTATATCCAAGCTGTTCCATCTGTGCCTGCATCTGAGAATAGCTGATCTTTGCTGTATGAGATGTTCCATGTCCCATGAATACAAATGCTGTGCTGTCCTCTGCTGCTGCATCAAGGCTGTCATATTCTGCTGTCTTTACTGCTTCTGCAGTGATTGCCTTAGCTACTGCAGCCTTGTCTTCATTGATTGCTGTTGCGTCCGCTCCAACTTCTCCGAGAAGTGGTTCTGCGATTTTAACAGATTCGAATTTATCTTTGTAACTATTTACTGTTTCTGTTAACTCATCATACTCTGCACCGTGCATCAGATGTGTAGGCTGTACAACCAGTTTCTTTACACCATTCTTTACTGCACGCTCTAAAGCCTGATCCATGTTATCAATCTTCTCACCATCTCTTGCCTGTACATGATTAATGATGATCTGTGCTGTAAATGCTCTTCTTACGGACCAGTCCGGATTAGCTGCCTGAAGTGCTTTTTCAACTCCGCTGATATCGGCTGCACGGCTTGCATTAAAAGATGTTCCGAAACTTACTACCAGGAGTTCCTTCTCCCCGATGTTATCTTCATTTAACGGATCATCCTGGGAAGCATCCCCTGTATCTCTTCCGAAATAATCCGGATCAGCATTTTCACCTTCCACAAGTTCTTTCTGTGCATCTGTCAATTTGTCCCACGCTTCTTTCGCTTCTTTACACTGCTCATCTGTCTTGTCGTTTCTTTCCTGCACATAGATGGCATCAATCTTCTTTGCTACTTCATCTGCGGCTTTCTGATCGTCCTCTTTTGATGAATTCTCTGCAGTCTTCTTGCTGCTGTCTGAACTGCTACCTGCTTTGGAACCACATCCGCCAAGTGCTGCTACACACATAGCTGCTGATAATAATACAACTACCAGTTTCTTTTTCATTTCTTTTACCTCCTGATTTTCCGATTGTCAATGCACGAGATACAAAAAAACTCGGCCTCCGTCAGCTCCTTCCGAATATATAGCCAAAAAAAGCCTCCGTCAGAAAACGAAGACAACGAAAATAAAACTGTATTATACCACATACAGTTCTGTGATCCATTTCGTACTGCCAATTCCTCGTGGCCTGAACTTTTTCGTTCCTGTACTGCGAAAGGCAGGTCTCCCGGCTTATTGCTCTGACACATCTGCTCCCTTCCCGGTTCTCCCAGTGGATCTGTAGCTTCTGCTTGCAAAACACGGTGACGAGTTCGTACAGGATTCTCACCTGTTTCCCTTTTCACCAGTCAGATCCTTCTTTCCACAAATTATTCTGAATCCTTCTGACTGACACCTCACACAATCTTGATTAAATTTACTATGTAACCTTAACACAGTTGCCCAAATTATGTCAATACTGTCCCGGTCATCTGAATTGAAACATCCGCTTCGGAACAGCAAAAAACCCTCGTCCGACTTAATGTCAAACAAGGGTCTCTCGTACGTGCGCGAGAAGATTCGAACTCCCGACCTTCTGGTCCGTAGCCAGACGCTCTATCCAGCTGAGCTACGCGCACATATTATATTTGTTTGCTTCAGTTATTTATGTACCTCAGCAACGAAATTAATTATAGCGCAACGTTTTCTATCTGTCAACAACTTTTTTAAAATTTTTCAAATTATTTTTTTAAGCTCTGGTGGCCTGCAAGTCTTCCTTTTCTCTGGCCGTTTCTTTCTTCTTTTTATAATGGTATAATTATTACATATTTACAATACATTAGAAAATGAGGATTTCTTTATGACAAAAAAAGTTGCTGTAATCAATGATCTGTCCGGACTTGGACGCTGTTCCCTGACTGCTGCCATCTCCGTATTATCTGCGATGGGAATCCAGGCCTGTCCACTCCCTACCGCCATTTTAAGTTCACAAACAGAATACCCCAGCTACTACTGTTATGATTTTACCGATAAGATGGATTATTTCCGCCAGGAATGGAAGAAACTAGGCACTTCTTTTTCCGGAATCTATACCGGTTATGTTGCCAGTGTCTGCCAGATTGAACAGATCATGCACTTTCTGGATACTTTCCAGACAGCAGACACCTTTCTTCTGGTCGATCCTGTAATGGGAGACGATGGCGTTACCTATGATATGTATACTTCCGGGCTTCTGACTGCTATGAAAGAACTTGCCGCACGTGCAGATGTTATCACTCCTAACCTTACCGAATTCTGTCTGCTGACGGATATAGATTATAACAGCCTGCAGGATTCGTCTCTGTCTATACAGCAGCTCATTTCACGACTTAAGGATGCAGGGCAGACTTTGACAAAGGATCATGAAAAAAAGGTCCTCATCACTGGTATTCATTTTACTGCAGATGACGGAGTTCATAAGATTGGAAATCTTCTGCTAGATGGCTCTTCACATTTTCTTTCGGCATATCCCTGTTGCAACGGAAGTTATTCCGGTACGGGTGATCTCTTTGCTTCCTGCATCACAGGCGGACTTGCCAGAGATATTTCCCTTACGGAAATGATGCAGACCGCAGGTTCTTTTCTTGAAAAATCATTAATTGATTCTGTAGAAGAACATGTTCCGGTAAACGAAGGCGTTAATTTTGAAAAATATTTGTATCTCTTGCATACATAGAACCTGCCACTGGCAGCTTCTATTGCATACATTGGTATTAAAAATCACCATATATCTTTTGAAAATTTCTCTACTGAAACTCTTTCTTTTGATATATGGTGATCTTCTTTCTATTATTGGTATCTCAGATTGATATTTCGTTACATAATTTCTGACAACGTAATCTGTGCTCCCACAGCTTCTGCCTGTAATTTATAAACTTCCGGATAATATCTTGTCGAAAATACATATTCCCCATCATTTACAAATACTTCAACAGAGGATGTATCGGCCAGAATCTTCAGATTCTTCACTTCTTCCACTTCTACATATCTCATGCTTCTTCCTGAAGATACCGAAGTTTTATCCTGATCTGTAAAATGCATCCGGAATTTTCCGTCAGCATAATCCAGGATCAGCTTCTCTGAAAGGATAACTTTAAAGCGGTTCTTTGTAATATCCGAAATCGTCATTTCATATACCGGATATCCCTCTCCTGCCAGCATACCTTTCACATCACTTACCAGATGTTTCTTCTCTTCTAGTTCTCTTATCGGACGTTGACAGATCTTGCCGTCTTTTTCAAAGATTTCTCTTGGAAATGTAAAGCAATGCTGCCATCCTGTCTGAATGGTCGGATTGCTGTATTCTTCGCAGTCCGGCATTCCCATCCAGCTGATGTGGATCCTTCTTCCGTCTTCCGTCTCAAAACTCTGCGGGGCATAATAATCAAACCCATAATCCCACAAATGATACTCTGACAACTTGTATTCTCCAAGAATATCTCCTTCTATCTCAAAGTATCCGGACTGATATACATTACGATCCTCCCAGATACCACCTTCCAGTCCCTGAACAGACGTGGAAAGAAGTTTCTTATCTCCGATTTTGAAATAATCCGGGCATTCCCACATATACCCGAATGGCTTTTCGGATTCCACCCGGTTTCTGAACTTCCAGTTTACTTTATCTTCAGATTCAAATACAAGTACCTGACCTACATCTTCGTTCGTTCTTGCACCCTGTACCATATAATAAGTACCATTTTCTTTCCATACCTTTGGATCTCTTACATGACAGGTCAGATCGTCCGGATAATCTGAATTTCTCATCAGTTCTTTTTTCTTTCCGAACGTCTTGCCGTCTTCCGTTATAACCAGAACGGTATTGCCCTCACGTCCGATGCGGATGTAATCATATTCCCCGTCTTCTAATTTGACATTTCCTGTATAGTACAGATACATTTTTCCATCTTCAATAAATGCGGATCCGGAATATACTCCGTGACAGTCAAATGGCTGATCTGGATAAAGTGCGGTACCCTGATATTCCCACTTAATCATATCCTTGCTGGTATAGTGACCCCACATCTTCACACCGCCTTCTGCATTAAACGGCGAATACTGGAAAAACGCGTGATAGATACCCTGGAACTGGCAGAGTCCATTTGGATCATTCAGCCAGCCGACCGGCGGCATCAGGTGTAGTTTTTCACGAAATTTTCTATCTGATACGGATAACTCTTCTCTGGTTTTCTGGCTTTGTTCTGCTGTCTCTACTAATTTTACAAGATCTCTTGTTAATGCGTTCATAAATCAATCGTCTCCATCTATCTATAAGCATTATTTCTATACACATTATTTTATAAGTGTCATAACTTTACTTGTTGTCTTAACTTCAGCAGGTTCTGCTTTTGTTACATTTCCGAATTCATCTGTATTTGTCAGAATCATCATTGTTGTCGTCTGATATCCTGCATTCTTGATTTCCTCAAGATCCGCTTCTACCAGAATATCTCCTGCATGTACTTTGTCGCCATCAGAAACTTTCTTTGTAAATCCTTTTCCATCCATCTTTACAGTATCGATACCGATATGGATCAGAAGTTCGCCACCCGCTTCTGTTGTGATACATACGGCATGACCTGTCTCGAAGATATTCGATACTTCTCCGTCGCATGGCGCTACGATTTTTCCGTCTGCAGGCTCTACTGCAACGGTAGCTCCGAGCATCTCTGATGCGAATGTCTCATCTGCTACTTCTGCTAACGGAATCTGTGTTCCATTTACCGGGCTTGTTAATGTCTCTTCTGTTGTAGCTGCTGTTGTGTCGTCTGTTGCTACTGTGTCTGTTGTTTCCATATTTTCTACTGCTGCTGTCTCTGCTGCATCTGCGGTTGCTGCCTTTGGTTCTGCATCCTTATAGATCAGGAATGAGATCACGAATGCTACGCCAACTGCAATCACCATCTCGATCAGGTACTGAAGCGGCTGGTTCAGGCAGAGCAGGATACCGAAGATACCTGTCACACCAGTTCCTTTCGCTCCAAGATGTACCAGTGATGCATATAATGCCCCACATCCTCCACCGATACATCCGGCGATGAATGGTTTGAAGAATCTTAAGTTTACACCGAAGATTGCAGGCTCTGTAATTCCCATAAATGCACTGAGTGATGATGGAAGCGCCAGAGATTTGATCTTCTTATCTTTAGACTTAATACCTACTGCAAGTGCTGCAGCTCCCTGTGCTACGTTGGCTGCACTTGCAAGTGGAAGCCAGTATGTAACACCGTATTTTGCAAGCTGTCCGATGTCAATGGCTGTATACATCTGATGAATACCGGTTACTACGGTTGGTGCATATAAACCTCCCATGATCAGACTTCCGATTCCGAGAGGAAGCGTTAGCATCCACTGGATTGCTCCGAGAATTGCATTTTCAGCCCATACGAAGATCGGTCCTACAATTGATAATGTAAGATAACCTGTTACAAATACGCTGACCAGAGGTGTTACGAACAAGTCAAGAACTTCCGGAACGATCTTATGTAACTTCTTCTCGATCACTGCCAGAATCCATACGGCGATGATAACCGGAATGACGTGTCCCTGATATCCGACCATATCGATCTTGAACAGTCCGAAGAAGACGCTCTGTGTCTGCTGTACACCCTCTGTTGCTACAGTATAAGCATTCTGCAGTGACGGATGGATCATGATCATACCGATAACTGCGCCAAGATACTGGTTCGCACCGAATGCTTTTGCAGCTGAGAATGCGATCAGGATCTGCAGGAATGTGTAAGCAATGTTACTGAACAGATTCGCAAATACATAAATCGAACTGTGTGTATTAATATGGAGGAATCCGTTGCTATTCATAAAATCAAGTGAGTTCATGATTCCCATTAAGAAACCGCTGGCTACGATGGCCGGAATGATCGGTACGAAGATATCACCAAGCAGCTTGATCGCACGCATGAACCAGTTCTGCTTCTCTGCAGCTGCCTCTTTTGCCTCTGCTTTTGAGCTTGCCGTGATACCTGCAATGTCGATGAACTCGGCAAATACTTTATTTACCGTACCGGTTCCGAGGATAATCTGAAGCTGTCCCGATGCTTCGAAGACTCCTTTTACCCCATCAACATTTTCAAGTGCTTCTTTACTTACTTTCTTATTATCTGCAATGACAAGACGCAGTCTCGTTGCACAATGTGCTGCAGATGCAATGTTCTTACTTCCGCCGACATGATCCAGGATGTCCTGTGCGGTCTTTCTGTAATCCATATTAACTCTCCTTCCTCGTTCTATATGTAATCGTTTTCACATTTTATAATTTTATAATAAGAAAAAAAATGCCATTTGTAAAGATGGCATTTTTACTGATATTTGCTATTCGATTTTGTGCGGTTTGCACGAATTCTGTTGTTTTTGACTGATTCGGAATCTATTTACACATTTTGCACACTGATTTTCTGCTCCGGCATCTCTTAGTCTTCTATATTTTCTTCCGGATCATCAATGTTAGCGAGCCGGAATCCAAGTTTGATCTCTACCGGAATGCTTTCATCCCTTTCTATTACATCCAACAGGAGTTCTGCGCCCCGGATTCCACTGGTCTTATAGCCAAAATGCACTGTTGGTATTCCACCTGTTACCGCCTTTAAAAGCTGATTATCGCCAAATCCGGTAACCTGAATCGATGTATTTTCTAATATATAACGGAATCTGGATCCTGTGTCTTCTACATTCTTCGGAATCTGACTTCCTGCATAAGTATGAATCGCTTCGATTGCCCCGGCTGCGATTGTATCAGTGGCGCATGATATGATATCGATGTCATGTTTTTCATTCAATAATTCCAGAACCTTTTCATATCCGGATTCTGTCGTGAACTCCGCCACCTTATAATATCCGTCTTTTAATTCTTTTCCCGACCTTTTCAGACCTTCCCGGAATCCATCTTCTCTGGCCGCTCCAGCTGCTTTATCTTCTCTTGATACTCCGATATATGCAATCTCTTTCCGGCTCTTTGCCGCAACCGCACATCCCATGGCCTCCCCTGCGCCGTAATCATCATGATAAATACAGTTCGCATATTTCGTATGCTGACCAATCACAACCACCGGTACTTTCGATTCTTTCAGAAATCTCCGGTATTCCGCCGTGATCATCGTTCCCACAAGAATAATCCCGTCTACCGGATAATTCTCGAACAGACGCATATACTCTATTTCCTTCGCCGGTGTATTATCCGTTCCGGCAAGCAGCATCTGGTAATTCCGCTCCGAAAGAACCTTTTCGATTCCTGCCGTGATCCGGCTGATGGATTCTGAATTAATCTTTGGTACAACCACCCCGATCAGACACGCTTTCTTGGTTCTAAGCATACGCGCCTGCGCCGATGGCTGATAGCCGGTCTCATCAATTACTTTCTTAATCTGTTCTTTCTTCTCGTCACTGACGTATCCGCCGTTCAGGTATCTCGACACCGCTGCGCTGGATACTCCTGCCAGTTTGGCAATTTCTTTGATCGTCATATACTGTTACTCCCTCTGTTCTTCTTCACTGCAGAATATTATAGCACATTCCTTCTACAGATTTTCTCCATTCTTACTGATTAGTATTTATCTGTATTATAACTGAAAAAGCCCGCCTAAGCGAGCTTTTTGCCAGATTGCGTATTAACCTTCAAACTGACTATGGTATAACTTATGGTAAAATCCACCTTTTTTCAGCAATTCTTCATGATTGCCCTGCTCGATGATCTTACCGTCTTTCATAACTAAGATTAACGAAGCATTCCGTATCGTCGAAAGTCTGTGTGCCACGATAAAGCTTGTTCTTCCTTTCATCAGCTTATCGAATGCTTCCTGTACCTGCAGTTCGGTACGGGTATCGATACTTGATGTCGCCTCATCAAGAATCAACATCGGCGGCAGACAGAGCATGACTCTTGTGATACACAGAAGCTGCTTCTGACCCTGGCTGATACTGTCTTCGTGAAGCACCGTGTCCAGACCTTTTGGAAGTCTCCGGATGAATTCCCAGCTTCTTGCTTCCTTCGCTGCACGAATGATCTCTTCATCGGTTGCATCCGGTTTTCCAAAGCAGATGTTGTCTCTTACGGTTCCGCTCTTGATCCAGGTATCCTGCAACACCATACCAAAGCTGCTTCTAAGGGCATGTCTGGATACCTCCCGGATGTCCTTTCCATCCACCAGGATCTTTCCTTCATCTACATCATAGAAACGCATCAGCAGGTTGATAAATGTCGTCTTACCGCATCCTGTCGGACCAACGATTGCAATACGCATACCCGGTTTTACATCCAGATTGAAGTTCTCGATCAGTTCTTTTTCTTTATCATAACTAAATGCCACATCGTCGATTGTAACATTGCCATCAACTGTAGCAAATGCTCCTTCCGCATCCAATGTCTCTTCTTTCTGCTCTAACAGATCAAAGATACGGTCCGCACATGCCAGCGCATTCTGCATCTCTGTGACTACCGAACTGATATCGTTGAACGGCTTCATATACTGGTTCGCATACGCTAACAGTACAGAAAGTCCTCCGACCGTCAACGTGCCGCCCGGTATCAGAAATGCTCCAAGTAAAGCCACTCCGGCGTAAATGATATTATTGACGAATCGTGTGGACGGGTTCGTTAAACTGCTGTAGAACACTGCTTTCTGGCTGTAGTTCTGCAGTTCTTTATTAATCTCATCAAATCTTCTGGATGATTCTTTCTCGTACCCAAATGCTTTTACTACTTTCTGTCCGCCGATCATTTCTTCAATCAGTGCGGTCTGCCGTCCTCTGGTCTCACTCTGCTTCCGGAACATCGTATAAGATCTGGAAGAAATGAATTTCGCCACTACGAAACTAAATGGTGTCAGTACGATCACCAGCAGTGTTACCCACACATTCTTAGAGAACATGAAAATCAGTGTCACAACAATCGTCACGATTCCTGAAAACAACTGTGTAAATCCCAACAACAGACCATCGGATAAGATATCTGTATCTGCAATGACACGGCTTACAATATCTCCGGTGCTGTGCTGATCCAGATAAGACAACGGCAGTACCTGGATATGACGGATTGCCTGTGAACGGATATCCTGCACGATCCGGTAAGTCATCCGGTTGTTCAACAGATTCATGAACCACGTAGCAAATGCTGATATCACGATAAAAATCAGAATCTGCTTCAGATAATACCACATCATATCAAAGTTCACCTGATGTGCCGATACAACTTCATCAATTGCATCACCGAATAAAACCGGCACATATAACTGCAATACTACAGAGATTGCAGCAAAGATTACACTGAATACAAGGAAAATCTTATACTTTCCTATGAGCTTTAATAATTTCTTCATTACTCTGCCGCTCCTTTCTCTGCTTTCTCTGTCATTTTATCCGCTTTGTCCAAATCTTTTCCGGTTTCCTTTGAAGATTTAACTGCAGCCGGACGTTCTTCCGGGAACTGTGAATAATAGATCTCCTGATAGGTCTCGCAAGTCTCCATCAGTTCTTCATGGGTTCCCTGTCCTGCCAGCTCACCGTCCTCCATAACCAGGATCTTGTCTGCCTGACGGATACCGGAAATTCTCTGAGATACCAGGAAGGTTGTCACATTGCCTTCCAGTTCACCGATTGCTTTACGAAGCGCTGCGTCTGTCGCAAAATCCAGCGCACTTAAGCTGTCGTCCAGAATCAATATCTCAGGCTTGCTGACCAGTGCACGTGCGATCGTCAGACGCTGCTTCTGTCCGCCGGACAGGTTACGTCCGTTCTGTTCTACTTCAGAATCAAGCTTTCCAAGCTTAGCTTCTACAATATCTTTTGCCTGAGCGATTGTGATTGCTTTCCACAGATCTTCATCTGAAGCCTGATCATTGCCCCACTTCAGATTATCGCGGATACTTCCTTTGAACAGGATGGAACGTTGCTGTACCACTCCGATCTCACTGCAAAGTTCTCCCTGCGGATAGTCCTTTGCATTGATACCATTTACTTTTACCGTTCCTTCCTGTGGATCATAGAATCTCGGGATCAGGCTGACCAGTGTACTCTTACCACTTCCGGTTCCTCCGATGATTCCGATCGTCTGTCCTTTCTTCGCACGGAAGGTGATGTCCGATAAGCTGGATGCTCCGGCACCTTCGTATGTGAAGGTGACGTGGTTGAATTCAACTGCCAGATTACTGTCGGCCTGTTCATTCTCGCCGTCTGTCCCATATTTTCTTTGATCAACATTTATCTGTTCATTCTTCATCTGCTCAGCCGCCACTTTGTATTCCATGCTGGACTTCACATCCAGAATACCGGACACACGGTCTGCGCAAGCCATTGATTTGTTCAACGTAATGATCAGGGATGCCAGCTTGATCAGTTCTACGATAATCTGTGCCATATAGTTATACAGCGCTACTACCTGTCCCTGCTGCAGATTCCCGATATTGACCTGCACTCCGGCACGTGCGATCAGTAACACAGTTGCTCCGTTAATCAATACATACGTGAGCGGATTCAAAAGGGCAGAAATTCTTCCTACGAACTCATTCAATCTTGTAAGTTCTCTGTTTCCTTCTTCGAATTCTTCCACCGCCTGTTCTTCCCTGCAGAATGCACGGATGACACGGACACCTGTCAGATTCTCTCTCGTAAGTCCTGTCACACGGTCCAGACCTGCCTGTACTTTCTTGAACAGCGGAATACTGATCAGCATAATCGAAAATACAACGACAAACAGGATCGGTACTGTCACTACAAAGATCAGTGCACAGCGCACATTGATGGTAAATGCCATCACCATCGCACCGATTACGACAAACGGACTTCTAAGTAACAGACGCAGTCCCATGTTAATTCCGTTCTGCACCTGGTTCACATCGTCCGTCAGTCTCGTGATCAGTGTGTCTGTTCCGAGCGTATCCAGTTCTGTAAATGACAATCCCTGGATATGGTCGAACATTGCCTGTCTGACGCTGGTCGCAAATCCAACACTTGCCTTTGCGGCAAAGAACTGTGCGGTAAAACTGCACAACAGTCCGACTGCTGCCATGAGCAGTAACACGAAAAACATTTCCACAATATATCCATAGTCATTCTTCGCAACGCCCACATCAATAATCTGAGCTACCACAACCGGAACCATAAGGTCGAACACGACTTCTAATAATTTGAATAGCGGTGCCAAAATACTCTCTCTGCGGTAAGGTCTCAGAAACTTCTCAAGACGCTTCATTTCTTTCACTCCATTCCTTTTTCCGATAACTAATAAGTCATCGTTATCTACTTATTATAATATCCCTTGACTGTTTTATTATAGTCCGTTATCATTGATATGAATAATATTGTTTTTATAGCTTTGCAATACAAAAAATATATAAGGCAGGTAATCCAACATGGAACTCAGACAGTTAGAATATTTCCGCGAGATCGCATCCACCGGCAGCATCAACGAAGCTGCAAGACACTTAAATATGTCCCAGCCTCCGCTCAGCTACCAGATCCGTCAGCTGGAAAATGAATTAAATGTAAAACTTTTCGACCGCACCAGCAAGGGCGTTACTCTTACTGAAGCCGGAAAGCTTCTCTACGACCGATCCGGTAATCTGCTGGAATACGCCAGATCTACCGAGCTCGAGGTCTCGAAAACCGGGAAAAAACGGATCCTGCGTATCGGTCTGACTCCCACAACTGTAGATACCATCATGCCTTATATTTCCCAGTTTTCGAAAAAAAATCCCGACGTGAACTTTGAAGTCCACGACGGGATCACTTATTCGCTTTATCAGTATCTTCTGGACGGGATCATCGATATCTCCGTTGCCAGAACACCACTGCGTCTTGACGAAGTGTCTTATATGGAATTGTGTTCTGAGCCGATGATTGCAGTATCAGCACCCAAAAATATGGTTTCAAAGACCGCTGACGTTACCACAGATACACCGCATAATTCTTCGAAACACAATGCGGTTTCTTCCTTAAAGCTCTCCGATCTTTTACATAGACCGCTGATCTTATACCGGAGATACGAAGAACTCATCATGAATACCTTTCATGCCCAGAATATGAATCCGGACATCTTCTGTGTCTGCGATGATCCCAGAGGTGCCATGCTGTGGGCGAAAGAAGATCTTGCAACTGCCATCTTTCCGCAGTCCATGGCCAGCTTGTGTGACGGACTTTGTATACAAGAATTGGATGAGCCTGATCTTATAACTAAGATACTTCTGATCTGGGCGAAGGGAAAGAAACCGGTGCCGCTGGTGCAGGAATTTCTGGATGTGTGTGGTGAGCATTAGCACATTAGAGCTTGCGGCTCACCCACCATATACCAATTATAAGATATACCGCCATCATTCCTAATATGGCAGATGTTGCAACCAGTTGATTCATATTTTCCAAAGCAACTACTAACAGCAGAAGTACAATTTCGCCACACCAATAGGACCAGATACATTTCCTTTTTCCGTAATCAGTAATCCAAGTTTTGGAATCCACGATCCAGAGTAAATTGATGAATATTCCAAAACCAATAGATACAATTAGAGAAGTGGCCGCTTCCGCTGACATATTTATCATTCCATTTTTTACAAATACAATACATAACACCAATAAATCATACGCCAATAACAATATGCCATTTCTTTTCAATGATTTGATACTTTTCTGCATATCCATCTCTCCTCTCCAAATAGAAATCTTAGATAAACCCATCTACTTCTTCCTGCAGATTTACTCCATAAGAGAATACATAGGCTAAACATAAAACAATAATTCCAAAAATGAATCCTCTCACTTCAAAATTGATATCTTTCAGTCCATTCATTTTAATCAATACTCCGCAAATATAAACGACCACATTCTGAATCGTCGGCATTACTATACTGTAAATTCCTATTTTCTTTACTCTTTCTACATTTTCTGCTGTAAACGGTGTGCCCATTTCTGGTTGTTCCTTTGTGCCTTCCAGTGACTTCAGTATTTTATGAACGTTGCGAAAAATCAGGGCCAGTAATATAGATGTTGCTCCCAACAGCAGAAGCCACACGGATACCAGATGCATCCGCATATTTCCCTTTGCATCAATCAGTGTAAAGAACATCCCGTAGGCATTCATCATGGTATCCTGTTTGATGCCGAATATAGCCCCGTTAATGTGCACGCTGTGCATAGGTATAGCCGATCCCGCCCAAAGTAATACGATACCATCGAACCAATGTAAGATTTCCAGAAATCTCATCAGACTGGTCAGTGGTTTCCGGAATTTTTCAAAACTTTTCATCTTCATATTATTCACCCTCCTCTTCATCCAGATTTCCATCAAATTTTAAAATATCACCTACATCACATTGAAGGAAATAACAGATACGATTCATCGTATGCAAACGGATACCTTTGGCTTTTCCGCTTCGGAGTACCGACAGATTGGCCTCGGTAATACCGACTTGTCTGCATAATTCTTTTGAAGTCATTCCCTTCTTTTTCAGGACTTCATCCAAGCATATACGAATTCCCATATTTCCTCCTTTCTGTGTTTGAAAATTATTGTTTTTCGATAATTTATAATTTTATTATAGCAAGGAATTATCGTTTGTCAATAATTTTTACCACGCAATATTCCAACCGTTTTTTTCGTAATTATGTGATTTTTCCAACTTTTCTTATATTTTTAACTCTAAAGAATCTTCTTTCGGCAACTACTTATAAACGCATGGCCCCAAAAAAAGATTATCCGGATAGTTCCCTTTCTCCAGATAATCTTTTCTTCTATGATTCACTATGCTGTTTTATATTCTCGCTTACTCCACTTTCGTCTTCTTCGGCAAAAACAGACTCAAAAGTAACGATACCACAAACACTCCTGCCACTGCATTTCCATTAAACACATCTCCTACCGCACTTGGAAATGCTGTAAAGAAGTTCCCGGATGTCTGTGTCAGACCAACTCCGATACTAAATGACAGTGACACGATAATCATTGTTCTGTCATCGAATTTACATTCTTTCAGCATCTTGATTCCTTCATACATGATCGATCCAAACATCATAACTGTACATCCGCCAAGCACCGCCTGTGGAAGTGAATTGAAGAATGCTCCAAGCGGCGGGAATAAAGATGCAAGTATCAGAATCAGTGCTCCCATCAGAATCGTAAAACGGTTGATCACCTGTGTCATCGTCACAAGTCCGATATTCTGACTGAATGATGTCAGCGGCAGACATCCGAAACATCCGGAGATTGCACTTGAAAATCCATCAACTGCCAGTGAACCGCGAAGTTCTTTCATCTTAAGATCACGTCCAAGTGCTCCCGTACAGACTGCCGTCGTTGCACCTGTCGTCTCTGCTGCCGATACCAGGAATACGATTGCGATCGTAAAAAATGCTCCCAGATTGAATACCGGCTTATGACTGGTCAGGAACACAAGCTTCGGGATACTGAACACACCAACCTCCTGAATCGTCTTATGAATACCGGAAAAGTCAACCATCGGTGCGATTCCCGCTACAGTAAATATAATTGCAAGTGCATAGCCAAATACCAGTCCGACCAGCACATTTAAATTCTTATATACGCCTTTCAGTACTTCTCTGGATACCAGACATACGATCAATGTAAATGCTCCAACGACCAGATGATACCAGGAACCGAAGTCTTTCACTCCACTTCCGCCGCCCCAGGAATCCATACCTACCGGCAGAAGTGATAATCCAATCGCGATAACTACACAAGCCGATACAACCGGAGTCAGATATTTTCTCCAGTACTTGGCACTCAGTCCAACAAAACCTTCAAAAATACCACCCAGAATAACTGCACCAACCATACCTTCATATCCAAGATTCGGATTCGTTGCAATTACCAACAGACTTCCAAGAAACGTAAAACTGACTCCCATAATAATCGGAAGTCCTGATCCGATCACTCCAATCGGATATAACTGTAAACAGGTTCCGATTCCGGCTACAAACATCGCACACTGCAATAACTGTGTAATCTCCGCCGAACTTAAATGCGCCCCATTACTTCTAAGTACTGCCGCACTACACACGATCAGTACCGGAGCCAGATTCGATACGAACATCGCCAGTACATGCTGTAAGCCAAACGGAATGGCTTTTCTAAGTGGAACCCTGCCGTTCAGCTTATAAATATTCTCTTCACTGACCGTCGTTATCTGTTCTTCTTTGTTGCTTTCCATGACATTTCCTCATTCTCTCTGTAAAATTTTATTTATTATAAATTTAACTTATATTTTACGAGAAAGCAACCGTGGAAGTAATAAATCCATTTATTACTTTTAAAAGAAGACTATTGCATCTGCAACAGCCTTCCTGATTTTGCTCAATTTTCTTTTTTTGTTTCTTCTATAATTCGTTGAATTGTAGTTACCGCTTCCTCCAATTCATCCGCAATTTGTTCTATAGGCTTTCCTTTTTTCAACTTCTTTCTAATCTGATTTTCCAGAAGACTCCGTTCTCCAAGTTCAATTCCAGCTTCTACCCCAGCCTCATACTCCGCTTTCCGTAATTTTTTCTCTTCAAATTCTTTATCATACTCATAGATGCTCACTTTGATCACCTCAGCCTTATTCTTCATCAAAAATTCTGCCAGAATTCCTTCCTCTATGCATTCATCTACCGCTCGCGTAACTGCTTCTTCCAGAGGAATATTCTGCGTCACATATTTTCTTACCCTCGCAACATATTTAGCATATTCCTTTAATGTTCTGCAGTGTTCCATCAGTTCTAGATTATGACCATCATTTACATTCAACATAGTCACCCTTAATTCCAGATCCGGATTATCCGTCGGGTTCTCATAAGCTGAAGATAATCGGAATTCATTATAATCGTCTACCTTTTTCGTCCCATTATAAAACACAATAAATCTTGGTGTCGGTATCTTTTGTATTACCGTTGAATATAAAGATTTCTGAACTACTAATCTTTGATATTCATCCGCAATATAGAATAAATTTCTAAGCGGAATATTCGGGTTATACGTCGACTGGTGCTCATACAAATATAAATTCATATCCATAATAAATGCCAGATCATTTTTCATTCCCATATAAATTGCATTTTTTAATGTGACAATCTGCAAATCTTCTGCATTAGTATAATTCCGACCATTCACTGCATTATACAATGATAGCAGATTTTCTTTATCATGATACAACATTCGAAAAATCGTATCTTTGTATGGCCGTTTTGCCTTTAACTGACGGTTGTTTACCTGATACTTTTTGTTGCGTCTCTTCTGACTCTTTCTTCTCGCCATATTTAATTCCTCCTATGTGCAGGAGGATATCTTACTTACACGTTCAGTCCTCTCCTGCTTTTTACAATTGATTGGTATAAAAAGCATAGATTTCTGAAATGTAATTAGAATGTAGATGGTATATGATTCAATATACCTTAGATTTCTTTTGAAGTATGCTTTTATATAGATTAACATACAAGTAAATATTATTCAATATATTTTTTCAGATAAATTAAACAGCAAAAAAATTCAACTTCGTCTCATCAAACGTAATCTTCTGCCCTTTCCTTCTAAAATACTCCTCCACAACCTGATACATCTCCTCATACCGTCCTTCGCATGCACAATTTCCCAACGGTTCGATCCAGCATGACTGCTTCCCACAGGCATCTCTTAAGTGGACTTTAAAATTCAGTCCTTTCTCCTCCAGCAATCCGTTCACTTCAATAATTTCATTAAATGTAATATAATTCATATCTGCTATCTCCTCCAGTTCTTTCCACTATAGTATCCGGCTGCATTGAATATCGTTGCGAATACATTGATCATCTTGTTCGACGTATACACTGCATGATACCGGTTATATTTTCCCCAGTCTGCATTCGCCAGTGTCCATGTTCCGGATACAGCAGCAAGATAAATAACAGCACACAAAAATCCCACGATAAGTTCGCCTGTTGCCATCAAGTGTCCATACTTCTGATTCAGCATCTGTGCTATCACTCCTGCCATGATCAGGCTTGCAAGCATACTGATCCAGAGTTTGTTCAGAATATAGCGGTTCAGCTTTGAGCCCATCCACAATATAATTGCAAGAATAAATGCCCCGCCATACAGGTAGATTACATACTGCTTCAATACCGCTGTATCACGACACACAATATATCCTCTTCCCATCACTGTTCCGATTGTAAAAAGTCCGACAGGCTGTACAACTGCCCCCAGAAGCAACAATGTCAGATGCACTTTCATATTCGCCGAACATGTTCCTATGATCAGCAGACCTACCACAGCTGCAAGTGAAATCAGCCCGACATAAAGATGTGTTCCGATATAATCCTTCGGAAGCAGCCATATAGATATCACACTTAAGATCGTTCCTGCAATAAAAAAGCATGCAATCTCATTGTTCATCTCATCCCTGCTTAATTTCTTCTGTACAATATCCTCTTTCAAAAGAATTGCCAGACGTACCTGCCACTCTTCTTTTTCTTCCTCAATCTCAAGCTGATCGATCGATGTAATATCAAGCTTACTTTTCAGTGCTTTCTGGCAGGTCAGTTTCGTTTCCTTTAATGTACGTTCTTCTTTTTCGATCTCGTCCAGTCTACGGGATAAAGCTTCCTGCAAGGTCAGTCTGTCTTCATAGATTTCTTTGATCTCCTGTACCGGAATACCGATCAGACGCAACTTTTTAATTTCCTGAAGCTGTTCTACATCTGCTTCTGAATACTCCCGGTAATTATTTTCCTGATTACGTGCCGGATGGATCAGTCCTTCTTCTTCGTAGAATCTTATATTCGCCTTGGAAATGCCAACCTGTTTTTCTACATCTTTAATCTTCATAAAGTGACACCTTCTTTCCATTTTTCCAGTCTGCTTCTGTAATGATTTCTTTGCGGTGTTTTATCGTCTTGTACTTTACTTTTCCAAACAAACCTTTCTGCTCTTTACAATAAATGATATGAAGCGCCATATGAAATTTCTGGTTCTCATCTTCCAACTCATGACTGTATTCCAGATGAGTCGCACTGTAACGAAGCAGAAGCACTTCACCGGCTCCCACCGGTACATTCCCACCATCCACAGACATAACCTGAAATGTAATGGTTCCCGGTATTTCAATTTCTTTTAATTCAATCCGTTCTTTTATTATTGTCTGAAGCTCAGAAACAATTTTATTTCTTTCTTCAAGCTTTCCCGTATCTTCCATACTCTCACCTTCCCCTGTTCCGGATATCTGTATCCTTCTCTCTTTTTGTTAAGGTGATTCTATTCCTTCAAGCCGCTTGAAGGTCAAGAGATTCACCATATTTTTTCCCATTTCTTCTATTTTTTGTCTTTATTCGTATTCCCGCTCGACTTTTTCCTCTGCTATCCGCTCTGTCTCTTCGATTGCTTCCTTATATCCGTTCAGGGCCGCAAATGGTGTAAACTGAGCCGCCCGATCTGCTGTCGGCATCGGCGGATGTGTCTCTGATACATGATGCGGAAAGCCCAGAATATCACCATATTTCCGCTGTACTTCCAGTACCGATTTCTGCAATTTCCCAGAAAATTCTATCCTGTTTTCCTTAGAAATATTTTTTACCGATTCTCTTTCTTGCAGAATCTGTTTTGTTGAAATATTTTCTTTCGAAACATTTTCATTCCTCACGCTTTATGTCCTCCGATCTGCCGGTTCCGTTCCATCGCAGTTCCATCCTCCTGCAGATTCATTCCTTTTAAGATTGCATTCTTCCCATATTTTTTCTTGATATCCAGCATCGCCTTCTGCATCTTCTTTTCCCGTTCCAGCTTCTCATTCTTCTCTTCCTTTTCCTTCTTTGCAATTCCAAAATCTGTAAAAAGATTCATCTGTTCATACTGCTGTTCTTCCTGGACCTCTTTCTCACTGATCACATGATTCGCTGCCATCGTAATCCGGCGGATCAGAAGATCCGGATTCACAATTTCATGATACAGCTTTACACCTGCCTGTGTCATCAGCCTCGATGAAGAAGTATGCTGCTTCAGATTAGCGGTTCCGTGTGCATGTTTCGGCAGCTTCCTGCCGTACCAGTCTGTCGTGATCTCCCCTACATTTTTCTTCGTTCCTTGTTCCAGATTCTTGATGTCGTATCCAATCGTCAGAACGATCTGATCCGTTACGAGACGTTTATCTACCAGATCCAATGCCAGCTGATCGATCATTTCCTTTACCACGATCTTCGTCTGCTCGAAATTATATGGACAATGCAGTACCTGTCCCGCACCCATACTGTTATTTTCGGGCTTATACGCCTTCACATCTGCGATCGTGCATGGCTCCCATCCCCATGCATGGTCAATCAGAAGTTCTGCATTCACCCCAAATAGCCGGTACAGCAAATCTTCATTATAATATTCCCCCGGCTTACCAAGAGAACATCTTGCCACATCTCCCATGGTAAATAATCCGACTTCCGCAAGCTTCTTCGCATACCCCGGGCCCACACGCCAGAAATCCGTGATCGGCTGGTGCGCCCACAAAAGCTTCCTATAAGAAATTTCTGTAAGTTCTGCGATCCTCACCCCATTCTGATCCGGCTCGATATGCTTCGCCACAATATCCATGGCAACTTTACACAGGTACAGATTCGTTCCGATTCCGGCCGTTGCCGCAATCGACGTCTCCTGCTGGATCTCCCGAATAATCTTTCCAGCCAGCTCTCTTGCCGTCATCCGGTAAGTATTCAGGTAATCGGTCACATCCATGAATACCTCGTCAATGGAATAGACATGGATATCCTCCGGTGCAACGTATTTCAGATAAATATTGTAGATCTCCGTACTGCATTTCATATATAATGCCATTCTCGGAACCGCCGTAATATAATCCAGTTCCAATTCCGGATGTAGTTTTATTTCTTCATTATCTACGGAAGTTCCTGCAAACTTCTTTCCGGGTGCCATGCAGATCCGTCTTTTATTCACTTCTTTTACCTTCTGCATGACCTCGAAGAGTCTGGCACGGCCCGGTATCCCGTAGGATTTCAAGGAAGGAGACACTGCCAGACAGATAGTCTTTTCCGTACGGCTTTTGTCCGCTACTACCAGATTGGTCGTCATCGGATCCAGTTCTCTTTCTTTGCATTCTACCGATGCGTAAAATGATTTCAGGTCGATTGCGATATAGCTTCTCCGTCCTTTGTCTGCCATGCCTGTTCTCCTCCTTCCTTTACTCACAAATTCATTCACAAAGTTTTTCTACTTCGAATGTATGTTCTCATTATACCAATATTCTGATTTTTCCACAATACAGAAGCAGTTACAAATTATTTTTTCTAAAACTATTGACCTTCAAGTTACTTGATGGTTTATATTATAGACAACAAAAGAGAAGAAACAAAAAATTGATAAGAATGCCGGCTATTACCAAATTCTCTTAAAGAAAGGGGACATTAAAATGAAGAACAGAACAAGAAACGCAAAAGTTGTCTTTGATATTATTTTTAACTTAATATGCATGATATACATAATCTACAGCTGGATGTCAATTACAAATGTTGGAGTCGTAACTGCACTGACACATAATAATGGTGATGCTATGCTACTGATCTTCGGTGCTGCAATTGTTCTAATCGTCTTTTTTATAATCGATATCATTTCTTTAATATTAGGCAAAAAGCAAAAAGGATATTTGCTGCCGGGGTATGTCGGAGTGTCTATTGGTGTGAAATGTATCGCAATACTATTCCTGGTTTTAGCATATATATTGAAGCTTAAAATCTAAGTACCCGCCACCGGTGGCTTCTTTCAAACACATAGCGCTACAAAGAACCTCCCGCTGGTATCTTCTCTTGTATACTTTGATATTTCAAAAATACGGCCGGCAATATATTCTTACTCATAATCTCAGAATATATGCCGACCGCATTTTCTATCTGCCAAATTATTTATAATCCATCACCAGAAACATCGGTTTGATCGCTACCACTTCGTCATACTCTTCTTTCTCGACGACTACGCTGGAATTCAACGCTTTCAGATCTTTTTTCAAAACCTGCAATGCTTCCGGAATATTTCTCGCACGCCCTTCTTTCATAATTTCCTGCATTCTCTTTAGCACAATCGGATGTGCATAGTGAGCCGGTACCGGAAAATCCGGATACACTCTGATATACTCTTCCATCTGACTGATCGATTCCGTCAGCCGCTTCTCAATATAATTCTTATTATTCTTCGAAGTCGGAAGTACATTCGCTCCGGCAAATAAGAAGATTGCAGCCAGACCAAACAAAAGGAAATACATTCCAAATCCTGCATGGGTCGTCAATGCATAGATACCATAGACGAATGCCGCACCGCCCATCAGTACGATTGCAAGAGCTACCCATTTATACGCCGGGTTACTTCTGTCGTAAGTACGCTTTTTCTTCGCCGACTGACTCAAGTCCATATAGATATCCGATTGCTTTTTCAGATACTGTTCCGCCTGTTCCAGCTTCACGAGACATCTTTTTGTTTCTTCCGATACATTTCTTTCTCTTTGCTTTTCTGCCAGCCATCTTTCCTTCTCTGCCAGCTTTCTCTCAGCCTCAAGACTGTGTACCGGAATATCCGGATATTCTTCTTCTATGTACGCAAGAAATCTGTCCACATCTTCTTCATGTTTGAAATTACATTGCTTTTCTTTTCCGTCCTCATATACGACCACAAGATAGGATAATGTACCGAATACTCCTTTTCCTGTAAATCCACCCTTACTCATGGCGATTCTTTTGAAGATCCTTTTTACAGAACTGATCGGTATGTAATACCTTCTGTCAATATAGAAGCTGCTAAGATACACCGCCTTTTTTCCAATGCCACAAGGTCCGATCTTCTTACATTCTTTTTTATCTTTTATCAATTCTTCATCCGGAATCGATACATTACCCAGTCTTTGTGGTTTCATTTTTTCATCATCTCATTTCTGTCAATTCATTCTGCCTTTTTATGTATTCAAATTACGCTGTCTTACAACTATGCTTTCATTGGTTTCTTTGTAGCATGGATAAAGATTCCAAGGAATGCTGCTGCCAGAATAATTCCTACCGGATAAGCAACCTTCGTAGAAAGTCCCAGACACTCTTCTGCACAGAAGAAATATGTCATGGAAACTGCACTCATGAATGTTGCCGGCACCGCTGTGATCCAGTAATTCTTCTTCTCGCGGAACAGATACATACTTGCTGTCCACAGAACGATCATAGCAAGTGTCTGGTTTGTCCAGCTGAAGTATCTCCATACGATTGCATAATCCAGATGTCCGACAAATGCTCCGACTGCCAGAAGCGGAACACATAACATCAGACGTTTCTGCATCTTATTCTGATCAACTTTGAACCAGTCTGCCAGTACCAGACGGGCACTACGGAATGCAGTATCTCCGGAAGTGATCGGGCATACGATAACTCCGATCATTGCAAGTGCAACACCGACACCGCCCATAGTCTTAATACATACATCATAGATTGCTGATGACTGACCATTTGCAAGAATATCATTCAGACCTGTACTCAGACCACCTGTGATTTTATAAATAGAACATCCTGCTGCTGCCCAGATCAGTGCGATCACACCTTCTGCAACCATCGCACCATAGAATACGAAATGTCCCTGTTTCTCAGACTTCATACAACGTGCCATCAGTGGTGACTGCGTAGAATGGAATCCGGAAATAGCTCCACATGCTACGGTAATGAACATAAAGCTCCAGATCGGCTTTCCTACCGGATGCATGTTAGTGAAATGCGTCCATATCTCAGGAATCGTATAATTCGGATTCGTGAAAATACCAACGATAACACCGACTGCCATAACGATCAGGCAGATACCGAACAATGGATAGATACGTCCGATGATCTTATCGATTGAAATAAATGTTGCAACAAAGTAATATGCAAGGATGATCCAAAGCCATACTTCCGGGTTAGCCAAGGCTCCCGTCACGCCTTTATTGCCAAGCAATGTAACGATCAGCCCCGCCGGTCCTACTGCAAATACCGTACCAACCATGACCAGAAGTACAACGCTGAATACACGCATCACATTCTTCATTACATTTCCAAGATAAATTCCGCACACTTCGGAAATAGATGCTCCGTCATTTCTTTCAGAAAGCATACCTGAAAAATAGTCATGTACACCACCTGCAAAAATCGTACCGAATGTAATCCACAGGAATACAACCGGTCCCCACAATGCTCCCTGCATAGCTCCGAAGATTGGTCCCAGACCAGCAATATTCAGCAGCTGTACCAGGAACAATTTCCACTGTGGCATTACCACATAATCGACACCGTCATTGATCCGAACCGCCGGTGTCTCTCTGTCATCCGGTGCAAAAGTGTTCTCAACCACTTTACCATAGACAAAATACCCTCCTATAAGTAGCGCCAAGCAAATGATAAAACTAATCATACCAACACCTCCAATGTCTTTCATTTCTTAACATTTCCTTAACCTACCTTCATTATAGGATTTTATGTATTTTTTTCAAGTGTTTTTTGATTTTCCCATCTATTTTGTACAATTTGACGAATGTTTTTATCTCATTCCAAGTTTCAACGCCTTTTTCGGACACGCACTCACACATTTTCCACAACGGATACATTCCGCAGAATCCGGTGTCTTTACCGGATCCACATCCATCGGGCAGACATGCGTACATTTACCACAATGTATACATTTTCCCATATTCACATCCATATGAAAAAGGCTGACTTTATTCAAAAGTCCATAGATTGCTCCCAGCGGACACATCACTTTGCAGAAAAACCTGCAGATACTCAAACATCCCACCAGTGTGATCACCAGGATTACCATTTTCACGGAAAATAATGTCCCGATCACACGGCGCAGTTCCGGATGTGTGGAAAGGAGCGGGATTCCTCCCTCCAGTGTTCCGACCGGACAGATATATTCACAGAATGCCGGTACCCCCCAAGATACCGGCATTTTTCCACTCATAGGAATTAATCAGCTTCTTTCGAACGCATGACGATTTAGTTTTAGTTTCTTCTTATTATAATGTATAATAACGATTTGATTAACAAACAGATTTGATATCTGTGTATTCATAACAGTCAAAGCTGTCTGCTACGTTCTTACATGTTAATTTTCCATCATATGTATTGATTGCAGAGTAGATAACTTCGTTATCTTTGCAAGCCTGCTCCAGTCCCTTTCCTGCAATCTGCAGTCCATAGGATAATGTTGCATTTGTAAGTGCGATTGTAGATGTTCTTGGAACTGCTCCCGGCATATTGCCTACACAGTAATGAACAACACCGTCTTCAATAAAGATTGGATCATCATGGTATGTAACCTTTGTTGTCTCACCACATCCGCCCTGGTCAACGGCAACGTCTACAAATACAGCGCCTGGTTTCATCTCTTTCAGATATTTTTTCTTGAAGATCTTAGGAGCTGATTTTCCTGGAATCAGAACGCATCCGATTACGAGGTCTGCTTCTTTTACAGCTTTTTCAATATTTGCATCGTTAGAAACAAGTGTCTGAATACGTGCTCCGAAGATATCATCCAGATAAGCAAGTCTCTGAAGGTTGATATCCATGATTGTTACGTTAGCTCCCATTCCAACTGCGATCTTGCAAGCGTTTGTTCCTACAGATCCGCCGCCGAGGATTACGATGTTAGCCTTTGGTGTTCCAGGAACTCCTGCTAAGAGAACGCCTTCTCCACCGAATCTCTTTTCAAGGTATTTTGCACCTTCCTGAATACTCAGACGTCCTGCGATCTGACTCATTGGAGCAAGCAGAGGAATGCTTCCGTTTCTTTCGATCAGAGTCTCATAAGCAACACCTTTTACCTTTGCTCCAAGGAGCGCGTCTGTCTGCGGCTTATCAGCTGCAAGGTGGAGATATGTATAAAGGATCAATCCTTCGTGGAATAATGGATATTCTTCCGGAAGCGGCTCTTTTACTTTGATCATCATCTCAACTGTATCCCACACTTCTTTTGCTGTATCAATCATCTTAGCCCCAGCTGCCTCATATTCGGCATCTAAGAATCCTGAACCTTCGCCAGCACCTTTTTCGATATAAACATCGTGTCCTGCATTTACATAACTCTTAACGTTATCAGGTGTCATACCTACACGGAACTCGTTGTTTTTAATCTCTTTTACACATCCTACTTTCATTTTGAAAAACCTCCTAAAATTTTAATCCGTTTACTTTTCTGAATGAAGATTATTTTTCTTAGCTTCATTTTATTGAAGAATATTCTTCATCTCTTCCTGAACTCATACTAACACAACACAATTATCAATGCAATAAAAGTTATTTTTTTCACTAGTAAGTTATTTTTTTGTCTTTCTAATTCTTTTTCTCTTGTTTTGCAAAGTAATCTTTTACCAGTTTTGCCACTGTTCCTGACAACAGGAATAATGCGATCAAGTTAGGGATAGACATCAGACCATTACAGGTATCTGCAATTCCCCAGATGATACCAAGATCCACTGTTGCACCAAGGATTGCGACCAACGCATACACGATCATAAATGGTTTCACAACCTTTGTTGTAAATACAAACTCGACACATCTTGCTCCGTAAAGTCCCCATCCAAGAATCGTTGAGAATGCGAAACAGCACATTGCAATTGCAGTAAAGATCGTCACCCAGCTTCCATACGTTGTTACGAATCCTGAGATGGTAAGCTCCGCACCTGCTGCCACGCCGTACTGGATTCCTTCGCTGCCACAAAGGATAACCAGTGCTGTCAGTGTACAGATCACGATTGTATCTGCAAATACTTCAAAGATACCAAACATACCCTGTTTTACAGGCTCATCTGTATCTGCACATGCATGTGCGATCGATCCGGTACCGATTCCGGCTTCATTTGAGAAGATACCTCTGGAAACACCACGTCTCATAGTCATAAACATGCTTCCAACCACACCGCCGGTAAATGCGGACGGGTTAAATGCTCCTACAAAGATCATCTCAAATACATGTGGAACTTTGTCTGCATTCAGTACAACTACTCCGATTGCAAGGATGATATAGAATACTGCCATGAATGGAACCAGCTTCTCTGTTACGGTACCGATACGTTTTACTCCACCAAGTAAAACAACCGCTACCAGTGCTGCAATCACAATTCCGATCACCAGATTCACCATACTTATCTGTGCGTCATCAATCACATTGTAGCTTATAAGTGCTGAATCGATGGATGTCGTAATGGTATTTACCTGTGTTGCATTTCCTGTTCCGAGTACTGTCAAACTTCCAAGGATCGCATAGACCGAAGCCATCCAGTACCATTTCTTGCCAAGACCGTTCTTGATATAATACATCGGGCCCCCAACATAATCTCCCTCTGCATTCTTCTCTCTGTAATGAACCGCAAGTGTAACTTCTGAGAACTTCGTACACATTCCAAGCAATGCGGACACCCACATCCAGAACACTGCCCCTGCTCCTCCGATTGCAATCGCACCGGCAACTCCGGCAATATTTCCCGTTCCTACCGTTGCCGCAAGCGCCGTACACACTGCCTGGAATGGAGTGATACTACCTTCTTTCGCTTCTGACTTTGTGAAGATACGTCCGATAGAATTCTTAATGGCATACCCAAATTTTCGGAACTGTATAAATCCTGTACGAGTTGAAAGTACAAGTCCTACACCGATGATACAGACCATTGCCGGAACCCCCCAGACGAAATTGTTAACGGCCGCATTCACGTTTTCAATTGTTTGTAACATTTCTTTCCCTCTCTTTCGTCGTTCGATGCCTTGATAATAGCATACCTTTGTTTTTTTGTATATAATTATTTTTGCATATTTTACATATATGTTATTATTTTCACATATCTTTTTATGCATTATGCACAATATTTTTTATGTTTTTGACGATTTAGACTCAAAAAGATTGGAGCATGCTTCATTTACATGATATATAAATAACGACAAAAAATTATCATTATCTATAAGTTTTTGCCTCTTTTTTCGCATTTCCGAGTGATTTTTCCCTTTTCCACGTTCTCTGTCTTGCAACTTTTGCAGATTCATGTTTAAATCTAATTATCAATATTACTTTCGGAGGAACTATATTATGAAAGATATGAAGGAATTGCTTCATTCTGCACATCTTACCAAGACACAAAAGATCATTGCAGAATATGTTCTGGATAATGCTTCGGAAGCCTGTTTTATGACATCAACGGAGATCGCATTAAAACTTGGGGTAAGTGAATCTTCCGTGATCCGTTTCAGCCGTACGATCGGATTTGACGGCTTTATGGATTTTCAGAAAGCATTGCGTAAAGATTATCAGGATAAGGTACTCAGCATTTCCAGCAGTATTACGGTCCCATCCCAGCGTATCGCAAAGCAGGCCAAATTAGACACCTCTTCTGATTATATCAACCGGCATTTTAAGAATGCCGCACATAACCTGGAAGAAATCTTTATTCAGAATTCTATCGAGACATTTGAGCAGGCTGCTGATCTCATTGTCTCCAGCAAGCACAAATACATTGCAGCAACAAGAGGCAATATCTGTCTTGCGGATTTCTTTCTCCTGTATCTGAAGCAGATGGTTCCGCATGTGACTATGACAACCACCACTTCTATGAGTCCGATCGACCATATGTGTAACATCTCACATACAGATTGTCTGGTACTGTTCAGTTTTCCTCGTTATTCTTCGCAGGATGAAGTAACTGCAGAGATGGCACATGACGCCGGTGCCTCTATTATAGTCATTACGGACAAACCAAGTTCTCTTCTTGCGAAATATGCCGACATACTTCTTACAGTACCTGTAGACAGTAATACATTTTTCAATTCTATGATCGGACCACAGTTTGTAACAGAGGCTCTGCTTGAAATCATCAGCCACAGAGCAAAAGGGATTGAAAAAAGGCTGAATATCATTGATAAATATCTGAATAAACTTGGAAATTACTAATATACCGGCAGCTTTTTCCGGACATATGGCAATCTACGGGACCTTCCACTGGCAGCTCCTTACGAACGCATGGCGATAAAAAGAGCCTGTGATAAAACATTTATCTGTTTTTTCACAAGCTCTTTTTTGTCTCTATCTTCCTGCCAGTTTCATTCTCTTTTTCTTTCGCCAGAAATAATACGGAATCAGACACAACAGTGTCCCTCCCCATGCAAGCGGATAGCTGATCAGCAGAACTTCCACCTCATGATGGATCTTCGTAAGAATCATGATCCACGGAAGTCTTACAAAGAACAATCCTCCAAACGTAAATACCGTCGGCCAGAATACATCTCCCAGTCCGCGCAGGCCTCCCGACAGATTTTCAAGTAGTACACTTAACAGATAACTCGGTATCAGGAAACGCAACATATATACTCCAATCTCAATAACTTTCGGATCTGTCGTGAACATATGATATAATGGCTCGCAGAATACAAAAAGTATTACAATAATCGCTCCCGTAAATATATAAGAGATCACCACATTCACCCGGATGCTCTTATATACCCTGTCCATCTTTCCTGCTCCGTAATTCTGTCCGGCAAATGTCGTCACTGCTGCTCCAAGCGCACTCGATACCGTCCAGAAGATCAAGTCAAGCTTTCCATAAGCTGCCCATCCAGCAGCGGTATCCGTACCAAAGCTGTTGACCGATGCCTGGATCACCACATTCGTCACACCGTATGCACATGCCTGAAGCGCTCCCGGAACACCGATCTTCAATTCTTTTTTCAATACTCTGGCATCCATCCGAAGCTCCCGGAACTTTAATTTCATAGCATCATATGCCCTGGTCAGCGACCATGTAACCAGAATTGCACTGACACACTGCGAAATCACAGTTGCAAGCGCAGCTCCGGCAATTCCCATCTTCATTCCTACCACCATAACGATATCCAGGATGATGTTCATCACACAACAGACCAGCAGATACAAAAGTGGTCTTCTGGAATCACCGACCGCTCTCATGATTGCTGCTCCCATATTGTAAACCAGTGTGAACAGAATTCCCATAAAATAAATTCTGAGATAGATTGTGGAATCTGCCATCATATCCTGCGGTGTATTCATAATTGTAAGCAACCACGGTGTCAGCACTGTACCAACCAGCGATACGATCAGACTGATCACAATAGAGAACAAATATGCCGTATGTAGTCCCACATGCAGACTCTTTCTGTCCTTTGCACCATAATATTGTGCGATGATAACCGCGGCTCCATTCGCCAGACCATTAAAGAATGTAACCACGATCGTCGATAATACTGCTGCCGGTCCGCCGACACTGGCAAGTGCCGCTTTTCCCACAAAACGTCCCACTATGATCGTATCTACCGTTGTATATAATTGCTGGATCAATGTTCCCAGCATGATTGGAAAAAAGAATATCAACAACTGTTTCCAGATAACACCTTCCGTGATCGCATTTTTTTCAATCGTTTTTTCCCCCATTTTTTGTTCCTCTCTTGCTTTTTCCACATTTTTTGTTTTTTCCGGCGTATTTTTCCCTTTCATCCACCTTTAAATGAGTGATATTCCCACTTTCATCACTCCGGCCAGAATCATCACCCATATTGGATTCATTTTCACTTTTCGAAGTAATATCATGCAGACTGCAAAAATCAGTATCAGACTCCACTTCGTCCCTGTAACTGCGATCAGATCCCTGCTTCCCCAGAATGCCGTGATCAGGATTGAGATTCCTGCCGCCGCGATCATCGCCACAACTGCAGGTCTTAAAGACCCCAGCACACCTTGCAGTACCTCCATGCTGCGATATTTTAAATAGAGTTTTGCAATGACAGTTACGATAATACACGAGGGCAGAATGCATCCAAATGTTGCCGCCAGAGCACCCGGTATCCCTGCAATCTTGATTCCGACAAAGGTTGCTGAATTCACTGCGATCGGTCCCGGTGTCATCTGAGAGATTGTAATAAGATCCGTAAATTCTGACATACTAAGCCAATGATGTCCCGTCACAACCTGTCCCTGTATCAGGGGCATCGCCGCATAGCCACCACCAAAGCTGAACATCCCAACCTGTAAAAAACTTAAGAAAAGCTGCAGATATATCATTTGCCTGCTCCTTTCCTGCTCATACATGTGCGTAAGACACCCAGCAATCCACATATGATCACAATATACACAACATTTACTTCAAATACACAGGATGCCGCAAATGCACCTGCCATGATCAGCAACGAGATTCCGTCCTTTTCTTTCACTATGCCCGCGCCCATCTCATAGGTTACTGACGCGATCACCGCTCCGACTCCCGCCTGCATGCCTTCCAACATCTGACTTACCAGTTCATTAGTGCGAAACGCATTATAACAGACAGAAAGTAACGCTATAATGACAAATGGCGGAATGACTGTTCCAATAATCGATACCAGTACACCAGCAATTCCTGCAAGCTTATATCCTACAACAATTGCTCCATTTATCGCAATCGCCCCGGGTGAAGACTGTGCGATTGCAACCAGATCCAGCATTTCTTTCTCTTCGATCCAGTGAAGCTCATCTACGAATTTCTTCTTCATCAAACTTACGATCACGTAGCCACCGCCGAATGTAAATGCACTTAAATATAATGTTGAAAAAAACAACTGCCACAGTACTATTTTTCTGCTATTCATAATACTTCCTTTCAAGAATTAACTGTTTTTATTATAATCTCTGTCAATTTCTCTGTCAATTTTATCCACTGGCAGTAGACATATTCACATAAAAATATAGAGTATACAGGTTTCCCCACATACTCTATTTCCATTATGTTCTATTTTTAAAATACATATTTTTCCAATCTCTCAAAGGCTTCCTCTACCCTTGAGAACGGAAGAGCAAGATTCATACGGATAGAATATTCTCCATGAAACGGTCTTCCATTCTGCCAGCCAACCCCCACACGGTGACCTGATTTTAACAGTGCATCTATTGTCTTTCTGTTTTTCTCACACCACTCCTTGCAATCAAGAAATAGCATATATGTTCCCTCTGGCTTACTGAGATTTACTCCTTCAAAACGTGTTTTTATAAAATCACATGCATAATTTATATTTCCCGATAACACTTCACGTAACTCATCAACCCATTCCATACCTTCTTCTTTATATGCTCCGATCAGTGCATACATAGAAAGAACATTCATCGAATTGTAATGCGATTTGCTACTGCTGGAGCGAACCCGATCACGCAGATATGAATTATAAATAATATGATAACTTCCGATCAGCCCTGCCAGATTGAACGTTTTACTCGGAGCATAAAGTGCTATGGTCCGATTTTTTGCATCCTCGTTAACAGACTGCAGAGGTATATGCTTATTTCCATTTAAGATAATATCTGACCAAATTTCATCACTGATTACAACGCAATCATTATTTTTATATACTTCCATTGCCTTTTCAAGTTCTTCTCTCTCCCAGACTCTTCCTGTCGGATTGTGAGGACTGCAAAAAACAGCAACATGAATTTTATTCTTTTTAATCTTGGCATCCATATCCTCATAATCCATCCTCCAGATGCCCGCTTCATCCTGCTTCAGCTCACTTAAAACTATTTTATATCCGGCACCTGTGATACTTCCTGTAAATCCGATATACGTCGGACTATGCACCAAAATACTGTCGCCCGGATTTGCAAATGCATTAAGAGCCGATACCAGACCACCAAGTACACCATTCTCATAACCGATTGCTTCTTTTGTAAGTCCTTCCACAGCATTTCTCTTTTTCTGCCAGTTAATGATTCCCTGATAATATTCCTCTCTCGTCATAAAATATCCATATGCCGGATGAGCAAGTCTTTCACCGATTGCTTCCTGCACAGTCGGAACGGTCCCAAAATTCATATCCGCAATCCACATCGGAATAAAATCAAATGCCTCATCCCTTGGTCCAAATGCGTTCCCCATATTTGCAACATCCACTGCAATCGCATCTTTTCCCACTCGGTCCATAATTGTTGTAAAATCGTATTTCATTCTTACTTTTCCTCCCTAATCATAAAGATGACACGCCACATAATGTCCGGTTTCGATCTCTGTCATATGCGGTTCAACTTTGCGACAGATTTCCATACATTCCTTACATCTCCCGGCAAATCGACAACCGGTCGGTGGATTAACCGCACTTGGAACATCACCTTTTAACATAATGTGCTCTTTCTTTGCAGATACATCCGGATCTGCAATCGGAACAGCCGACAAAAGTGCTCTAGTATAAGGATGTTTGGGACTCATATACAGATTCGATGAATCCGCCAGTTCGACTATTTTTCCCAGATACATAACACCGATACGGTCCGATATGTATTTTACTACCGAAAGATCATGTGCAATAAATAACATCGTCAGGTTGCGTTCTTTCTGTAACTTCATAAGCAGATTCACAATTTGCGCCTGTATGGAAACGTCCAGTGCCGAAATTGGTTCATCGCAAAACAGGAATTCCGGATTTACGGAAAGTGCTCTTGCAATACCGATTCTTTGTCTCTGTCCTCCGGAAAATTCATGCACATTTCTGGCCGCATGTTCCGCATTAAGTCCAACCATCTCCAAGAGTTCATATACCATCTTTCCTTCTTCTTCCCTATTTTTCGCAAGTTTATGAATCTGAATGCCCTCGGCAATAATATCATACACTTTCTCATGAGGGTTCAGAGACGCATACGGATCCTGAAAAATCATCTGAACCTTTTTCGTAAAGGTAAAATGTTCTTTCTTTGACATAGAATGAACGTCCTTTCCCTGATACAGAACCTGCCCATCTGTTTTATCCAGCATTCCAATGCAGGTCTTTCCACAAGTCGTCTTTCCACATCCCGATTCTCCTACCAGCCCCAATGTTTCGCCTTTATAGATTCGAAAAGAGACGTCATCCACAGCCTTCAACACACTGTGCCATCCTGCTTTATAATATTTTTTTAAATGGCTGACTTCCATTTCAACAGTACGTTTTTCTTCATTACTCATCCTTTCGCCTCCTTATCTCCTCCGGTACTTTACTTAAATCAGCCCTCTTATCTAACAGCCAGCACCAGACCTCATGTCCATCGGCCAATGTTGTCTTTGTCGGTTCATATTCACTGCAGATATTCATCGCATAAGGACATCTCTGACAAAACGCACACCCCTTTGGTGGATTTGTCATATCCGGGATGCCTCCTTCTATCGTTACAAGTGGCTGCTTCTTTTCATAATCCACCCGAGGAACAGATTTTAAAAGTGCCCATGTATACGGATGCCTGCGGCGATAGAAAATATCTCTGCATTTTCCCTTTTCCACAATCTTTCCGGCATACATGACAACAATTTCGTCTGCGATATCTGCAACAACACCAAGATCATGCGTGATCAGAACAATTGACATTCCCATCTTCTTTTGCAGCTCTTTCATAAGAGAAATGATCTGTGCCTGAATCGTCACATCCAGTGCTGTAGTCGGTTCATCTGCAATCAAAAGATTCGGATGCGTTACCAGCGCCATCGCAATCATAATCCTCTGACGCATACCTCCGGAAAGTTCATGTGGATATTTTTCCAGACATTTTTCCGCATCCGGGATTTCTACCAGTTGCAGCATCTCTGTCGCTTTTCTTTTTAATTCCTTCTTTGGAATCGATTTATTATGATTTGTCAGATTTTCTGTAATCTGTTTTCCGATTTTCATCGTTGGATTTAACGACACCAACGCATCCTGAAAAATCATCGAACATTCTTTCCCGCAGAATTCATTTTTTTCTTTCTTTGATAAGTTTATGATATCTTTTCCCTTAAAGAGAATCTGACTTTCCTCCAAGACCTTGCCCGGCCTGTGAATCAGTCCCATTAAAGCCTTTGCCGTCACAGTTTTTCCGCATCCGGATTCACCTACGATTGCTGTGGTTTTTCCACTTTTGATATCAAACGTCACACCACGTACCGACTGTACTTCTCCTGCATAGGTAAAATAAGAAACAGCCAAATTCTTTACCTCTACTAAATTTTCCATCTGCTTCCCTCCTACTCTGAAATCTTCGGCTCCAATGTGGTTCTGAGCACATCTCCCAACAAATTAAAACTTAACACAGTTATCAGGATCAGTAGTCCCGGAAAAACGGCTAAACGCGGAGTATCCAGAATATGGGCCTGTGCCCCTTGCAGCATACTTCCCCAGGAGGCAACCGGAATCTGTACACCCAGTCCCAAAAAGCTTAGCGATGACTCCATCAAAATAGCATTGGCAACTCCTAAGCTTGCCGCTACAATAACCGAACCCAAAATATTCGGAACAATATGCTTAAAAGCAATTCTCACATTTCCGGCCCCCAGATTTCTTACCGCACTTACGTAATCCCGTTCTTTCACAGACATCGTCTCTGCTCTTGTAATTCTTGCAACCGATGCCCATGAAAATAAACTCAGGACAATGATCAGTGTCATAAGTCCCGGTTGTAAAAAGACATTCATAACTACCATTAACAACATGCTCGGCAGCGCAAGAATAATGTCTGTAAGCCTCATCAGCAATACATCTAATTTTCCACCTATATAGCCTGAAAATACTCCTATAGTTGTTCCAATCGCTATCGTCATCAGCATAGAACAGAAGCCAACCAACAATGAAACTCTTCCTCCATATAAGGCACGTGTGAAATAATCTCTGCCATAATCATCTGTCCCAAACCAGTGTTTTGCCGAAATTCCCTGTAACTTTTGACTTACATCAATTTTATACGGATCATACGGACTGAGCGGTGCCAGAAGAACCGCAATCATAATGATTGCCAACATAATCAGACTGATTAACGCAACTTTGTTTGATAACAATTCGCTCTTTATATCCTTCCACATACTATGTTCATATTTTTTTACCTTTTCCGGCTCTTTATGTTCCAGTCTCTGAAAAGAATTTTCCTGAATAATAATCTTATTTTCCATTCGCTTTATCTATCCCCCGTTTAATTCTTGGATCAGCAAATGCATATAATATATCTGCCAACAAATTTCCACTAACAAGAATGAACCCTGAAAGCATAATATAAGCCATGATGACCGGATAATCACGCTGACCAATCGCACTCATTGCAAACATTCCAATTCCCGGCCATCCAAATACGCTTTCAATAATGAATGATCCGCAGACTAGCGAAGCAAGGTTCATTCCCATAAGTGTAATGATCGGAAGCAATGTATTTTTTAAAACGTGTTTTCGTAAAATGTTGAAAGCACTCGTTCCTTTTGCCTCCGCAGTCAACACATACTCCTCTGCAAGCTGGCTGATCGTATTTGCCCGGATATACCGGATAAACGTAGCTACAGACCCAAGACTTAATGTAATACTTGGCATTATCAGATGTTTTATTGTATCGGTCACTGATTCATTACCAACTGTATGTATGCCACCGGATGGCAGAATCCCAAGCTCAGCCGTAAATAAAATGATCAATAGCATTCCTAACCAAAAAGACGGAATAGACATTCCAATGTACGACAAAAAACTAATAAGATTGTCCACTATTCCATTCTTTTTATATCCCGCCCAGAGACCCAATGGAATTGCAATTAACAATGACAGTATCAATGAACACCCCATCAATAAGATCGTAGTCGGCAATCTTCGTGCTAACTGTGGAGCAACTGACGACTTATTTGACAGCGATACTCCCAGATCCCCGTGCAGTGCATTCCCCATCCATCCTGCATATTGCTCCGGTAAAGATTGATTTGCACCTAGTTTTTCCAGAACAGCTTCTCTTTCTTTTTCGCTCATATCCGATGTGATATACATACTTGAAATATCTCCCGGTGCAATATAGATAATCGCAAAAGAAAAGAAAGAAATCAAAAGCATTATAATTAATGTTTCTATAATTTTTTTACCACAGTATTTCCACATATTCTTTCCTCTCCAAATAAAAGAAGGGTGCCTTCCTCAACCGAAGACCCCCTCTTTATGCCAGATTTTATTTTACTTTAATTGACATCCAATCTACAAATTCCGGAACTACTTTTGAGCCGTCTAATCCAGTTACATTCTTCTGAGAAACCATTACATAATTTGTATATGTAAGTGGATATACCCAACATTCATCTGTATATTTTTTCTGAATTTCATTCCATAATTTCTGAGCTTCTTTCTGGGTGGTTGCACTGTCTGCCTGGTTAACAAGTTTTGTCATATCTTCGCTCCATCCCCATCCGGTATTCTTCATATAAGTAGAAGCCTGCCAGCCGCAATCTCCACGCTCGGAATCCCAGCCATTTGATCCAATATCATACTCGTCGGTTGTCTTTCCACTATAAGGCGCAAAGAAAATTGAGAAGAATGTAGGAGAATCAAGTCCCTGAACATCCAGTTTTACATCAATTGCCGCAAGCTGCTGCTGTACAACAGTTGCAACTGCTTCCATATTTGCACGATCCGCATTATAGATGTATTTCAAAGTCTTTCCTGCAAGGCCCGAAGATTTTGCAAGTTCTTTTGCTTTTTTAAGATTCTGTGAATATCCTGGTACCTTTTTATTATATAATGACTGATCCGGTGTAAGTACACTGTTTGCTCTGGTAGCAAGCTTGTCACTGCCGTAAGCAGCATCAATAATTTCCTGATCATTTAACGCAATCATAATAGCCTCTCTTGCCTCTGCTGGAAGATTTGCAAAAGTTCCACCCGGATTGAGCTGCAGATAGTTTAATCTTGCTTCTGATATAGAAGTTACATTGTAATTATCATTCTTTTCATATTTTTCCAACTCATCCGCCGTCGTTACACGCATGTAAGAAAGCTCTCCATTTTCAAATGCGACCTGTTTAGAACTGCCTGATCCTAAGGTCCGAAGAACAATCTTCTTAACATTTGGCTTTCCTCCAAAATAGTCATTTCTGGCCGTATATACCAGACTGTCGTCGTTGATCTCAGACACTACATAAGGTCCCGATGTCGCCATATCTGTATTCCAGAAATATCCGCTGTCATCTACTTTAGAAGGATCCCAATTGAATGCATGTCCCGGCAGTAAAACTGTATCACCTAAAGTATTTTTAAAGTTTGCATACGGCATAGGAAGTACAAATTCAACCGTCTTATCATCAATTTTATTCAGCTTAACCTCCTGACCATTTACTGTTGCAAGGCTTGAGCGTCCACTGCTGGCCATAGAATAATCAATTCGGAATTGAATATCATCAGCCGTGATCGGCTCTCCGTCGCTCCATGTTGCCTTATCATTCAAATGTACTGTATATTTCAATCCATCATCGGAAACATCCAGCTTATCTGCCAAATAATATTCCATTCCTGAATCTGTCTGATAAAAAAGTGAACTGTAAAGTGGACGAATCATTGTGGTAAACGAATCTGTTCCCGCACCGTTTGGTTTTAAACTGTCCGGCATATAGTCAATTGCCATCGTAAATGTACCGTCACCGGTTCCTTTTTTTGTGTTTTCTGTTTTTGTCTCAGTCTTTGTTGTGTCATTGCTCTTACCACATCCTACTGCCAAACTGGCTACCATAGCCGTTGCCAGAAGAACCGCTAAGATTCTCTTTTTCATAACTGCTCCTCCTTGGTTTGAAACTTACCTTAATAATGAGTATTTGCGTTTTACGCACTAAAAATTATAGTGTGAATTCCTTGTAAATAAAATTTACATTTTGCACCCATTGTAAAGCAAGTTTACATTTTACATTTTTTGTAAATCTTTTATTCCGGTAAAAAAGAGTATAATAAAAAGTTATGGTATTTTCACCACAACCTATTGATAATATATTTTGATTGGTTCAGGTACACAGTTACATATAAGATCTGTAATCTCCTCCGGTTTTCGTTCATCCTTTTCCTTGAGCCACGTAAAAGTCAGGCGTGTACTCGCCAGATTCCACATATAGATAGAAAGTTCAACGTCTTCCGGGAGAATATTCATTCCCATCTCCTCTTTTACCTGCATTTCCATACATATGATCGCATAAGAAGTTATATAATCTAAAATACTGTTCTGCCCTTCATAGGCTGCAACATTTACATAGAACTCCCTCTCTCCCTGCATATATTGCAAAATCTTTGTATGATATTTTCTCCAGTCAAATTTCTTTAGTTTCCAGTATATATCTTCAACATCCCTCCGATATATCCAGCTAACCAGATCATACTTATCTTTAAAATGATTATAAAATGCAGTCCTTGAAACATCACAGTTCTTTACAATATCCTGCACGCCGATATTTAAAAAAGACCTTTCTTTCAATAATTCTTTAATAGAGTCTGCTAATATCGTCTTTGCATCTGTCTTGATCATCTTTCTACACCCATTCTACTCACAGATACCAACATTCCTACTCGTGTATCATTTTAATTCTTCCGATACGAAAAGTCCAATTGTTAAAAAAAATACGTAACGTCTATTTATTGACATTTCCTATAAGTAGGTCATCCGGTTCTCGACATGTAAATGATCTTCTTTTTTGCAAAACTTACTCTTTCAAAAGCGCAACCAGCACTTCCTCTACTTTTTCTACATCGATCGACTTGGCTATATGATCGTTCATTCCCATCTCAAAAGCATTTGCTGTCATTGCAACGATTGGAATATCTGCTTTCTCTTTATCAAAAAGACTTCTGATGATCTCGATTCTTAATAGGTCGAGTAGGTGCACCCCTTACGGTCGTACACCCCTCACAGAATTCCGGACGTGCGGCTTTCCCGCATCCGGCTCTTTGCGAAACGAATTGTTCACGTTATCATTCATATACACTGACATAGATCCAAAGTCTTACCAGCGGATAGCTGTTATTCATCATATTGAGAAATCTTATCCAGTTATAGCTTTTCTTCTGGCTTCTCCGATTCAAACAATAAAACAGGCTTTTCATAATATTATATCGGAATGCCGTTATACTCTTTGAATTGTCAGTGATTCCATAGTAATGGTAATAACCAGTCAGTATCTGATTGAGCTTTGTTACAATCTCCTTCAGACTGCATTTCCTCATTCTCGCTAACAGCAGATTGATCTCTCTGCATTTCTTTGCAAATTTCTTCTTACTGGTTTTCCTCTTTCCCCTGAATCTGCCATTCCTGCTCTGGGAACAGTAGTGTGTAAAACCTAGGAAAGTAAAGGTCTCTGGTTTCTTTCCGAGTTTCTGGCATCTTGCTTTCGCATAACGCCCAAACTCAATCAGACGGCTCTTTTCTTCCTCAAGGCTTAATCCAAAGTATTCCATTCTATGTTTCAGATGTTCATAGAACCATTCTGCGTCTGATTTATATTGAAATGTTACTACAAAATCATCCGCATAAACTACCAGACCTGCATAACCTTTGTACTATTTATATACTACCACCACCGCTGCTCAAGCATTGTAGTAGGAGCGAGAATAATACATTTTACATTGTTCGCCGTTAATTGGTGATACAAAGTATAACCGAGGCAACCAGCTTCATAACCGCATATGAAGTTAGCATCGTCTCCGTAGATGGTTCTAAGAAACTCCA
>ERZ826764.262-NODE-262-length-78275-cov-18.383086_pt1 | contig 78275 bp, 64 predicted proteins | sample MGYA00519870_ERZ826764 | MGnify/ENA primary metagenome ERZ826764 (study PRJEB31778, sample SAMEA3449239) | human gut metagenome | biome: human gut; feature: human-associated habitat; material: faeces | place: United Kingdom | collected 2010/2012 ... | reverse complement strand
CAAACTCCCCGCCCGCCCGGCAAAGCCGGGCGATACGAATTCACTTTGGAGGGCCTGCGGGCCCTCCAAGCCTCCCGAAAGGTTTTTTGACAGTCTGAAGCAGTCCTCCAAGGGCTGCTTTTTCTTATGCAGATGAAGGAGGAAACTCATGAAACGGTTGATTATTGCGGAAAAACCCAGCGTTGCCCAGGCCATTGCCGCGGTGCTGAACATCCGGGAGAAGAAGCCCGGCTATCTGGAGGGGGCGGACGTCCTGGTGAGCTGGTGCGCCGGACATCTGGTGGAACTGGCCGCGCCGGAGGGTTACGATGCGCGCTACTCCAGATGGCGGCAGGAGGACCTGCCCATCGTCCCAGGGCCCTGGAAGTACGAGGTCATTGAAAAGAGCGCCCGGCAGTTTGAAACGCTCAAACGCCTCATGCGCCGCGCCGACGTTTCCGAGGTCGTCAACGCCTGCGACGCGGGGCGCGAGGGCGAGCTCATCTTCCGCCTCGTCTATGATCTGGCGGGCTGCGATAAGCCCGTCCTGCGGCTCTGGATTTCCTCCATGGAGGAAGACGCCATCCGCGAGGGGCTGCGGCAGATGAAGCCGGCCGCGCATTATGATGCGCTGGGTCGGGCCGCCCTGTGCCGGGCGCAGGCGGACTGGCTGGTGGGCATCAACGCCACCCGCCACTTTTCCCTGCTCTATGGACGGACGCTCAACGTCGGGCGCGTGATGACCCCCACGCTGGCCATGCTGGTGGAGCGCGAGGCGGATATCGCCGCGTTTCAGCCGTCCGCCTATTATCATGTGCGGCTGGACTGCGGCTCCTTCCCGGCCGAAAGCGAGCGCACGGAGGATCGCGCGGAGGCGGAGCGCATCGCCGCCCTGTGCGGCGGCAAGGAAGCAAGGGTCGTATCGGTGGAAACCAGCGAACGCAGGGAACAGCCGCCCAGGCTCTACGACCTGACCGCGCTCCAGCGCGACGCCAACCGTCTGCTCGGCTACACCGCGCAGCAGACGCTGGACTACGCGCAATCCCTGTATGAAAAGCAACTGCTGACCTACCCGCGAACGGACAGCCGGTATCTGCCGCAGGGCATGACGGAGAAAGCGCGCGAGCTGGCTGCTTATGCGGCGGCGGCGCTTCCATTTGCCGCGGGGCTTTCCCTGCCCTGTCATCCCCGGCAGCTTGCCGGAAAGGTCAGCGACCACCACGCCCTGCTTCCCACGGCGGCTCTCCGGGATCACCCGCTGGACGCCCTGCCCGCCGGCGAAAGGAGCGTGCTGACGCTGGTGGCGGCGCGCCTGCTCTGTGCCGCCGGGGAGGCGTGCGTGATGCTGGAGACAACCGCCCGGCTGGAATGCGAGGGGGTCTCCTTTACCGCCAGGGGAAAAAGGACGGTGCATCCGGGATGGAAGGCGCTGGACGCCGCTTTCCGCGCCACGCTCAAAAGCCGGGAGCGCGAGGAGGAGGCGGACGGCCTGCCGTCCCTAAACGAGCGCATGACCTTCCTCCCCGTGACGGCTTCCGTCAGGGAAGGGAAGACCACGCCGCCCGAACGGTATTCGGAAGATACCCTTTTGTCAGCCATGGAGAACGCGGGCAATGAGAATCCCCCAAAAGATGCGGAACGCCGCGGCCTGGGCACCCCGGCCACCCGCGCCGCCATCATTGAAAAACTGCTCAAATCCGGTCTTGCGGAGCGAAGGGCGTTCCGCAGACGCATCTGCCTCGTCCCGACGGACAAGGGGATTTCCCTGATTACCGTGCTGCCGGAGGCGATTCAGTCCCCGGCCCTGACCGCCGCGTGGGAACAGAAGCTGCGGGAGGTGGAGCAGGGCGCGCTGGACGGGGAGGCTTTCCTCACAGACATCACGGACATGGTGCGGGAGCTCGCCTCCTCCGAGCATCCCGTTCGGGACGTACACATGCTGTTTGACGACAACCGCCGGGCCGTGGGCGTATGCCCGCGCTGCGGCGCTTCGGTCGTGGAAAACGCAAAGGGTTTCGTCTGCACCGCGCGTGGCTGCGGCTTCGCGCTGTGGAAGAAGGACCGCTTTTTCGCCGCCATGCGCAAGGAACTGACCGCCTCCGTCGCGGCCGCGCTGCTCAAGGAGGGGCGGGTGAGCCTGAAAGGGCTGGTTTCCCCCGGAACGGGGCGCACCTATGAGGCGGACGTCGTGCTTGAGGACACGGGGACGCCGTTTGTAAAGTATCGTCTGGAATTTGCGGAAGGAAGGAAACGAAAGTGAGCCAGGAAAAGACCATTCGCTTTATTGACACCAATTACCGGACGCTGTTTACCCTTCCCGACGGAGGGAACCTCCGAATGATCTTCCCGGATGGCAAAAGCAAGGTAAGCCGGTGCCAGTATGTGGACGAGTACCACACGGAGGTGGCCGGGCGGGTGTACCACATCTGCGAGTTTGCCGGGCATATGGAGCGGGGCGGCATCGCCTGCGCGCCGGAGGAGCCCCTGCCCAGGCAGACGGACAAGCAGGCGTTCCAGGAGCGCCGTTTTCTCCGGGCTCCCTTCGGCGCATATGCCATCTACCAGCTCACACGCGAAGAGGCGACCCGCAATCTGCGCTTTGAACCGCTTGAGCATCTGCGGGCGGCGGGGCTGGCGGTGGACCGTGCCAACTACGATCTCGTCTACACCGGCGCCCTGCCGTCACGCCCCGATCTGTCGCGGGAAGCGTTGCTCGAATCGTTGTACGAGCGGTTCAACCTCGACCCTCCACGCGATTTCACCGGCCATAGCCTGTCCGTCAGCGATGTGGTCGGCCTCAAGGGAAAGAGCGGCGTCAGCTTTCATTATGTGGACAGCTTCGGCTTTGCGGAGCTTCCGGCCTTCCTGCCTGCCCCTGACAGGGCTATGGAGGAGGCAAGCCGTGCGGCGGAGCTGGCGGAGCAGCCCTTTGCACTGGTCTCCTTTCGGGGAAAGCCCGCGCTGCTGGCAGACTGGCGCGTGGACAGGAGCCTGCTGCCCCAGGAAATTTATGCGTATGACCTGCGGTATGGGGAGGAGTGGGGCGTGCCTGTCACGATGGAAAATCAGGCGCGCGTCAATTTTTGCGGCACGCTTCTTTTCAATGAACCTCTGACCCTTTCGCCCGACGGGCGCATCACGCTGGACAGGGATGCAATCGATCATCTGGATGGAAAAGCGATCTCCCTTTCGGAATTTCAAAAGCAGCAGGCGCTTCAGCGCCGGCCGCCGCTGCTAAAGCGGCTCAGGGAACCGCGCCCCGCGCAGACAGTACGCAAACCGGCAAAAGCAGAACAGGAGCGATGACATGTTCAATACGACGGAAATGAATCTCATGATCCTCTACAACCCCGGCACCCGCCTGGGACTGATGGAGGAGCTGGGCAACATGCTGGGGTATCTGTCCGGGGAGGAAACCGGGCTGCGCCGCACGACGGTAGGCGTCATCCGCAAGCTCCAGGCCATGACCGACGAGGACTTTGACCGGCTCGACCTCGATCCGTCCGGCCTCTGCCTGAAAGGAAGGTGAACGCATGCCCGACAACAGGACGGACAGCCTTGTGCAGCTAGCGCAGGATACGGCCCGGCGCATCACCGGCAGCCATACGGCGTGGATGGCGTATCTTCAAACCGCCGCGCGCCTGTACAAATACCCCTATCACGAACAGCTTCTCATCTTTGCCCAGCGTCCGCAGGCCACGGCCTGCGCGGGTTACGAGGTCTGGAAAAATACCATGCGCCGCTATGTGCGCAGGGGCGCGAAGGGCATTGCGCTGCTGGATACCTCCGGGGACGCGCCCCGGCTGCGCTACGTCTTTGACGTGGCGGACACCGGCGAGCTTTCGCAGTCGCGCAGCCTGAACCTCTGGAAACTTTCGGAGGAAAACGCGCAGGCGGTTTCGCTTTCGCTGGAAAACGGCTACGACGTGCCCGCCCGCGAGGGGTTGGAGCGGCAGCTGCGCGCCATCTCTTCACAGCTCGCGGGCGCTTGCTGGGTGGACCGCAAGCAGGAGATCTTCGACATCGTTGACGGTTCGTTTCTGGAGGGGTACGATGAAGGTGCGATAGGAGCTTCCTTCCGCAGAGCCGCATCCGTCAGCCTGGAATACGCGCTGCGTTCCCGGTGCGGACTGGCAAACGAGGGACGCTTCATCCGCGAGGACTTCATCCCCGTGACGGAATGGAACACCCCGGAGGCAGCCGCCGCGCTGGGCACGGCGGTCAGCGAGATGAGCGGGGAGGTCCTGCGGACCATTGAAATCAGCATCCGAAACCATGAAAGGAGCCTTAGCCATGATTACCTACCGGCAGAGCGGAGAGACCCTGATTCCCGACTTGAAGCTGAACGAAACGGAGGAGCGGCCCCTGGGCAGGTACGGGCGGATGCGCAGGACGTACCTGCAAACGCATCGGACGATGCTGTGGAACAGCCTGCTGCTAAGCGGGACATTGCAGGAGCACCTGCTGGAGACCGACGCGGCGGCACAGAGCCGTCTGGAGCTGCTGATGCCGGGGCTGATGAAGGACGCGGGCGCGACGGAGGCATTGAAAGCCCGCGACCCGATGCGATGGGTCGGCCTGATGAACGCCTGCAAGGCGCAGGCCGAGGAAATTATCCTCAGGGAGCTGGTGTACAGCTAAGTTTTCTGGAGGGGCTTGCGGCCCAGCCCGGTACGGAAAGAGCGGAGAGCGATATGCCCTCCGCTCTTTCCATTCCCCAGGAAGTGGTGGACGAGGTGCTCCGGGTGGGCGGGAACACGGCCCATCACCGGGAACGGATCGTCGCTGCCTTTGAGAAGCAGAAGCCTGTAACCGGGGATTTCCTGAGAAGCCTCCTGCATGGAGGAAACGGTATCGTCACCGATGCAGGAACCTTTGCCGCATGGTACGACGAGACCGGCATCCGTATCTCACGCGGCCGCGCCGCCCGGCATGCTCCTTCCGCGAAGCTCGTTTCATGGCAGGAAGCCGCAAGCCGCATCAGACAGCTTCTGGAGGAGGGACGGTTCGCCGCCAATGTGGAGCTGGCCGGGGCCGAAGGATATGAACGCTTCCGGCTTGCCGAAAAACTGTGGTACCTGCGGCAGGATTTCAGCGGAAAAGCCATAGACGCCGGGTATCTGCCCAGCCTCGCCAAAGACGGGGGACGCGATTTTTCGGAGGATACAGAATGGCTTGCTGAAAAGCTGACGGACCCTGCGTTTCGCACGCAGCTTAAAAGCGAGTACCGGCAGTTCCTGTCGGATCAGCAGCAAAGCGGCGATCTGCTTCGGTTTCACTTTCACCGGCTGGATGAAATACTGGAAGCCCTTGAAGACCTTGACCTTCCCCGCAGGCGTTTTTCTTCTGAAATGGCGGAAATCCCGTCTGCCCGGCAGTTCATCACCGAAGATGAAATCGACGCAAATCTGGCGGAAGGCGGCCTCATGTCCGGCAGCAAGGGACGCATCTTTGCCTTTTTTCAGCAGCCCCACTCCGACAGGGAACAAGTGGATTTTCTCAAGCAGGAGTACGGTACGGGCGGACGTTCGCACGCGCTGTCCAATGCGGATGGAAGCGACGAATCGCATAGCGGAAAGGGGATGCGGTATCAAAAAAGGGGTTGCCCTGAGGTGCGTCTTACCTGGGAAAAAGTCGCCGGACGAATCGCCGGGCTGATCCGGCGGGGGCTTTATCTGACTGAGCAGGAGCAGGCGGAGTATGACCGAATCCAGGCGGAAAAGGTCCAGGCTGAAAAAGATGCCCCACAAGCCCCGAAGCCGGACCCCGCTGTATGGGAATACAACGGCGTCAAGGAACGCCATCCGGATGATCTGGTCCTGTATCAGATGGGCGACTTCTTTGAGCTGTATGGCGAGGATGCCAGAGAAGCCGCGCCGGAGCTGGGATTGCATCTGGTCTCCCGCGCCATCCCTGGGGGTGGGCGCGTGGAGATGTGCGGGTTTCCTGCAAGCCGGCTGGATCAGTACCTGGAACAGCTCCGGGCCAGGCATGATGTGACGGTTTCCGCCGCTTCGGAGGGCAGCGCCCAGCGCCGGGAGTATTCGGTTCTTTCTACCAGCCATGAAGCGGAACAGGAGCTGCATGAGCAATACAAGTCCATTGTGCGGGAGGCCGTCACCCAAGACACCGCATACCGCAATGCCTGCGGCCACAGCGACTACGAGAACGCTGTGATCGAGGGCCATGCCGCTATCCACCGTGCTGTCCTGGGGGCCGGCAATATGGGGTTGCTCCGCGCCTATTCCGATATGCCGGAGTTCCGTCAGCACCTGCAGCGCGAGATTATCGGCGAGACCTATCCCAAGCTCCATGAGCTGCTGCGTCCGCTCTCGCAGGATGACATTGATGATGCTATCAGGACATGGAACGGTGATATTCAAAGCAAACAGGCCGTTATCCGTTACATGGAGGCTCATGCGCGGGAAAAAGACACCGCTGCGTGGCTGGCCCATGAATATAGCGGCAGAGACAGCAAGAGTCTGTTTGTGATTCGAGCTGGAAGTCCTGAAGGAATTGAACTGCCCTGGCCGAAGGTACAGCGCCTGATTGCCCGGCTCATCAAGGAGGACCGCTTTCTGACCGAGCAGGATCGGCAGTCTGAACCGCAAAGCCAAGAGAAGCGCCCCTATCAAGTGGTGGTCTATCACCATTTTGAAAACGGCTTTGATGAAAAGAAAGAATACCCGACGCTGGAAGAAGCGGAAAAAGCGGCGAAAAGCTATGTGGACGGCACAATGGAGCCGGACGGCTTTGCCTATGACGGCGCGGCGGTCTATGATCTGGAAGCCAGACAATATCTGCGTATCTATGGGGATTACCCGGATGAAAAAGCCCATGAACAGATCAATGAGTTAGCTCACCCCCATGACCTTGATGCAGAGGTGGAAGCATGGGAAGCTGAACAGGCCGCCCAAAAACAGACGGTAATTGACACGCTCTCCGAACAGGAACAGCTTACCGTCCGAGCTATGGAAACTGCTGGCTTTATTTTCAATCCGCAGGCTGCGAAACCTGGCTTAAAAGAAAACCTGGTCTTTACGGCTGGGGAATATGGTTATCCCATTACTTTTGAAAATTGGGAACAGGCTTACTTGTGGATTGATGGAGCGGAGCTGCGGGATACTCCCGGTCTGCGTGAACAAGTACAGCACATTCTCCATCCCGAACCCCAGAATAGCGTCCTCACCAACGAGGACTACGCTGCGGTCCGTGGCACACTCCGGGAGCGGACTTCTTACGATCCGGCGGTGCCTCCCTACCATGTAGGGGATATTGTCTATCTGGATGACCTCGCTCACCAGATCACGGGGCTGCGGGATGACACGGTGCAGCTACTGCCCACCGGCATGAGCTACCCCATCTACCGGGCCGAGAGTCGGGAACGGTTTGTGCAGCTTCTGCGGGAAGATAACCGCAACGACTTCTATACCGAGTTCCTGCCTGCAAACCTGGATACGGTGAACCAGGACCTGCGGGATGTGCTGTCGCATGGTCTGATCGGTGAGGCGGATAAGGCGGAGGTATCCAAGCTGCTGCACAGCGGTAAGAGCAACCGGGAGGTAGCCCTATGGTTGAGCCGTGCCTATTCCAACATTGTGGAAACGATGGAGCTGGAGACCGGCGACACCACTGACTACCGCACTACTCCTGAAGGCATTGAGCTGGAAGTGCTGGACGCAGACGAAAAGCGGCTGGCCATGCTGTTCTTTCGCTGGGACGAGGTTGCGCCTCTGCTGCGCGGGCTGTACGCCCGTCAGCTGGACGGTTTTGGACAGGAGCGCCCGGAACCGACTGCTGAAACCCCGGCTTTCCACGCCGAGACCGTGGCTGTCTATCCGGGTGACAAGAACCATCTGCCCTATGATGTGGTGGTTCAGACCCTGCGGACCAATGAGCCTGAGCTGCCAGCACCTGCCGCCGAGACGGAAAAGGTCCAGGATGAAGTGCTGGACGAACACTCTGCATCCGTTCGGGTCAATGGCGAGTGGCAGACCTTCTCCAATGCCAGGGCTGCCGAGGAAGCTGCCTTTGGAGAAAACAAGGAGAACCTGCGCCGCAACGCCGAGAATTTCCACATCATAGACGATCATCTGGGCGAAGGCGGCCCCAAGGCCAAGTTCCAGGCCAATATTGAAGCAATCAAGCTGCTGAAGTACCTGGAGGAAACCACCGGGCAGGCAACGCCAGAGCAGCAGGAGACCCTCTCCCGCTATGTGGGCTGGGGCGGCATCCCGCAGGCGTTTGACGCGCAGAACGAGGACTGGCGCAGGGAGTACGCGGAGCTCAAGGCACTGTTGTCTGAGACGGAGTATGCGTCTGCCCGCGCTTCCACCCTCAACGCTCATTACACCAGCCCTACGGTGATCCGCGCCATCTATGACGCTGTGGAACAGATGGGCTTTCGCACCGGGAACATTCTGGAGCCGGCCATGGGCGTGGGCAATTTCTTCGGCCTGCTGCCGGAGAGCATGGCGGGCAGCCGCCTGTACGGCGTGGAGCTGGACAGCCTCACCGGCCGCATCGCCCGGCAGCTCTACCCGGAAGCGGACATCACCGTGGCGGGGTTTGAAACCACCGACCGGCGCGACTTCTTCGACCTGGCCGTGGGCAACGTCCCCTTCGGGAATTATCAGGTCAACGACAAAGCCTACAATCATCTTCGTTTCAACATTCACGACTACTTCTTCGCCAAAGCCATCGACCAGGTACGGCCCGGCGGCATCATCGCCTTTGTGACCTCCAAAGGAACCATGGACAAGCAAAGCCCCGATGTACGCCGCTTTATCGCCCAGCGTGCCGAACTGATCGGCGCTATCCGTCTGCCCAACAACGCCTTTGCCCGAAACGCCAACACGGAAGTCACCTCCGACATTCTTTTTCTGCAAAAGCGGGACAGACCCATCACCCTTGAGCCGGATTGGGTCCACCTGGGGCAGACCGGGGACGGCATCCCCGTCAACAGCTACTTTGCAGAACATCCCGAAATGATTCTGGGCCGCATGGCATGGGATGACAGCATGTATGGCGGCCGCAAGGAAACCGCCTGCCTGCCGCTGGAAGGCGCAGACCTGGCCAGCCAGCTTCATGAGGCCGTAGAGCGCCTTCAAGGGAGCTACCTGGAGGCCGAGCCGCCGGAGCTGGGCGAGGGCGAAGCCATCCGCACCGCCATTTCCGCCGACCCGAATGTAAAAAACTACACCTATACCGTGGTGCACGGGCAGGTGTATTACCGGGAAAACAGCCTCATGGCGCGGCCCGACCTCAGCGCCGCCGCCGAAGCCCGCGTCAAGGGCATGGTGTCCCTGCGGGACTGTGTGCAGGAGCTCATCGCCCTGCAGATGGACCCCGCCACGCCGGACAGCGCCATTCGGGACCAGCAGGCCGAGCTGAACCGACTCTATGACGCCTACACTGCAAAGTACGGTCTGCTCAACAGCCGGGGAAACGCGCAGGCGTTTTCGGACGATTCCTCCTACTACCTGCTGTGCTCGCTGGAAATCCTCGACGAGGACGGAAACCTCCGGCGCAAGGCCGATATGTTCACCCGGCGCACCATCCGCCCCGCGCAGGCCGTGGACCATGTGGACAGCGCAAGCGAAGCGTTGGCCCTGTCCATCGCGGAAAAGGCGGGTGTGGACATGGCGTATATGGAGCAGCTTACCGGCCAAACGCGGGACGAGCTGGCGTCCCAGCTTCAGGGGGCGATCTACCGTCTGCCGGAATCCGCGGGAGACGAGCCGTGCTATGTCACCGCGGACGAATACCTTTCCGGCAACATCCGCTCCAAGCTCGCCTCTGCCAGACTGGCCGCCGAAAAAGACGAAGCCTTCCAGATCAACGTATCCGCGCTGGAAAAGGCCATGCCCAAAGACCTGGACGCTTCCGAGATTGAGGTCCGGCTGGGCGCGACCTGGATTCCGCCGCGCTACATTCAGCAGTTCATGCTTGAACTGCTTCAGCCACCCATCCAGGCGCGCTACCGGCTCCGGGTCGCCTATTCCTCCGCGACCGCCGAATGGCGGATCGAGAACAAGAGCAGCGTCCCCGCGCACAATGTGGCGGCCTATACCACCTACGGCACCGGCCGCGCCAGCGCGTACAGGATTCTGGAGGATTCGCTCAACCTGCGCGACGTGCGCATCTACGACACCGTGCGGGATGCGGACGGCAAGGAAAAGCGCGTCCTCAATTCAAAGGAAACCACCCTCGCCCAGCAGAAGCAGCAGGCTGTCAAGGATGCCTTCCGCGATTGGCTCTGGCAGGACCCGACCCGGCGGCAGGAGTTGTGCGCCCGCTACAACGAGCTGTTCAACGCCACCCGACCCCGTGAGTACGACGGGTCACATATCCGTTTCAGCGGCATGAACCCGGAGATCACCCTGCGCAGGCACCAGCGGGACGCCATCGCTCACATCCTCTACGGCGGCAACTGCCTGCTGGCCCACGAGGTGGGGGCAGGGAAGACGTTCGAGATGGTGGCCGCCTGCATGGAATCCAAACGGCTGGGCCTCTGCAGCAAGGCCCTGTTCGCCGTGCCCAACCACCTGACCGAGCAATGGGCCTCGGAGTTCCTGCGCCTCTATCCCTCGGCCAACCTGCTGGTCGCCTCCAAAAAGGACTTTGAAACCAAAAACCGCAAGAAGTTCTGTGCCCGCATCGCCACCGGCGACTATGACGCCATTATTATCGGCCACTCGCAGTTTGAGAAGATCCCCATCAGCCAGGAGCGTCAGGAGCGTCTGCTTCAGGAGCAGATCGACGAGATCGAAGAGGGCGTTCAGGAGCTCAGGGCCTCCCATGCCGAGCGGTTCACCATCAAGCAGCTGGAGCGCATGAAAAGACAGCTGGAAACCAGGCTGCAAAAGCTCACTTCCGCCACGCGCAAGGACGATGTCGTCACCTTCGAACAGCTCGGCGTGGACCGGCTGTATGTGGACGAGGCGCATAACTACAAGAATCTTTTTCTGTACACGAAGATGCGCAACGTGGCGGGTCTCTCCACCACGGACGCGCAGAAGTCCAGCGACATGTATCTCAAGTGCCGCTATATGGACGAGCTGACCGGCGGCCGCGGCATCGTGTTTGCCACGGGTACTCCCGTGTCCAACTCCATGACGGAGCTGTATACCATGATGCGCTATCTCCAGCACGACCTGCTCGCCTCCAGAGGCTTTTCCCACTTCGATTGCTGGGCCTCCACCTTTGGGGAAACGGTCACGGCCATTGAGCTGGCCCCGGAGGGGACGGGCTACCGCGCACGCACGCGCTTTGCCAGGTTCTTCAACCTACCGGAGCTGATGGCCATGTTCAGGGAGGCGGCGGACATCAAGACCGCCGACCAGCTGCACCTGCCCACCCCGGAGGCAGTGTATCACAACGTGGTGGCCAAACCTACGGAAATGCAGAAGGATATGGTTGAGGCGCTGTCCAAACGGGCGGCGGAAGTGCATGCCGGGGTGGTCAACCCCAAGGAGGACAACATGCTCAAGATCACCTCGGACGGTCGGAAGCTGGGGCTGGACCAGCGCATCCTCAATCCGCTCCTGCCAGATGACGAGCACAGCAAGGTCAACCAGTGCGTGGCAAACATCCTGCGCATCTGGCGGGAGGGCGAAAGCGGCAAGCTGACCCAGCTCGTCTTTTCGGACCTCTCCACGCCGGGCGGCGAGGGCTTTACCGTCTATGAGGACATCCGCCGGAAGCTGATCGCGGCAGGCGTTCCAGAAGGGGAAATCGCCTTCATCCACGACGCAAACACCGAGGTCAAAAAGAAGGAGCTGTTCGCCAAAGTGCGCGCCGGTCAGGTGCGGGTGCTGCTGGGCAGCACCCAGAAGATGGGGGCCGGAACCAACGTGCAGGACCGGCTGGCCGCGCTTCACGATCTGGACTGTCCCTGGCGGCCCGGCGATCTGGAGCAGCGCAAGGGCCGCATCGTGCGGCAGGGAAACCGGAACGACACGGTGCACATCTACCGCTATGTGACGGAAAACACCTTCGACGCCTACCTGTGGCAGACCATTGAGAACAAGCAGAAATTTATCAGCCAGATTATGACCAGCAAAAGTCCTGTACGCTCCTGCGAGGATGTGGATGAGACGGCGCTGTCCTACGCGGAGATCAAGGCGCTGTGTGCGGGCAACCCGCTGATAAAAGAGAAGATGGACCTGGATATCGAGGTGGCCCGGCTCCGGCTGCTCAAGGCCAACCACCAGAGCCAGCGGTTTCAGATGGAGGACCGGCTGCTGAAATACTTCCCTGTCGAGCTGGAAAAGTGCCGGGCGCAGGTCGGAGGGTTTGAAGCTGATCTGGAAACGCGAAACAGTCATCCCCTGCCCTCGGAGGGATTTGTGGGCATGGAGGTGCTGGGACACACATTTTCGGACAAGGAAGAAGCGGGCAAGGCGATTCTGGAAGCGGTCAAGACCGTGGTGGATATGAAAAGCGTGCGGATCGGGCATTACCGGGGATTTGAAATGAGTCTGGAACTAAGCGCTTTCGGACGGGAGTACATCCTGACGCTCAGGGGCCGCATGGCGCATTTCACGACGTTGGGCAGCGACCCACGCGGGAACATCCAGCGCATCGACAACACGCTCGGCTCCATGGAAAGCCGGCTGAAAACGGTCCAGGACCAGATCGCCACGCTGCAAAAGGAGCAGGAGGCGGCCAAAGAGGAGATCGCAAAGCCCTTTGCGCAGGAGGACGAACTGCGGGAGAAAAGCGCGCGGCTGATCGAGCTGGACTCGCTGCTGGACATTGGCAAGGGCGGACCGGAGGTCATGCCGGAGGGCGGCGAGCCGGAAGCGATGGAGGCGGCGGTGCCGGACGCAGCGCAAGGCACACGGGAGCCGGAGAGAAAGGAGCGAAGCCGTGAGGAGGTCCGATAGCCCAGGAAACGCGGGCGAAGTGAGGCGCATCAACCTCATGTTCTGGGTCACGCCCCATGAAAACGAGCTGATCCGGCGCAGAATGGCGCAGGCGGGTACGGCGAATCTGAGCGCCTACCTGCGCAAGATGGCCATTGACGGACTGATTGTCCATCTGGAGCTGCCGGAGCTGAAAGAGATGATCTCGCTGCTTCGCCGCTGCGCGGGCAGCCTTAACCAGATGGCTAAGCGCATGAACGAAACCGGGCGCGTCTATGAGGTGGACCTGCGGGAAGCGATGGAACAGCAGGAACGGCTATGGATGATGGCCAACGCGCTTCTGACCAGGCTGGCGGGGATTCGGTAGGGGCGGCCTGCGGGCCGCCTCAGCTTGTCGAAAAAGTCCGCCTTCGGCGGCCTTTTCCGCCAGATGCTTAAGAAATGTTTGCGCCCAGGGGCGCAAACCCCCCGCCCGCCCGGCACCGGAGGGAAGCGTCAGCCCTGTGGGCTGTTGCCACCGAAGGTGGCAAAGCGACCTAAAGGTGGGGAGCGAAACGAGCGGTGGGCGCGGCCAGCGCCCGCCGCGACGATTGAGCGACCGGGGAAAGCCGGGCGATACGAATGCACTTTGGAGGGCCTGCGGACCCTCCAAACCTCCCGGAAAGAGTTTGTCAGCAGTCTGGGCGGCCTGCGGGCCGCCTCTTTTTTGCGTGAGTGAAAAAAGGGCGAAAAACGCCCCGAAACCCTGCAAAAAGAGAAAAAGCCCATCGGACGACCCACCATCCATCCATCTTTCCCAATGGGCCTGCAAACGAAAAAAATCCGCCAAAATCATCCCGAAACCATACAGAAAAAAAGGAGGAACGCGATGCCGAGAATGAGCAGGAAGCGGCGGGAGGAATGGGACTTCTTCCTGAGCCGCCGAAACCGGATCACCTACAACGACCTGTGCCGCAACTGCCGGCATGACTGCAAGCAGAGCTTCCGGGCACAGATCGTGGCCTGCCGGAAGTACCGGAGCAAGCGGAGCGAAACATGGCGGTAACGCGCATCATGGCCATGCACCTGAACAAGGGCCGCACAATTGCCCAATGTCTGAAAGACCGAACGGACTATGCCAAAAACCCCAGCAAGACAAAGAGCGGCGAGCTGATCTGCGCCTTTGGCTGCGATCCCAGGACCGCCGACGCGGAGTTTCTCTTTGCCAAGCGGCAGTACCGGCAGTTTACGGGCCGGGAGCCGAAAAACGACGTGATCGCTTACCAGATCCGGCAGTCCTTCAAGCCGGGCGAAGTGACGCCGGAGGAAGCCAACCGCATCGGGTACGAGCTGGCGAAGCGTTTTCTCAAGGAACGCCACGCCTTTTTCGTGGCCACCCATTGCGATACGGCTCATACTCACAACCACATCATCTTCAACTCCACCTCGATGGACTGCCGGGGAAAATTCCGGGATTTCCTCGGCTCCGGCAAGGCGGTTGCGCGGCTGAGCGACCTGATCTGTCTGGAACACGGGCTTTCCGTCATCGAAAATCCCAAACGCGGAGGCAACAGCTACAAGAGCTGGTTGGGCGACCGTGCCCGGCCCTCCCGGCGCGACCTGCTGCGCGCGGCCATTGACGCGGCGCTGGAAGAAAAGCCCGCGGACTTTGACGCGCTGCTGTCGCTCGTATCCGGCGCAGGCTATGCCGTCGGACAGGGCCGGCAGATCACTTTCCGCAGCGCGGGACAGAAGCAGAGTATCCGGCTGGAGTCGCTGGGCAAAGGGTATTCGGAGGCCGAACTGCGCGCTGTGATTGCGGGAGAAAAGGTGCATGTGCCCTGGAAGGGACGAGCCGCGAACTGTCCCCGGAACCAGCTGCTCATCGACATTCAAGCCAGGCTGCGCTCCGGCAGGGGTGATGGCTACCGCCGCTGGGCGACGACTTTCAACCTCAAGCAGATGGCGCGGACCGTCGCTTATTTGCAGGAGCATAACCTGATGGACGCTTCGGTCCTGTCGGCCCGCGCGGACGAAGCGGCGGCGCGCTGCCATGCCCTATCCGGGCAGATTCAGGCAGCGGAAAAGCATCTGGCCGAAACCGCCGTGCTGAAACGGCACATCGTCAACTACGCCAGAACGCGCGAGGTCTACGCGGCCTACCGCAAGTCCGGTTACTCGGCGAAATACCGCCTCGAGCATGAGGACGAGATCGCGCTGCACCGGACTGCCAAACAAGCCTTTGACGCGCTGGGCGTTCAGAAGCTTCCCTCCGTCAAGAGCCTCAATGCGCAGTATGCGCGGCTGCTTGGCGAGAAAAAGGCGGCGTATGCGGAGTACCGCGCGGCGCGGGAGGAGATGCGGGAATTGATGGTGCATCGGAAGAACCTTGCGCTGATTTTGCAGGGGGATGAGAAGGAAGGAAAGGGGAAGGAGGCGGAGCGGGAAGGCAGGTGAGCGTGGAAGGGTCAACGGCGCTATGCTGCGAACTTGATGCTCTTTGTCTATGGGGAACCTGCTGCCGGTAGACAATGAGTCATGACATCAGATAGTCAGCGTTGCATTTTCCCCGTTGCTGGCAGTCACGATGATCGTGCAGGGATCATCCGTCCTGCGCAGGATGATCTGAGCGCGCCCTTTGTAAGTTTCCGTTATTCCTGAAGGATACGTTCCGGCTCTGGGATTTGCGCTGCCGAAAGCAAGAAGCTCTGCGCCGCCTTTTTTGGTTATTGTGAGCACCCGATCTTCCGCGTCGTTCCAGCGGCCTTCCGAATCGATGAGCATCACGTCTATCCAGACAAGGGGACCGGACGGAGTATCTGATTCTGCCAACAGGCGTACCGCTGCGACAGGTCCGGCGGTCCGTACGGCGTCCTCCCCGCAAATGTGTTCCCTGCAGCGGGCTACGGCCCGCAGCATCCCCGGACGGTAGATCGTTTCAAAACGGGCAATGCATTCTCTGGGCTGACAAACGCCGAGGCTTTTCCCATCCAGAAACAGTTCAACCGTTTCGGCATTCGAGTAAACCTCTATTACGGCGGGCTTTCCTTCGCATCCCGGCCATGTCCAGCTGTGCGTCGCGTCACTGATGACCCACGGCGTCTTGATCAGCGGCTGCCCATAGTGATGTGGATTTTGTACCGCGATATACGGCGCGGACCGCAATCCTGCTGCGATCTGCCGGAAATAGGAAGCGGGACGGCGAAAACCGGTAATATCAAAATCCCCCACATAGGCCAGCTGGCAGGGGAACTTTGCACCAAAGCCTCCCTCTCCGGCATGATAGGCCGGAATCCCTACGCCGGCTTCACCGATGTAGTCCCAGGCCGCCCAGTTGAAATCTCCGACAACCTGAGGCAGCTTTTGAATCTCTTCCCAGTTTGCCGCAAACTCAGGCGGATACGTCTCGCTGCCCAGCATCACCCGGTTGGGGCAACGCTGCGCGTCCATGCGATAGCGGGCGGCCATGTAATTATACCCGGCTACATCCAGAAATGCACAGGCTCTGTCCAGGCGCTCCGTTACAGCGGGATGAACAACCATCTCGTTGAGATGCTGATCCATGATGGTCATGAAAACATTCACATTGCCCTCTTTCTGGCCGGCATCTTTTCCCGGAAGAATATCTCCCAGAATCTGGTCCATCGCGTCCCCAGATATAAAGATGCCATTGATCCCCGCTGTAATGGGCCGGGTCGCATCCATGGCTCGAATGGTCGCCGTCAGCTCTGCGCTCAGGCGTACACCGGCGCTGGTGGCACACTCGGGTATCTCATTGCCGATGGAGTAGAGAATCACACAGGGATGACTGCGAGCCACGCGAACCATCGCCTCAAGGTCCAAAAGCGCCCTGTCCGTAAAGTGAGCGCTGTAATCAAGCGACGTCTTGGCGCGCGTCCACAGGTCAAACGCTTCATTCATGACGTACATCCCCGTGCGGTCACAGGCCCGCAGCAGCGCAGGGGAGGCGGGGTGGTGGGATATGCGCACCGCATTGAAGCCAGCCTCCTTCAGGCGGCGTATCCGCCGCTCCTCCGCCTGTTCGTAACCGGCAGCGCCCAGCAGACCGTGATCGTGGTGTATGCAGCCGCCCAGCAGCTTAACCGACTTGCCATTGATGCGCAGCCCATGGCGCGCATCGACGGAAAGAGAGCGGATGCCAAAGGTCGTCTCCGCCGTGTCGCATTCTCCCTCCGCGTTCGCAAGGCGGCTTTGGCAGGTATAAAGCGCCGGGATCTCAGCGGACCATGGCGACGGATGACTCACGGTGAATCGCTGGGGAACGCTTACACGCCCGTTCGCTGCCAGACTCAATGGAACCTGCGCGCAGGCAATCTGTCGTCCCTCCGGGTCGATCAGCGCGGTTTCCAGCGTGCAATCATACGTCAGATGTGAACGGTTGACTACTTCAGTTTCAACTCGCAGCACGGCGTATTCCTGATCGAGGCTCTCCGTTACAGTCCATACACCATCCTGTGCAATATGTGTAAGTGGTCCGGTCAGCAGATACACATCCCGATACAACCCGCCGCCGGAATACCAGCGGCTGCTTGAAGCCGCATCACGAACAAATACCCGCAGTTCGTTTTCATGGCCATACTGCAAAAAACCATTCAGGGAAACGGTAAATCCGGTGTAACCATTGGGGTGATCTGCCGCAAGCTGGCCATTGAGATAAATGAAGGTATTGCAATAGCTGCCCTCAAACCGGAGAAGAATGGTTTTCTCCCGCCATTCCACGGGAACATGGAACCGTTTGCAATAGACATAGACACCGCCATCCCGATATCCGGTGTTTCCCCCATTGGGGCTTTCGGCATGAGCAGGGTGTTGCAGCATGGCGTCATGCGGCAGCGTTACCGGTTTCGCCCCGGCGGGGATATTCCATACCATGGAAAAGGCATCGGTTTCCTGCCATGTCAGCCACCCTTGGTTGAAAAGCGTCTGTTTCACAGATTCTTGCTCCTTTCTTTGCAGGCATGGATAAACATAATCCGCTCGATGCAGATTTTTTCCACGCGGGCCGGTGCCGCGTTTGCGTTGGGTCTGCGGCATAAAAGTCTGCCATCTACTGGCGTGTGCCAGACATGGCGCACAGGTGGAATGACGGGAGAATGCGCATCCGGCAGAAAATATGCCCCAACAAGCAATGGGATCGCAGCAGACGGGCTGCCGCGATCCCATAAGGGAGTATGTGAGAATTATGCCACCGGAACCCAGGCGTTGGGATCAACCAGTTCCCACATCAGAGGCGCGTCAGCCTCAAAGTAACCGACGCTGTCATAGGTGACATCAGCCACACGGTCGTTGATCAGAAGCCCCTCGACCATGATGTTTTCACCCCAGCCAAAGAAGGTATACAGCACCTTGCTATGATCCGCGTTGGTATATACGTTTACGGTGGTTTCTCCAGTGGGGAACCAGTCAACCAGAATATCCTGGGTCAGCACATATTCCGCAGGAATCTCACCCTCGTAATTGACTTCGGCAAGGCCCATGACCTTCTGCATGTATAGATCCGCAGTGGGAATCCAGGACATGGAACTGGTGCCGGCGTTACCCGCGCCGAAGCCATGCCCGTTCTGCGCGTAGATGTGCAGTTCGGGGTTTACGTTGGGAATCTCGCGCATCTGCAGGAACATGTCGATGCACTTATCGTAGCCGTTCATCCCGCCGATGTTATCGTCTGCGCCAACCGCGGTGAAGATGTGGGGGATGTTGGGGTTGTCGGTCTCAAGAGGACGGCCGCTGTAGATCGGGATAGCAATATCCAGATCGCTGTTTACGGCGTCAATTTCGTCACAGACATAGTCGGTGTCGAACTGGTCAGGGGTAATGTCGCCGTAGAATTTCTCCATCAGGGTGCAAAGGTTTCCGGCACCGCCGGAGAAGCCCGTCGCACCCAACAGCGTGTTCTCAAGGTCGATTCCCCATTCGGGAGCGTGATACTTGATGTAGCGCACAGAGCGCTGCAGGTCCATCACGATGTCTTCATTGTTGTAGGGCTCCACGCGCCGTTGCAGCACAAAACAGTTGTAGCCCAGATCCAGGAAAGCAGGAGCAACGCGATAGGCTTCGTTGGGGTTGCTTCGGGTGGTGTTGCCGCCGCCGGAAAGAACAATCAGCGTGCCCTTGGCCTGGCTCTGGTCGCTCACCAGATAGGGCACCAGGAAGGGACGGAAGTCGGCATTATCATAGGAAGCCACGGTAAAACCGGCCTCGACATTCTCCGTGGTCACGGGCATATCGTCGCCCCAGATATACAGCACCTCGCCGTCGATGCCCTCAAAGGGCTTCAGCTGCGCCTTAGCCAGGGCTGCCACAGCGTCGCGCGCTGCCGAGATCGTCGCTTTCTCCTCGTCGGTGAGGTTGGCAGGGTCCATGGTCAGCAGCAGATTGCCGGAGGTCTGCGCCAGATCCCAGGCTTCCTCTTCAAAAAGCGTGGGATAATTGCGAACCATTTTATAGTTATAGATTTCCGCTTCCAGTAATTGTGCATAGTAGTCGGGGTCTGACTCTTCCAGATCCACCGTCTTGAAAGGCAGGTCGTTATAGGCTGTCTCAGCCACCGCAGAAAACGCCACCATGTTCATACAGAGAACCAGCGCCAAAACGAGCATGACAAACTTTTTCATGATTTATCCTCCTGTCCTTTTTTGATTGCCTGCCGGCTTGTTTTGCAAGATTCCCTCCTTTCGCAGCGCGCACCTGACAGGCCAACTCCTTTATGACTTATATTGTAGTGACCGGAATTCAGGAAAAATAGCAGAATAGAGACCAGAAAAATCAGGATAATGACATTTATCCAAATTCAAGATATTTGTATCAAAAAGGAGGGGGAGGCATAGCGCCGCCTCCCCCTTTTGGTTTTCTGTGCTGCTTTGATGCGGAATGTTACCGCTGGACCCAGGCGTCCGGATTGATCTGATTCAGGAAGTTCTGGGCATCTCCCGCCATGAAACCAGAACGGTCAAACGTGACGATGGGCTCTCCCTCTTCAATGACGCCTTCCAGAATCTGCAGATCATCAAAGGCCGTGAAGTAAAGGTAGAATGCGTCCTCCGCTTCATTCATGGCGCAGGTGATATGTACGTCGCCAAAGGGCATGGTATAATCGAATTCCTGTATTTTGGTATACTGCTCTGGTACCTCCACGTCCAGCACCACTTCCTGCTTCTCAATGCCGCCGGTAGCCATCAGCATGAAACGCGCCGCCATATCGATCCAGTATTCGGTGTTGTTTGAAGTGGAACCGACGCCAAAGCCGTGCCCAACATTAGCAAAAGTGTGCTCTTCTACTGTAGTCTTGTCACGGAAGTACTCGGCCATGAACTGATTTCCTGAACCCACCAGAGTATCGTCTTCACCAATAGCAAAGAACATAGCCGGCAGATTTGGATTCTCACAGGCGAAATCCTCTGGACCTTCAGCCGTTACACCGATTGCTCCGCCGGGAGTAGCACCGTACATGATCAGCGCAACGTCCAGATCCGCACTGACCGCATCTACAGCGTCAGGCTGGTAGTCAGCGTCATAAATCGTCGGCTGCAAGTCGCCATACAAGTAGTAGATCTGCCCACAAATTGTCATACCGCCGCCCGAGAATCCCACAGCCGCCAGGCAATCCATTCCACCCAGGCCGTAGTCTTCCGCATGATACCGGATGTAACGAATCGCACGCTGCAAGTCCATCCAGATGTCTTCAGGAGCGTAAGGCGCCACACGGCGCTGGAGCACATAGCAGTTGAATCCCAGCTCGCCAAAGCGCTGGGCGATCGGCCAGCCTTCGCCTGAGTTGTTGCGCTCGGAGTAGCCGCCGCCTGCGATGATGATCAGATTGCCCTTGGCTTCCTCCTGATTATCCAGCAGATAGGGCGTCAGGAAAGGTACAAAGTCCGCGTTGTCGTAAGAGTCCACGGTAAATTCCAGAGAAGAGGGGTCTTCCTCAATGGTTGCGATATCCTCGCCCCAAATATACCAGATGGACTCCTCCAGCGGCTGCGACTGTACCAGCGCTTCACGCGCTGCGACGGCGTCGTCCACCATTTTCTTCTGTACATCCGCCAAATTCTCCGCGTCCAGGTCCATCAGCCCATTGGCCAGCGAGCAATAGGTTTCCCATGTGTCCTGCGTAAAGGTTGTGGGCAGATTGCGAACAAGCTTATAATTGTAGATTTCTGTTTCAATCGCTTCTTGGTAATAGTTGTCTGCCCCTGCCTCAGCTGCAATTTGCTGCAGCGGGACGTCGTTGGGAATGTTTTCGGCCATAGCGGATGCACTGAGAAGCATCAGGCCTGCCAAAAAACCGGACGCCACTTTTCGAAGAGAACGCAACATGAAAGGACCTCCTTTTTTTCTAAAGTGCTTTGGCACTTGACATATTTATATTCTAATCGTCCTTTTTGAAGGGAAATAGTTAAATCATGACCATTTGATTGTACGATCCTGACCTTTCGGGAATCCAGCTATGGACTGTGTTTTCAGTGCATGGTATGCAAAAATCCTTCGGGGTCACTGGGGCTGTGCCCACGGAACGGGGCCTGTCCCAGCAGCTTTTTTACAGCAGCCTCAATAACGATATCACTGTTGCTATAAGCGTTGATATAGGTTCCAATCATGGGCACGTCCAATAAATGATAGGGATTGCCCAAGCTGAGGAACACTGTGGGCACCTCGTGCACAAACCAGGGGATATTGTTTCCCAGGCCAAAGAAGGTGTACCAGTTAATGCGGTTTGTGGTGCGATTGCTGACGTTTTCGATGTTTCCAACGTACAGTACGGCATCATACTTCGCCTTGAACTGTTCCACCGTATCCACCATTAAAGAACCATCCTGAGCAATGCCCTCACGCACATAGGGAATCACGTGGAATCCCTGCTCGGACAGCAGCTGTGTGACCGTCTTTTCCACGCGCGCGTTGCTGGGAAAGTCCCCGAGAACCTCCAGCAGAAGGCGATTGTGCCTCTGCGGGTGCAGCGGAAGAAGGCTGTCCGTATCCTTGACCAGCGTTACCGATGCATCTGCGCAGTCGCGAGCCAGCCGCATATGTACCGGGCAGCCTATGACCCGCTGCGCCTCACCGGACGGAATCAGTGCATGTCTTTCCTGCTTTTCGTGCAGGCCAAGCGCCGCTTTCAATCCCAGAATCCGAATGACCGCTTCCTCCAGACGGGCTTCTGTGAGCACGCCCCGTTCCAGGCCCCGTTTCATGTATACGATGTCTTCCTGCAAATCCTTGTTGAAGAGGAACATGTCGCAGCCCGCCATGATACAGGACGGTACCGCGTCCTCACGCTTCATGGCGGAGCAAAAGCCTACCATGGGGGTGGCATCGGAGATGACCAGGCCCTGGAAGCCAAGTTTCTCACGAAGCAGCTGCGATATAAGCACAGGGGAAAGCGTGGCGGGCAGAGCGGCCTCCTGTGCCGTCGCGCCCAACGCCCTGGCATAGGCGGGAAGGGCGATATGCCCGGCCATGATGCTCAGCGTGCCCTCTTCAATTATGCCGGCATAAACCTTTCCAAAGGTCGCATCCCAGTCCTGTACCGAGAGAGTGTTTATGCTGGTCAGCAGATGCTGATCGCGTTCATCCACACCGTCGCCGGGAAAATGCTTTGCTGCAGTAGCGCATCCGGCACTTTGTGCGCCGCGGATATAGGCCCTCCCGCAGGCTTCCACCCGTTGGGAGTCGCTGCCAAAGGTACGCACGTTGGTAATGGGGTTATGGGCATTCATGTCGATATCCACATCAGGGGCAAAGGAAAAATTGCCCCCAACGGCCGCCGCCTCCTTACAGGCTATCTCACCCAGATGCTCCGCGCTGCGGATGGGATCGTCCGTTGCAGCCACCTGCATATTGCAGCCGTAAGGCGTGCCTTCCAGCACCAGCCCGTTTCCGCCGCTTTCCAGATTTGCAGCCAGCAGCAACGGCACGCGGGTGTGTTCCTGCAGGTACGTGTGAGCTTCGCGGATCTCTTTTGCAGGACCGGCACGGAACAGAATTCCACCCACATGCGCCTCCAGAAGGCGATCCAGATCCTCGGGCCGAGGTGAGTAAGCAATGGGGAAAAAGAGCTGGCCTATTTTTTCATCCGTTGTCATCGCATCCAGGGTGCGCCGGACCCATGTGATATCCTGGTAATCCAGATAGAAGGGCGCCTTTTGCAATTGTTCTATGGTCATGGGGGATAACCACCTCTTCATAGGGTTGCTTGGTTAAAACCGGTTTTTTCGTGCTGAGAATGTGACACTTAAAGGCGTGAACGTAACGGAGAACGCCACGCAGCCTGCATGTACCTCAAGAATAAGAATTATGAGAAGCAAAAGCACTCGCAGGCAATGCGCACGCCGCTTGCGACCGTAAAGTACAGCGCATGTACGCCGCTCACCGGCGGGAAGTTGGCTTTACAGTCGGTCCATGCTTCACTGTCAACTGAAATCCGCGTCACTTCTTCGCCTGCCGGATGATCCAGCCGCATGGTCAGGATGCCCTTCCCCCGAAGACGCATGGTAAGTTGCGTGCAATGCGGCGAAAAGTCCAGGTATCTATATCCAAACACCGCCCCTGGAAGAAGGTTTTCGATCCAGGTGCCATAGCCGTCGGTGGCTTGTTCGTCTTTCATTCCCGTATGGTAAGGAAGGGTGCTCTCGCTATCGGGAAGGGGCTTTAGCGGCAGCTTTTGTGTAGCATCCGGCCCCACCAGACAACAGGCGATGGTTGCCCGATACGTATTGTTGGCGGGCAACGGCCCTTGATTTAGCCCGCAGCTGGTGATTTCGGCCTGCTCAAAAGTGCCATCCTCCCGCATTTTCAGCTCGTCTGCGCAGCCTTGTCGTGAAAACTGCCCGCCATGCGTGTGCCGGTGCCAGAATATATAATATTTCTCTCCTATTTTTGCGATGCTGCCATGGTTATTACCAATGTGATTCTGAGGTTCCTCACATCCGGCCCTGCCCAGGTCGGCGTTGGACACCAGCACACCCCGATAGGCAAATGGACCTTCCGGGGAGCGGCTCATACCATAGCAAAGCTCATGCTCCTGCAAGCTGGAATAAATATGATAGTACCAGTCTCCATAGTGACGTATGCTGGATGCTTCAAAGAATGGATGCGTTTCATAGGAGGTTCCTTTGCAGGTTTCAATCCCGTTGGCGCACAAAAAGGGCTCGCCGGTCAGCGTGTGCATATCGTCCGCCAGCCGTATGCCCATGCCTCCCGGCAGGGGAGCATCCCCCATTTCAGGGAAGTGCACGGCTGGAGCGGAACCCATATAGAGGTATACGCCGCATTCGTCGCAGAGTACGGCAGGATCAAACCAGCGTATATCCGGGGGTAATGTGCCATCGGCCCGCTTCACATGATCCAGAAATGAAAACGGCCCTTCCGGGCGGTCGGCGACCGCTACGGAAATAACGTTGGAAAAATCCATGGAATAGTATAGATAATATCGGCTGTCCTTGCCCTGGACGACATCCGGAGCAAACAGGAGATGGGGCAGGCCGGCGGCAACCCGATCGGGAATGCCGGGTATCGACGCATCTTTCTGCAGCGGCTCCTGTTCCTTGCGGTAAATTACCCCCTCGTAGCGCCAGTTTCCCAAGTCGTCCACCGGTGCGCTCCAGCATACATAATCCAGCAGGCAGAATTCATCTCCTCCATCCTCGTCATGACTGCCGTAAATATAGACGCGATCGCCAAATACGCGCGGTTCTCCATCGGGTATATGCTCCCACTCCGGCAGATAGGGATTAAAGGCCAGCTTTTTCATCGTTGTTCCTCCTTAAGTAGGTTCTGCCTGCTTATCCCTTCACAGCGCCAACGGCAATGCCTCTGACGAAGTATTCCTGGAAGAAGGGGTAGATGCAGACGATGGGCAGAATGCCAATGACCGCAATGGCCATGCGAATGGTGCTGGTGGGAAGGTCTGAAATCTTGACGCCGGAGGTGCTGTTGCTTGCTAGGAAGGAAATGTTTTCGTTGATGCGGTTGAGAATGTTCTGAATGCTGTAGAGGGAGGTGTCGTTGAGGTAATACAGACCGTTTTGCCAATCGTTCCAGTAGGCAATTCCCATCAGCAGCCCCACGGTTGCAAGAATCGGCTTGGATAAAGGAAGGGCGATGCGATAGAAAATGTAAAATTCACTGGCTCCGTCGATCCTTGCCGCTTCGTAGAGCACGGTGGGGACGCCTGTGGCAAAATAGTTGCGGATAAGGATTACGTTGAATCCATTCATCAGCAAATTGGGGACGATCAGGGCCGCCAGCGTGTCCTTGATGTGAAAAACGTTGGTGTAGATCAGGTAAGTGGGTACCAGTCCGCCGTTAAAAAGCATGGTCAGGGTGACAAAGAAGGTCATAAAGTTGCGTCCGGGCAAATCGCTGTTGGCAAGCGAGTAGGCCAGCATGACCGAGATCAGCAGCCCCAGCGTCGTACCGATCAGCGTGACTACGATGGTGATCCCGTATGCCCGCAGCATGGTATCCTTTTCGTTGACAATATATTGATAGGCATCCGTGGACCACTTGGAAGGAAAGAAAGAGAAACCCTCGGTGATGGCTACGTTGTTGTCCGTAAAAGAAGCGATAATCAGCAGAACAAACGGCACGATGGCCGCAAGCGTAAGAAGAATGAGCACCGCATGGGCGGATCTTGTCATGGCATGGTGATGATTCATGCGTGCTACCTCCTTTCAAAACAGCGATGATTCGGGACTCACTTTGCGGATGACACCGTTGGCCGCAAGGATAAACAGAAAGCCCACCACGGACTGGATAAAACCGGCCGCAGACGACATGCCGATGTTCGGCGTCTGCAGCAATGCGCGATAAACAAAAGTGTCAATGGTATCCGTCACTTCGTACAGCGCGCCTTGATTCATGGGCACCTGATAAAACAGGCCAAAATCCGATCGGAAGACCTGACCGAGCTGCAATATCATCAGCGTAATCATGGTTGGTTTCAGCAGGGGAATGGTGATGTTGCGGATCTGCTGCCATTTCGTCGCGCCATCCAGCTCGGCGGCCTCATAATAATCCTGGCTGAAGCTGATAATGGATGAATAGTACAGGATCATATTGAAGCCCAGGTTCTTCCACAGCTGAATAAACACCAGCAAAAAGGGCCAATATTTTGGCTCGCTGTACCAGTTGACGCCGCTGCTACCTAGACGGCGGAGGAGGCCGTTGACAACACCTGTGTTAGGACTCAGAAACACATAAGCCAGGTAAGATACGATGACCATGGACATCAGATACGGAAGCAGGATGCCGGTCTGGTAAACTTTAAGGGCCCGTTTCTGCCGGATCTCATTTAGAAAAATAGCCACTGTAACACCAACCACAATGCCGGCAAAAATAAACGCAAGGTTATACAGCAAGGTGTTGCGAATGATTCGCCACGCGTTGTTGGATGTAAAAAGAAACTCAAAATTCTGCAGGCCGTTCCAGGGACTGTCCCAGATTCCCTTTCCATAGTTGAAACGTTTGAAAGCCACCTGAAGGCCTGCCAGAGGCAGATAATTGTTGATGATCAGATAGACAATGCCCGGCAGGGCCATGATGTAGAATGGCCAATATTTGACGACGCTGCGCAACACTTTCCTCCGCCTGGCAGCGGTATTTACCGTTGTTTGCATGCTTCTTTCCTCCATTTAGTAAGAGAGGGACATCTTTCGATGCCCCTCTTTCCCACAAGTCCCAGGGATTACTGATTCGCCATCCATTCATTCAACTGGCGCTGATTCTCTTCGATGATTCGGGAGAGTCCGGCCTTTTCCAGCTCCTCGTTCAGCGTGGCAATCGCTGCATCCACATCGTCCACCATGCCGCACTCCAGCGCGGGCAGATACTGGGTGATAACGGTCGTTACGGCGGCGACTTCCGTAGCCACATTCTCACTGTTGAAAGAGTAGCCCAGCGTAAGGGAGTTCATGGCATTTTCGTTGAAAGCAGCCAGTTCCTCATAGATTTCGGGGGTAGCGGGCTCCCACTGATATACTTTCATCTGGTCGCCGAAGCGGCTGAAGATGCGCGCATAGCCGGGGGCGGCAGGGTCCACACCGTCCGCGTAGGTCACGATGCCTTCGCCACTGAACTGATAGTTGAGCCCCTCGATACCATTGGAGAGCAGGTTGGCCACATCCGCATTGGCAAACATCAGGTTCAGGAAGGCCATGGCTTTTTCGGGATTTTCGCAGGTGACGGGGATGCCCCACATACGCTCCTGCAATCCGCTGGTCGAATTCACGGGTTTGGTAATTTCCGCCATGCCAATGGGGAACGTGTAATTGGCCTGCTGGGTGGGGGCTTCCAGAGGCGAATAATTCGTGGTCATGCCAAACACGGTGCCGGAGGCAATATATTCGTTGGCCAGAATGCCGCTGGTCATGGAGTCGTTGGGAACATAACCCTTATCCACCCAATCCTTGTGACGCAGGGCATATTCGCGGAATTGTTCAGTGGCGAAGAGATTTACGATATCGGTGTTCTCATACTGGTTCAGCGTAACGCCATAGGCGTACATGGCGCTGCCGTAGTTTTCCAGGTTGTAGTCGTAGAGCACATTGGAGGTTTCGCCGTTTCCGAAGCAGGTACCGTAGATCTGAGGCTTCTGTGCCTGAATGTCCGCAAAGATTTCCGCCAGCTGATCTACCGTTACGGGATTCGGCACGGTGATACCCAGCTCATCCGCCATCTGTTTATTGTAGATAAATCCGCCGGACTGTGCAGGATAGGCATCCGCAGGGATGGCATAAAGCATGCCATTGACCTTGCCGGCCCCCAGCTTGTCGCCCAGAAGGGCCTGGATGTCAGCGCCCTGGCTGGCCAGCAGCTCATCCAGAGGGAGAAGCATGCCGTCCACCGCCATGTTTACCATGGGCATTGTCAGGCCGGCCATTACCAGGTCGATTTTTTCTCCACCGGCAATCATCATGCTGATCTTCTGCGCGTGCTCCGGAATACCCACGTTGAGGATTTTGACGCTTACATTGATAGCGGGAACCGTGATGGCGTTGATGGCTTCCTCAATGGCCGGAATATCGGCATATTCGGCACCAAAGGTCACGGTCTCAATCACCACTTCATAAGGTTCCTCCGCGTAGGAAAAAGAAACGAGTCCAAAAATCAGGGAGAGGGCAAGTAGCAAAGACGCGAGTTTTTTCATGGCTGCCATCCTTTCTTGGGATTGTTGATGGCCTTATTATAGTGAAGCGCACTTTGAAGATATAGAAGAATAATGACCACAAATTTACGGTTCATGACATCTTTTTTGCATCCCGTTTGCTGCGTGCCCTGGGCAAAAAGATATCCACCTGCGCGCCTCCCTTGGGAGCATTGCAGAAGGTAAGCCCGGCATTGTGTCCGTAGAGCAGTTCCAGGCGCTCGATGGTATTCTGGATGCCCAGCCCCAGTCCTTCCTGGCGCACCCTGGTCTGCTGGAACAGCCTGATTTTTTCCAGCACATCATCCGGATAGCCTGTTCCCGTGTCATGAATGCTGATATGAAGCTGTTCCTTGGCCATCTCAATGCGTACTTCCACGTGGTTCACCATACCGATAACCAGCGAATGCTTGATCGCATTTTCCGCAAAGGTCTGGATGACAATGGGTGGAATCAGCATTTCCAGCAGTTCCTCCGGGCACTGGATGTCATAGGTGAAATTGTCCGGATAGCGAATCTGCTGCAACTGGAAATAATTTTTCACATGCTCCAGCTCTGCCTCCATGGGCACCAGCGGTTCACTGATGTGCGCGACATAGCGGAAATAACGTGACAGGCACAAGAGCGTTTTTATCATCAATGGATATTGATCCGGCTCCATGGAGTACACTAAATTTAATGTGTTCAGAACGAAATGAGGCTGCATCTGCTGGGTTAAATACCGGATGCGGATTCGCTCGCTTTCCAGCTGCGAGGCATAGGCTTTGGATTCTGCGTTGGCCACGGCCTCGATGGATCTGTTGAACTGGCGGTTTAGTTGGTCAAATTCATAGGAGGTGGCCTTTGCTGGAATGCGGTATTTCGTATTTCCCCTGTCGATTTCCTCAATAGCGGTGGTCAGCTCCCTGAGAGGAGAAAAAATGAGACGCCGCAGCGCAAGCCAGCTCAGCGGGATGATCAGAAGCGTAAGATAGGCAAGCAGCTGCAAAAGCTGAACCGTCTGGGGCAGCGCCACGGCCTGATCAGCCAGCGTCTGCCTTATGATATAGCCTGTGTCTTCAATGGGTACGTCGATAACGTGTCCCCAGGCAGGCATTTCAGCTCCTGCAGGGAGAATATCAAAAGTCCTCATATCGCTTTCGTTGAGTCCCAGCTCGGTCCATAGCGCATCCACCTGTACCCAGGCTCCATAGCACAGATCTCGCCGGACAACGTTAAATAGAAGAAGTTGTCCCATGGGACTTTCTAGAAACTGCCAACCCTTTATCTGCGTAAAGGGTTCCGCAGTGCTTTTGAGCTGCTCTTTGAACCAGGTGCTGCTTTGATAGTTTTGGCTCCGAATGCCGAAAATGAAAACATCGGCCGTCTGTCCATAGACGTAATACCCAGTAACTGCCGGATACTGAAACTGCCAGTTTTTCATGGCGGTGCTGATTTCGTTCTGACATCTGACGGCCTCATATTGCCGCTCATCTTGCAAAGCTTCGACGCTGGTGCCCATATCCACCAAATAGGAGCTTCCCAGAATGGTGATTCTCTCCTGCGCCTGGGCAAGCTGCCGCGTTATCTCATCTGCATACATCACCTGAACCTGCCTGTATTCCCTGAGAATGCTGTTTAGCGTGAAATCTTTCAAATAGTTGGTTATGTAAAGCGTTATGACGCTGACCAGCATAAATCCCAATACGATAGTAGAAAATAGACGCAATGTGAGTGAGGGTACATGGGATTCTCTGGGCATATGAATCGCTCCCGTCAGCTTTTTGATTTTTATCATAATCCCTTTTTTCGGGGTTGCCAAGATCCCATGTCATGATCTTATGAAAAGAGGTCATTTTTGTGCGATTCCGGCAAAACAGGGTCTGTGCTATAATGAAACAAGGAGGATGGCCATGAAAGTTTTAATTGTGGATGATGAAGCCTACGCCGTAAATGCTTTAACGAATCGGATTGACTGGAACGGCTTCGGCTTTGGAACGCCGCTTTCCGCCCGATCCATGGCGCAGGCCCAAAGCGTTTTTCTTAATGAAAAAATCGATCTGCTTTTGTGCGACATTGAAATGCCGCAAGGGTCGGGACTGGATCTTTTTGAGTGGGTTAAGGCATATTATCCCAGGACGGAATGCATTTTCGTTACCTGCCACGACGAATACTCTTATCTCAGGGCGGCCATGCAGCTGGGAAGCTGCGATTATATTCTCAAACCGGTGGATTACAACCAGCTGAAGGAAACGCTTAAAGAGATCGTCCAGCGAATTGCCCGGCGAGAGCAGGCTGCTTCCCGGCAGCGTAACGATGATCCCATGCCTTTTCACGCGCCTGGCGCATCATCCAACAACCCGTATATCGCCAGCATTATTGCCTACATTTCAGTTCATCTGACCGAACCGATTGCGATTGCGGATCTGGCGGAGGTCCTGCATTTGAATCCTCAATATGTAATGCGGCTGTTCAAAAAAGAGATGGGATGTCCAATCCTGCAGTATATTACGGCCCAAAGAATTGCGCTGTCCGTTCGCTATCTGGAAGAAACCAACATTTCCGTAACTGACGTTGCCGTCTTGTGCGGTTTTGACAATTATTCATACTTTACGCGAATCTTCAAACGTTTCACGAACGAAACCCCCTTGAATTACCGTAAAAGCGCTCGCGGCAAGAGGTAAATTGCTGCCTTGCAATGCATCTGGTCATGATTCTATCAATTTTGGTCATCATTTTACTTTTTGTTTCCGGTACGAATGTTTTATGATAAAGGAAAGAGACGGAAACGCGGCATGCGGAAGATGGCCATTACCTGTGTATGCGGATCTGCTCTACGATTTTCATGAAGGAGATTTGAAAGATGAAAAAGATCAGCATGCTTTCCTTTATCCTGGTCTTTGCCCTGCTGCTGGCTGCATGCGGCTGCGCAATTGCGGAAAACGCGCCGCTGAACGATGTTCCCTGTCAGACGGTCACCCTGGCGGAAGATGATCCCGACTATTTTAAAGAACTGTGGGCGGCGGAACTATATAACTACAAGATGATTCGAAATTTCACCACCATGTATGAAGAAGCCGGCTGGGATGCTTACCGCGACAAGTGCGTCAATCTGGACCGCATGGACCCAGAGGCTTTGACCGAGGAGGATCAGCAGGTTATCCTCAACGCCAAGGCGGCCCGCGAGGCGCTGGTGCAGCTGATTCCCTACGACGAGGAAGTTCTGCTGATCTGGGGCGAAGACATGCCCGTTCTCACGGAGGACGTGGAGAGCCAGTTTACCGCGGAGTCTCAGGACAATGCAGATTTCCGCCCCTTCCTCATCCCGTATCTGATGGATGATCCCAGTCAGGCCAAGGGCAATCTGATTCTCATCTCCGGCGGCGGCAATTATCTCCGCGGCACGGAGGCTCAGGATGTGGCCCCCGTATTTGTGGAACTGGGGTATAACTGCTTTTTGCTTCATCGCCGCGTGGCGCCCTATGGCCCCGATGAAATCGCCATGGACCTGCAGCGCGCCATTCGCTATGTAAAATACCATGGGGAGGCCTGGGGACTTGGCGGACTGGATGTGGTCGGTGCTGCGGGCTTTTCTGGCGGCGGCGGAAATGTCTGCACCGTCATTGAAAAGTATTATGGTGATATTACGCCTGACCAGTTCGATCCCGATTATGTATGCGATGAAATTGACGCCGTAAACAGTGATATGCAGATTGCCATGCCGATCTACAGCGCGCGTGCGCTGGAGACGGAAAACCCCAATATTCCGCATCTGTTTATCGCGGTTGGCGAGGCGGACAACTTTGAGGGCAGCATCGCCATGTTCCAGTGGGCGCAGGGCCTTGGCCTGCATCCTGAGCTGCATATCTTCGGAAACGTCGTGCATGGATTCGGCCCCGGAACCGTTGGTACCAGCTCCACTACCTGGACCGAAGCTGCCGACCTGTACATCCAGCACAACCTGCTCAAGATGGAAAAGTATGAAACCATCCCCGAAGAATACACCTTAAAGCAAACCGTTCTGGTGACTTGGTTCCCCAAGGATGTAGGCGATGTTCCCGTAGATGTCTATGTCAACAGCGACCATAGCAAGTTCTTCCTTTCCTTCTATAGCTGGGGTGACGATATTCAGGTGGAAGGAATTCTGGTTGGCGACAATGTGGCGGGCGTGACCTTTGACAGCGTGGGCTTCTTTACTGAAGACGCGCCCAAAATGTGGGCGCTGGTCGATCCCAATGCATGGACGCCTGTCAAATAACTGAGCAATACAGTTGCTGCGGCAAGAGACATATTTGATTATCATAGGTTACAAGGCTCGTAATTCTTATGAATTATGGGCCTTGTCTTATGAAATGGCTCGTTTTATATGCCATGAATACGCGTGTGTATATGTCGCCGTCTTCAAATGGCTGGAATTAACTATGATTTTTCGTCGCAAGTGGGGTTCACTGGCAGAGCTGCAGAAAAGATGGAAAGTATGAATCAACATATATATAGAAGGCATTTTGTATGTACGTCAGGCCGCGTCGCGCAAGGCGGGCGGGAAGGGAATCCGCTATGTGTGCGAGGTGGAGGGCAGCATCGCCGTGCTGTTCCACGACGAGCCGTACTGGTTTATAGAACGGGAAGAGAGCGTGTCGAAAGCCTGACAAAAAGCGCTAACAGGCGCGTAGCAGGCACAATGTGCCTATCAGGGGTTTGGGGATGCCCCAATTAGGAATCAGCCGGTTTTGCGTCAGGCAGAACCGGCTGATTGTTGCAGTTCCTTATAAGGACTGCCCTGCTTGCAAAATTAATCAACAGGTGTTGATAACCAAATTGGCTCCAAACCCCGCGCCATCTTAGGATTAGCGGGAAGTGGGTCGCTATTTCATCATCCACCTACGCCCTCAACCCCGCCAGCACCGCAGGCGTAACTTTCTCCCAAGCTCCCCGCACCTCGGCGTACCGTGCTATCTTCCCGATTGCGTGGCTCTGCATCCTGCGTAGCGATGAGCGGCTTCTGCCTTCGGATCGAAGCAGCTTGGTATTGTATTCATACACGATGCTGCTCCAATCCATCTCGTCCACCAGATGCCGCTTGATGACATACCGCTCGTCAGCGGTCAATAGCCGCATCCATGCTTCCAGCATCGCCAGCACCCGGCTGAGCTGCTCCATGCGTTCATCCTTTTGGGCATGGGATAGATCGTACCTTGATTCAAAAAGCTCCTTTTCAACATGGAGCCTGCGCCAGCTGCGCAGCAGGCGGTAGACGTTTTTCTCGGCTTCATTCATCATGGGAAACACTCCCTTCTGTGTTGTATGACCATCAGTCACCGCCAAACGCGGCCTCCATCATTTCCTTGTGCGCCAAGGCGAATGCCGCGATCTTTTCCATGGCTTGCTCCCGAAGCACCCACGGCGTTTCTCCCGCCTTGATGAGCCGCCATATCCACATCATGGCTGCCGCACGGCGAGCCGGTGTGTCGTTCAGATCGGTTTGCAGCGTCTGCCTGAACGCGAACCGCTCATCCGCGTCCAGCAGAGCAAACCAGCTTTCCACAATGCCCAGCCTGATCTTCAGCATGGTCAGCGCGTCCCGCATATCGCTGTTTTCCCGCGTTTCCAGATGACGTTCAAACGTGGCTTCCTCTTGGAGATAGCGCGGGTAGTCCTCAATCACCTTTTGCACAAATGCCTTCATCAAAGCGATCCTCCTGCCTTTTCTTATCGTCACTGCATCACGCCGTTTTCCATCAGGAAATCCGCGTACATGTACCACAAGCAGGTTTTGGTGGTCTTTCCGGCGCGGCCTGCCGGGTCAAGCCCTTGGGACTTCTGAAAAGCGCATAGGGCCTTGTAGGTGTTTTTGCCAAAATAGCCGTCTGCGCCCTTTTCGTCGGTGAGGAAGCCGCCTTCCATGAGGCAGAGCTGCAAGTTCTTCACCACATAGCTGGGCGAGCTGTTGCCCCGTTGAAGCAGCGTCGTTCCAAACGCCTCCTCCATGGTTGTCGGGCAGGCTTCGCTGGCGGGTGTGTCGATTTCATAGGAGAGATATTTGGTCATGCAATAGCCGTATTTTTCGTTATAGATCACAAGGCTCCATTCCTCTCCCACTTCATTGATCTGCGTGGCCACAACCGTCACCATGGAGCCGTAGGGCATTTTGTCTACATAAGGCAGGTCGATGGAATCAGTCTGCCGGAGCCGCACATAAGGTCTGCCGCTGATGTACATCAGGCTGGATTCTTCCTCGAAGCCCTCATCGCAGAAGTCGGGGATGGATACTTCCTCATCATACGCATCAGGCGCATCACTATCTGCGAGGCAGAAAGGCATGGAACCGAAAAGGAATAAAATTGCGCACAGCAAACAAGCGATCTTTTTCATCTTCATAATCTCCTTTTATGTTTTTGGGTATAGGAAACACGCCGGTGCTTGCACCGGAAATTTTTGTGGATATATGGTTGCCCGTCTAATCAGGGATTGGGGAACGTCACCTTGCAGAACATCCATCCCTTGGAGGATGGCAGCGGCCAAGCCCGTCTGCGCTGTGCGTTCACCCTCTGAATCAGCCCATAGGCATCGCCCTCCTTCGTGTCTGTCGGGTGGGTCACCAGTTCGCCTTGCTTCCTTTGGCTTGGTTTTAGTGTACAACAGATGGGAGCATTTGAACATTGAAGATTTCACGAAGAATCCGCGAAGATTTCAACAGGCTCTCCGCATCCTTGACTGTTTGGTTAAAAAATCGCAAAATGGTATTGTCTCAACGTTATAATGACATTTGGAAAATTCCCTCATGAAGAATCCACGAAAAAATCACGAAGAAATTTGCTCAACATATGGATTTTGAGAAAGCTATCTCGTCTAATCATTCGGCATTATGAAGCAGGCGATATTCCTTATATGATGACTGTGCAGATTGATGCCGAGACCGGCAACTGTCTTGATGTAAAGATGGTATGGGATGCAACACTTCTTTCGCTGTCCGAGCGTTTTGGAATGTAACGATTTGCAAAAACAAGGGAAAGGGCGCTAACCCTTTCCCTTGTTTTGCTCAGAACACTATGGGCTTACTTGAGATATACTTCATAAAGCTTTTCCATCGTCTTGGGGCCGACAACGCCATCAGCAGTAAGGCCCTTCGCTCTCTGAAAGTCTTTAACAGCTTCTTCTGTGTCGTCGCCAAAGTAGCCGTCAACCTCCAGGCGCTGGTAACCGAAGTGCTTGTTCAGATCTTGCTGCACAGCCATGACCTGATTATTGGTACCGGAATTCCGATCAACTTCGGTTCCGTAGCGCCAAGTCCAAGCGGCAGCCAGCGCCGGGACAGAGATAGCAAGCACAGAAACGATAACGAGAGCCAGAGCCAAGATTTTCTTCATGTTTTTCATCTTAATTTTCCTTTCATTTTGGGCGCACTTAATACAGCTGAACGTGCGCAGCTTTTTTTGTTTGGTAGTGTCAGTATCTAAGAACCCTCAGAAACGCATCTCAGCGCCTCGTTACGTGCAATGAAGCCTTACAGAACATCCATCCCTTTGAGGATGGCAGCGGCCAAGCTCGTCTGCATTGACCCATTCACGCCGCGACCTTCACCTTTGGAATTCCTCCCTTCTCCTTTGTCGTGGTGCTCACCGAGCTTTCAGCTTCCCTCTCGGCTTGTCTATATTGTAAGGGAGAAAATGGCTTTTGAAAATTGAAGAGTTGCGGAAGAGACCGCGAAGATTTCTCGCAACGCTTTTCTATACTAAAGCAGCCGCCCGTTTGGGCGGCTTAAATAGTCAGTTCGGCAACCTTTCAGCATGCGCCTCGGGAAAGATGGATAGCACCATTTTATGATGACGCTCGGCAAAAGCCACAATTTTTGCCAAGCCGCTTGCCTGATAACCAATCAACGTCCGCTCCGTTCGGGAAAACTCGCCCTTCCATTTTTCCGTGAATGTAAAGGCAACCCTTGGCCACTCCAGTTCTTCCAGCAGGTGTTTTTCGATTACAAAGCGTTCATCTGTGTTGAGAAGGTTGAACCAGCTTTGAATCATGGTCACCTTCATTTCCACCATTACCAGTGCCTCTCGTGCCTCTTTGTTTTCGCGCATCTGTAACCAACGCTCATACATTTCCTTTTCAGAAACATAACTCAGGTAATTGCTTAAAATTTTGCGTACCAGTTCTTCCATGTAGAAGCCTCCTTTGCATAAAGAATCTTTTGCTTTACACGCCGGAGAGAACATGCTACAATGAGAATGTCCTTGCAGAACATCCATCCTTTCGAGGATGGCAGCGGCCAAGCTCGTTTTGCGGGGACATTCTTTTTGTCCGCTCAGCCAACGTGCTTTGAGTCTTGGGCTGCCGCTTGGGATGAGCGGCAGCCCGGTGAGAAAAGTTAGAACTTTACTTCGTTGGAATATTTGGTAATCGTGTGGCCATCGGCATCGAAGGTGGCCTTGGAGCGATAGGTCTTGCCGGGCGCACAATTTAGCGCATATGTCTTTTCCGCAGTGTAGGTGTAGCGATTTTTTGCTACATATGCCGGTGGTGTAAGCATTGTATCATGTCTCCACACGCCGCCCACCTTCACTTGAAGCGAACAACTGGTGACGGATAGTTCACTGAACTGGAAGGCGGTTAGGGCGGAGAAAACGGCCTTTCCACTGCTGTTAAACGCAACAGATGCCTCAGCATAATATTGATTTGCGTCGATCTGCGAGTTATATGCAAGAGCGGGACACAGCGCGATAGTTGTCAATACCAGAACCACGGTAATCATAGCTGCTCGTTACATACATCATTTCTCCTTTTCAAATTCAATTGATTCAAGGCATTTTAGAAGATCACTTTCAGAGATGCCGCCATAGAAGGTGCAGTTCACATTGTCTTTAGACCAATTTGCCGTTCTTAATTCATAGTTGCTCGCAATATATATCGTCATACCGTTTTGAAGGAGGTTTGTGTTCCCGTAACCGTACTGTTCAATCTCACGTCTGGCTACCTCCATTTGTCGATATGTTTTTTCTAAGAACACCAGACTATCACGAGCCTCGTTTTGGTATATAATGGTTATTGTTTTATACGCCTCGATGATATCAACGTTGTAGCTATGTGCCGCGAAACCATCTGGCAGCCATGCTGGAGCCATGGGAACACTGCCATATAGGAATAACGCTTCGCTCCAATCATCAGGATCGTATATTCCGGCAGCACGCATGGCATCCGCTCGTGATTCAATAGGGCTGTTTGTATCTACTCCCTGAATGATCAACTGCTCCTCATTTGGTGAAACTACAACTTCAAAATTCTTCCTTGAGAATAAGGTTCCACCAAAAACCAATATCACGACCAGACAATAGGCTATTCCAAAACGAAAAGAATAAGCGGTTATGCGGCGCCTGCTGGCGAACCGTAGTCTTCTGCGAATGGCTGTGAGATTGCTGGCATAGTGGCTTTCAGCCGCAGCCGCCCTACTGTGGTTGAGCTCCGTAAGCAGCTTGTCACAAGCATTCACATAATCCATATTCACCTCCCCTAAGGACTTGTCCAGTTCTTTAGAAATCTCATCAAGCATTGCCTGATGAACCTTTTCGGCATCAAGCCTGCCCTCTGAGATAGCCTGCCTGATAGCTTGGATTTGGTGGCGTTCCCATAAGCTATCCATTTAATACCCTCCCTTCACTTCATAAAGCGCCTAACATGCAAAAAAGATACGAAAAAAAAAGAAGAAATTCTGAAAATTTTTCTTTGCGGCCTTTTTGAGCTTTGCTTTTGCCCGCGCCAACACGCTTTTGACGGCTCCAACCGTGATTTCGTCCTGCTTAGCCATTTCTTCGAAGGAGCGGCCTTGAAAAAAGTACCTGTCCACTGCATCACGTTCCCGCTCATTTAGAGTTTGAAGAAGCTTATCTATGATTTCTTGGTTGTGCAGATTCTCAAAGTAATGCTCCAAAATGTTTTGAAGCTGTTCGGGGGACAAGTACGGCTCGCCTTTATCCGGGAAAACAACATGCCGATTTTTCCTGTGGCGATATTTCTTGAGTTCAGTGCGAAAACGATTCCAGCAGGTTTGCACGAGCCATCCCTCCAAATGCGATGGTGCAACTGCATTCAGATTATCGTAATTTTCTACAGCACATAGAAAGGTTTCTTGAACGCTTTCATCAACAATGCTTCTATACTCCTCTTGGTATCCGACGTATTTTAAGCACATATGTTCCAGCTTACGAGCATAGCGATGGTAAGCCTTTGCAAAAAACTGTTCTTTGTCATCATTGGTGCGCATTTTTAACCTCCTATCCGTTTTGAACCTTCACTATATATGGTGCGCAAAAAACAAAAAAGGCACCTGAAAAAAGCTCAATTTTGGTATTTTTCTCGTCTTGAAATCAAAAACAATAGTTATAGATATTGCATCATATATGTAGTTGTGTTCCATCCATAGTAGGCATCTCATAAAATAAAGGCGTAAGGCAAAGCTAAATATGTGAATCAATAGCTATGGCTTATGGTAAAGCAATCTGAGGTGTCAACATGGCAAGAAATATGGACTACCGTGAAGAAAACAGACGGCTTCAGCGTGAGATCAATTATCGCGTGATTGGCGAGCATATGCGAGAAGTTCGGCATAAGTGTGGAATGACGCAAAAAGTCTTAGCCGAGCGTATGGGTATGGATACCAATTACTATGGCACGCTGGAAACAGGAGCAAACAGGATCAGCTTTCCGCGCTTTATTCAGTTTATAACGCTTACCAAGGCTGATCCGGATTATCTGCTGATGGGCTGCCACGAAAAGTATGTTCCAAAGAATGAACGACTGACGTGCGTGTGCGAAGAACGGTATCTGTTGGAGCAACTGCTGGATCGTTGTACCAACGAGAGCATAAAAAGCATGTATGCCATGTGCAAGACGCTTTACGATGTCACCAAGTAGGGAGGATACAAAGGAGGCATCAGCATGTCTGAGGCGCGAAACCGTCTACTAGCGGAGCTGTATGAAAAGTATTACGATTCCGTCTTTCATGTATGTTATCAACAGGTGGGGTATCAAGCGCGCCTGATTCCGCTGGTGGAGGACTGCATACACGATGCATTTGTGGCTGCTTTGCAGTATTATGAAGCATACAAGGACTTTGAGAACCCAATGGGCTGGATCACTATTTCAGCCAGGAACCGTGTAAAGAGCGAGCTAAGAAAGAAAAGGTTTAGAGAGCAGCCAGTTCATCTTGAAAGGTTGGCTAAGGAGCAAGAGCTTCAAAGGAATGTGCTTGCCACGGATGTAGAGCGCTGGCTAGACCGTGAAGAAGCCAGTAGCAATCTTGAAATCATTCTAAAGCTACTAACTGACCGAGAACGCATGGTATACGATGCCTATTTTGAACAGAATCTATCCTTAAAAGAAACCGTTGAGCTCACCGGGCTTTCAGCCAACGCAGTCAGATCTGCCATTGACCGCATCCGACAAAGGGCGAAACGGTTTTTTCATATTTCAATAATTATTTTTTCAATCAGGTGTATTTTTCATATCTCGCGCACCATGTAATTGAAGGAGGAAAACAGCGATGGATGGCAATGAGGCACAGCTTGCAAAAATAAAGGATGCCATCAAAAAAGGAGAACTGACGAAAGAAATCATTGAAAGGAGGCTGAACGCGGCAATTGATGCGGAACTCCGCAAGACGGACAGCCCTGCGGATATGGAACTGATAAACGCCTGCCAGGATTTGCTATGGGAGATCAATATGCACGGCGAGCCTTATCATAGCAATCAGCAGCAAAGCCTTGCGGCGCTTAGGGAAAAACTTGCGAAGATGGAGAGAGCCAAGAAACGAAAGCGGCGAGTTCTCGGCATTGCAATGGCTTCGTTCCTTCTTGTCGTAGGCAGCTTTGCAGTGGATACGGCGCTTCATCGTCAGTGGCTGGAGGGCGAACAAGCTCCTGATGAGCAGCAATACATCATCAGCGGGCAGGAAAACAATCCTGGGCTTCTGACAGAAAGTCAGGCAGGCAATGAGCCTATACCCTATCCGCAATCCATCACAACAACCAGCCTTGAGGAAGTGGTGTCCATATTAGGGTATACACCACTTATGCCGACGTGGCTGCCAGAAGGATGGACGATTGAGAGCTACTATATTAGGATGGGCGATACAAGTGTAATTCGTATCATGTGCCAAAATGAGCAAGAAGAGGAATTGTTACGCTTAAGTATTTTCGTCTATCCTGACATGGAAAGCGCCCTATTTGCATTCGAGCAAGAGAGGGCCGGGGATGAAATCATCTGCAATGGATGGAATGTATATCTTGCGGAAAACTTTGGTTCACCTGTGGCCATATGGCAGGATAAAGTAACCTGCTACAGTATAACCGGACCTGTATCCAAAGAAGAATTGTTAAAAATCATCCGATCAATCCAAAGAGGGGAGAATAACACATGAAACATGCTCAAAAGCTCACTGCCGTTTTTCTCTGTATAGTATGTGTCCTTGCAAGCTGCACTGCGCTGGCGGATACGGCGAGCACCTACGCAAATTTGATTTTTGAAGGTGCAGGAATTACATTAACTACTCGAATGGGTGCAGAATTTCTTGCGGGAACCAAGCGCAACTGCTCCTCGATCTATATTTCCTCTTGCAGCCTTGAGGAACAAAACGCCGACCAAACCTGGTCTTTTGTAAAGGATCTCACTCCGCCACCCGACAGAGCCACAAATACCAGCAACTTTGGTGCGAATGCCAATTATGCCTCAGAGTGCACTTCGGGCCATACCTATCGCATTAAGGCAACCTTTGCGGCAGTCTACGACGGGAAAACCTATACCGTCAGCAGGACGTCCAGAGGCGCAAAGTACCAATAATTCACCCCATTTCAAAAAGACGCGCGCTTTCCTTCGAGTGCGCGTCTTTCTGATTCATTCGGCAATACGCTAACAAGTTATATACCTCCTGCGCTACAAACCGGTTCTTTCTTTTTATGAGTGTTCAAAAATTGAATAATCACAAGCGTGTGATGGTTTCTCACAATACGCTGGCCGAAGCATCGTGCGAAAGCAAATATTCATTCGGTTTTTTTCTTATACCCATTTTTCCTGAATCACAGCTGCATTAGCCATTCAAAAGGAGGATGGGCTACGAAACGAATGCCGTTGCTAAAATCAATCGTCTTTCCGTGATGAATAGGATATCTATTCGTTGACAGGGCTTGTCTGGATATGCTGTTGCGCATGCCCGAATGGTTTGCCTGCGGCTTTTCAGCCTGTCCTTCCACACTTCACCGCTCCGTCTCTCCATTGCCGCTCGCCACCGTCCTCCCATTCGCTTTTCACCAAAAAACGAATGGGAGGTTTTTTTATGGCAACGATAAATCTGCGTGACTACTATCCCTTTTACCAAGATGACGTATGGATCGAGATAACGGATGATCTTGCCGCACAGCTCAAACAGTGGGAACGGGAAGAAAGCAATCGCCAGCGCAAGCGCAGACGGTATCACGACTATTCTTTTTCAGACTTTCAAGAGCGCTGCATGAAGTACGAATGTTTTGCGCCAGATGAGCTATATGAACGTAAGCTGACGCGACAGCAGCTTCATGCGGCCATATCCACCTTGCCGGATAAGCAAGCCAAGCGCATCTACGCCTACTGTGTTTTGGGAATAAGCATGGCAAAAATCGCCGCCGCCGAGGGGGTGAGCTATGTTGCCGTCCGTTCGTCCATACTGCGGGGGTTAAGACGAATGGGGGCTTATCTACGAAAAGAAAATTCATCATTTTTCTGAATAAGCCATTTCAAAATGCGTTTTTTTTGACCTATATTTATGAGAGGACTTTTTCGCAGCCTCTCTTGCACCTTGACAATCGAATACGCGGTGTTACAGGTACGATCCCCCGCGCGGTGGAGCGGCGAACGGGGCGGCGCGACGATGGCGCAGGCCGGAGCGATCCACGCATCCCGTTGACCCTGCCGTGGCAGGCAGGTGCGCGACGATGCCGCGCGGGGATAATGAGACTTCTACTACGGCCTCCCACTGACTTGAGGGGGAGTCCCTGCGGTATACGCCCGTCCGGGGGACGGCGGTACAGGCGGGGCTATGTTGCGGATGGAGCCGTCCGCAGCCTGTGACATCCCCAGGGCCAGCGGGAAGCCTGCCGGGGTGCAGGGCAAATACGGCGAATTCCCGCCTCCGATTCATTTGTCATGATTCTGTTTTTGAGAAAAGAGGGATGGTTATGGCCCGAATGCCAGACGGCCGTACCCTTCGACGCTGCCCGGATGTTATGGATATCACGGAGATGTGCCGTGTCTTGGACATCAGCACAAAGACTGGCTATCGGTTGCTGAAAAATGGAGACATTTCATCATTGAAGATCGGCAGGGCCTATCGGATTCCCAAAGCCCATCTCCTAGCGTATCTCAAGATTAGAAAAGCAAGCGGGCTATGGTAGCCCCTCCGTAACCTTGCCGTCCGCGTGCGCCGGTGCTATGCTTGGTCTGTCAACGGCAGGAATCCAGGCTGCAAAAAGGAGGGACAACCATGATCGCAGGACACCTGCAAGAAAAAAAGGGATTGTACTACATGGTCCTGAGCTACAAGGACAAAAGCGGGAAACGGATATCAAAATGGCTGCCGACGGGATTGCCCGTGAAAGGGAACAAAAAACGCGCCGAAGACATGCTGATGGCCGCCCGCGCCGAATTTGTGGCGAGAGAAGCCGCTATTGACCGCGATATGCCGTTTTCCAGCTATCTCGTCCAATGGATGGAGATCGCGCGGAGCACCTTAAAACCCAACACGGCTGCCGGATATGCGAGCATGATTCAGAATCCGATTGCACCGTACTTTCAGCAGCGGGGCATCACGCTGGGCGGATTGCAGGCGGTGAACATTCAGATGTTCTACACCAGTCAGCTCAAACGCGTATCCGCCAATACCGTCATCCACTACCACGCGATCATCCACAGGGCGCTCAAATACGCCGTCAAGACGGATCTCATTGACGTCAATCCGGCGGACAAGGTGGAGCGGCCCAGGAAGGACCGGTTTACCGCCTCGTTTTACGACGGCAACGAGGTGAACCTGCTATTCCAGGTCGCGCGGGGAACCCCGCTGGAACTGCCGGTCATGCTGGCGGCATTCTACGGCTTGCGCCGCAGCGAGGTGGTGGGGCTCAAATGGGACGCGATCGACTTTGAGAACAAAACCATCGCCATCCGGCACACGGTGACGGCCTTCGCTGAAAAGGGCAGGCGCATCGAAGTGGCAGCCGATACGACCAAGACAGCCTCCAGCCGGCGGACCCTCCCGTTGGTGCCGGCTTTCCAAACGAAGCTGGCCGCGTTAAAGGAGGAGCAGGAGAAGAACCGCATACTGTGCGGCCGCTCCTATTGCACGGATTACCTGGGCTACGTTCTGGTGGATGCAATGGGAAACCGCCTGAAGCTGAGCTACATCAGCACGGCCTTTCCCGTACTGCTCAAGCGCAACGGGCTTCGCCCCATCCGCTTCCACGACCTGCGCCACAGTTGCGCCAGCCTGCTGCTGAAAAACGGCGTCCCCATGAAGCAGATCCAGGAGTGGCTGGGGCACAGCGACTTCAGCACGACCGCCAACATCTACGCCCACCTGGATGCCGGGTCCAAGCTCACCTCAGCACAGGCAATGGAAAAGGGATTGGGGATGAGCTCCGAAGTCCTTATAGAATAAGGGTATCGGAGCATGGCGGGAGACCTTTGGAGCGAGACGCCGGAGCAAATGAAAAAAGGCTTTCCCCGCTGTGGGGGAAAGCCTTATGGCGGAGAAGGTGGGATTCGAACCCACGGACCGGTTATTAGCCGGTTTACCCGATTTCGAGTCGGGGCCGTTATGACCGCTTCGATACTTCTCCAAAATCTATCTCAACATCGTCTCTCGGAAAAAGGAGAGAACTGATGGAGAGAACTGCTCATGATCCCATTCCGGGGGAAACTTGCAAACCTAGCAAAATCAAGGCTTTGCGTCGATTCGATTCCACCTTTCGGATTAGATTTCGAGTCGGGGCCGTTATGACCGCTTCGATACTTCTCCACGTACAGGTGGGCGAAGTTGATTATACCATGCCAAGTGTAAGTTGGCAAGCCTATGTTTCCGTTCCCTGATTGAACCGTTGCCGCGCCACAATACCTATTGAAGCATGACGAAAAGGGATGAAACCCGGGCGCCCATGCGGCCTCGTTGAATGAGCTCAATCAACGAGACCCCACGGGCGCTCAGGTCTCTTTCTTTCCCCCGGTTGGGGCGTCTGCCGCAACGGCTTGTTTTATGCCATGGTACTAGCGCATTTTCCCTGTCACAAAAAAGCACGGAAAGCCTTTTCTTGTTTTGGGATTCCCTTTTGCTCCCTTACCTTGACTTCTTTAGCGCGTCTTGCCCCTCGCCTCGTCGCCCGGATGTTTAAGACAAAAGGCATCATCTTGCGTAAAGACCGAAACCGGTCCCCCGGATATCAGCCGCACGCGGTATTCTCCGCCCTCCATCTCGAAACGCAGTCTGCTTCCCCTGAACTGGAAGGAAAACTTGAGCCCCGTCCACCCTTCTGGCAGAAACGGAGCGACCCTCACGCCATCCGCGCACAGCTGCAGGCCCGCAAAGCCGTTGACCACGGCCATGTAGCAACCGCCCATGTTGGCGGTATGGATGCCGTCCTTGCTGTTGCCATGCGTATTGAGCAGGTCGGTCTTCACGCTGTCGCCAAAATAGGCACGTGCCTCCCGGCGCAGGCCCAAGCGGCAGGCATCAATGCAAAAGATGCAGTTGGACAGGGAAGAGTCATGCGTGGTAATCTTCTCATAGTACCGGAAGGACCGTTCCCGTACCTCCGCATCGGCCAGGCTTTCAAAAAGCACATGTGCCAGCACGGTATCCGCCTGTTTACATACCTGATAGCGGTACAGCTGCAGGGGATGATAATGGAGCAGCAGTGGGAAATTTTCCCGCGGCGTCGCAGCCAGGTCCCATATCGGCTTTTGCAGAAAGCTGTCATCCTGCGGATTGATGCCCAGCGTTTCGTCATAAGGCAGATACATGATTTCCGCAGCATGGGCAAACGCATCCAACTCCTCATGGGTAACGCCCAGGCGGGCTGCCCACTCGCCATATGCGCCCCACTCTTCCAGCAGATGCGCCGCGCGCACCGCCAGCTCCAGGTTGTTTTTGGCGCATGCGTTGGTGTAGTAGTTGTTGTTGACCAGACAGGTGTATTCATCAGGACCTGTCACGCAGTTGATGCGGAAGGTGCCCTCCGCCACATGCCCAACATCCATCCACAGGCGCGCCGTTTCCAGCAGCAACTCCGCGCCCTCGCTGATCAGGTATTCGCGGTCGCCGGTCGCATTGTAGTACATGCCCACCGCATAGGCGATGTCCCCTACAATGTGGTATTGCGCCGTACCTGCCAGAAAGTACCCGCTGCACTCCCGTCCGGCGATCGTGCGCCAGGGATACAGCGCGCCCTTCCGATGGCCCAGCAGGCGGGCGTTTTCGCGTGCCGCGTCCAACGTGCGGTAGCGGTACCCCAGAAGCTTGCGCGCGAGCTGTGGCATGGTGAGGGTGAAGAACGGCATCATGTACATTTCCGTATCCCAGAAGTAGTGCCCTTCATACCCTTCGCCCGACAGACCCTTGGCCGCAATGCTGCACAGCCCGTCGCGCCCGGCAGACTGGAACAGCTGGTAAAGGTTGAACTGCATGGACAGATTGGTATCGTCGTCGCCCAGGATGGTGGTGTCCGCACTTTCCCAGAAGGCGGAGAGGGTTTCCTGCTGGGCGCGGTAGAGTGCGTCCGCCCGGCCAAAAGCTCCGGCCATGGCCCGCCTTGCGGCGGCAAGTGTATCGCCATGCCGCCGTTCATCTGAAAAGACGCAGTATTTTTGAAGCCGCAGCGTTTGTCCCTGTCCGACCGTCACGCAGGCATGGAACGCGGCCGCGTGTGCCGCGGGGTCGTAGACCGTCTGCGCATTCTGCGCGGCCGGCTCCAGCGCGTGCTTCACGCCGGTGGTCAGCGACAGCCCGCTCACCCGGGTGCGCGTGCTCAGATAGCTGGCTCCCTCCTCTATCAGGCTCCCGTCAGGAACAAGGTGACATTCGCTCTCTCCTGCCAGACGTGGATCGTTGGGATTGGCATAGTTTTTCACCAGTGCCAGGTGGGTGCTTTCCACCTCCACCTCGCCCTCATAGTTGAGAGGGGTAACCTCACAGTCAATCAGGAACAGCGACGGCTCTGCAAAACTCGCCATGCGGCGAAAGCAAAGGGCGGTTTCGCGTCCCTCCGGCGAGCGCCACCTGACGCGGCGTTCGGTGATTCCGCGATCCATGTCCAGCCTGCGCTCGGATTCTACGAGCGTGCCCGTCCATTGTGAAAACCACTCCCCCGCCAGGCGGAAGCGGATTCCCTGCACATCCGCCACGTTGATCATGCTTTCCTTGTCCTCGCGGACATGGGTCAGCTTTTCCGCCTGCTTCATGGGGACGATTTCATAGAAGCCGTTCACATAGGCGCCGCGCATGGTGTCCATGCCCTGCGGCGCCCCTTCCTCCAGCGTGCCGCGCACGCCCAGATAGCCGTTGGCGTTATGGAACACCGTTTCCTGCAGGGCAAGCTGGTCGTTCGTGGGTTTGGGGGAACACACCGAATAGACCCTTTGCATGTTCACCCCTCCTTAGCCCTTGACCGCGCCGGCCATGATGCCCTTGATGATGTGTTTCTGTGCGCTGAAGTAGAAGATGATGACCGGGATGATGGTCATGGTCAGCGCCGCCATGGCCATGTTCCATTCGATGGTATAGGTGCCGAAGAACAGCGAAGTCATCACGGGGATGGTCTTGTTGGCGTTACTGGTCAGCGTCAGAGACGGAAGCAGATAGTCGTTCCAGATCCAGATCACATCCAGAATGATCACCGTGACGGTGGTGGGCTTGAGGATGGGGAATACGATGCGCCAGAACACCTGCCAGATATTGCATCCGTCGATGATGGCTGCCTCCTCCAGCGAGACGGGAACCGACGATTTGACAAACCCGTGGAACAAAAACACACCCATGCCCGCGCCAAAGCCCGCGTACATGAAAACCAGACCGCCCAGGGAGTTTTTCATGGGAATGCCCAGCGTCTTGGTCAGGGAGTTCATCTCCTGCATCAAGGGCATCATCACCGTCTGAAACGGAATGAGCATCGTCACGATCAGGAAACTGTAGAGGAAGCGGCTCAGCCGTGTATGCGTGCGCACCAGCATCCATGCGGCCATGGCGCACAGGACCACGATGACCACCACCGAGCACAGCGTAACGATGATCGAGTTTTTGAATACATTGATGAAATCCATGCGCTGCACCGCGCCCGCGTAGTACTCCCAGGTGAGGGTTTCAGGCAGGGCCAGCACGTTGGTATACATCTCTGCGCGGCTTTTGAAGGAATTGACCACGATGATATAAATCGGGGAGAGGTAAATCAGACAGAACACCAGCAGCGCCATATTGGCCAGCACGCTTTTGATGCTCTTGGCGACGTTTTTGTTCATACCTCCACCTCCCGCTTGGACGTGAGCCGGACCTGGAACATGGTGATCACACCCACGTTGATGAAGAACACGATGGCCTTGGCCTGGCCATAGCCATAGTTGCTCTTGGCGAAGATTTCGTTAAAGATGTTCATGGACACCATTTCCGTGGCGTTCGCGGGGCCGCCTCCGGTCAGGGCCAGGTTGACATCGTAGATTTTGAAGCAATTGGACAGCGTCAGAAACAGGCAAATGGTAATGGAGGGCATCAGAAGCGGCAGCCGGATGCGGAAAAGCGTCTGCCAGTAGCTGGCCCCATCGACACTGGCGGCCTCCAGTACGTCGTCGGAAATGGACTGAAGCCCGGCAATATAGATAATCATCATGTACCCGGCCATCTGCCAGGTGGCTACGACAATCAGACCGATGAAGGCAAATTGCTTGTTGCTCAGCCAGTAGAAAAACAGGTCCGTGCGGCCGGTCATCTCACCCAAAGTGGCCATGCAGTCGCCGAGAATGAACTGCCAGATGTAGCCCAGCAAAAGCCCGCCGATCAGGTAGGGCATAAAAATCATAACCCGGCCCACGTTGCGCAGCCGCAGCTTCGACGTCACCACCAGCGCAAAGCCCAGCGCCAGCACGTTGACGGTAACCATGGTAATCAGCGTAAAGACGGTGGTCCGCTCCAGAGAGCTTAAAAACCGTGTGTCCTGAAAGGCTTTCGCATAATTGGCAAAGCCCACAAACTTCATGGGGTTTTTGGGCAGTCCGTCCCAGGAGACAAACGAATAATACACGCCCGTCAGGAACGGCACAATCACAACCACAATAAACACAAAAAACAGCGGTACGGTAAACAGCGCAAACCAGCGCTTCTTCATGGACATGCGCGTCCCCCCTCGATAAACGACACAAAAAGCGGGAGCCGCCCAATGGGCATCCGGGCGGCCCCCGCTATCGGTCGGCGAATTACTCGGCCGCAGCCGTCACAAACGCGTCATTGAGCGCGGTGAGGAAATCGGCCTCGGTCATGTCGGTGGTGAAGAACTCTTCGGCCACGGGCACCAGGTCGTTCATGATCACGCTGGCGGGCCACTCGGTGTTGAAGGTCCAGTCCACGATGTTGCCGCTGGCGATGGCGTCGGCCACGCTGGCGGAGATGGGATCGAGCTTCTCGCTGGTCATGCCGTCAACCACGGGCAGGAAGCCGAACTTGTTCATCAGGTAATCGGTGCCGGTCTCGGAGGTGTAGAGCCAGTTGAGGAAGTCCTTGCCCAGCTGCTGCTCCTCTTCGGAGGCGTCGGCATTGACGAACCAGTAGGAGGGGATGCCCACCGCGATAGCGGTGCTGCCGCCCACGGGCAGGCCAACCATGCCCATCTCGAAGTCGATGTCATAGCTGGAGAACATGGTGTAGCACCAGTTGCCCTGGTGGATGGCTGCGGTCTTGCCGGTGGCGAAGTCGCCGCAGTTGCCGTCGTAGGTCACCTCAAGGGGATTGACCTGATTTTCACGGATGGCTACAAACAGCTTGGCGAATTCCTGGAACTCCGGAACGTCGGCCAGCTTGACCTCGCCCGAGAACACCTGCTGGCAGAAGGCCACAGGATCATCCTGCACGGCGAAGGGGAAGTTGAGGATCTGGCCAATGAGGAAGTAGCCTTCCTGCGACAGGCCCAGGCCGGTCACGCCCGCGGCCTTCTGCTCTTCAATGTAGGCAATCAGGCCGTCCATCGTGGAGATGGCTTCGGGGTCCACCATGTCCTTGTTGTAGATGATGCCAAAGCCCTCGGCCGTCATGGGCACGCCGGTCTTTTTGCCGTCCACCATGGCGATGAGGTTTTCCTGCACCTTGCCCATCACTTCCAGGTCGCTCAGATCAGCCAGGTAGCCGCTCATTTCGGCGATTTCGGAGGCGGAGTTCAGCGTGAACACGGTGGGGCCGGACTCGCTGGCCATGTAGGTCTTGAGGTTCTGATAGTAGTCGTCGCCGGCGATGGGCCATACCTCGACCTCAACGCCCGTTTCTTCCTGGTAGGCCTTGGCCAGCTCCACCAGCTGGTCGTAGATTTCGGTCTTCTGCTGGAAGACGACGATCTTGCCGGCGCTTTCCGCCTGCGCACCCGCCAGGCCCAGGCCCAGCAGCAGGCTCAACGCCAATACGATACACATCAGGGTTTGCATCCGCTTCATAATTGAGAAACCTCCCTTTTTGTTGTTGATACCCTGGAGTTTTTGAATCGGTTTAACGATTTACGAAGATTATAGTCCCACGATGTATATTCGTCAATAGTTTTTGTTCAAAATAGGCAAAGTTAAATTATTTTATTTATAAATAACATAAATATTTTATGTATTTATATAAAATATCGCGTAAAATATTAACCGGCATCATTGCTTGATGCCGGCTTTCTTTCATTGCAGCAGCCGCTATGCGCTTAATCCCTTGCCTCCCCGCCGCCTGCCGAGGCCCGCCAGACCACCCGCGCCTGAATCTTGAAGGTCTCATAGCTCTGGGCCCCCTCAATGTTGGCAATGAGGTGCTGCGCCGCAAGATAGCCGCGCTCGTAGTTGGGAATGGCCACGGTGGTAAGCCCCAGCAGCTCAGCCAGGGGCGTGTCGTCAAAGCCCGTGACGGCCACATCTTCGGGAATGCGCACGCCCGCCTCGCGGAAGGCGCGCATGGCCCCGATGGCCATGTTGTCATTCGCGCAGACCAGCGCCTGGGGCAGCCGCTCGCCAATCAGCAGAAGCTTTGCCGCCTGGTAGCCGCTTTTTTCGCGGTAATCGCCGGTCAGGTAGCTTTCGGGGTGAAAGGGGATGCCGTTTTCCTTCAGCACATCCGTGAACGCCTGGTAGCGCTCCCGGTTATCCAGCGTATTGATGCCGCCCAGAAACGCATAGTTGCGATAGCCTTGCCGGACCAGCCCCTGTACCAGCTCGCGCATGGGCGGATAGTTGTTGACCAGCAGGCACTTGACGTTGGGTTCGTCCATCATCCGGTCCAGGGCCACGATGGGATACCCCTTCTGGGCCTTGCGCTTGAGCAGCTGATCGTTGCAGCTCTTGTCCAGCATGATGCAGCCGCTGGTGAAGCTCTTGGACATGAACCGGTCGCACGATCCGCTGGTGCAGATGATCAGGTCGTACTGGCGGGAATAGACATAATCGCTGATGCCATGAATGATCTTGAGGTAAAACTCGCGGTCAAAATCGCTGAAGTTGAACAGGATGGTCTTGCTCTCACCGCTTTTGAGGGCGCGGCCCGCGTGGTTGACCTGATAATCCATTTCCTCGCAGATGCGCAGCACGCGTTCGCGCGTGCTGTTGCTGACGTTTTTCCGGCCGTTGAGCACGTTGGAGACCGTCGCCGTGGAAACGCCCGCCGCCTTTGCGATATCCTTGATGACCACATTCATTGGTACGCCCCCTTAACTGGGCAGATTGTCGCGCAGGTACTCAAACACCTGACGGGCCACCGGCGCGGCCACGCTGCCGCCACTGCCGCCGTTTTCCACCAGTACGCTGATGGCATAGGGATACTGGTCGCTGTCGATATAGCCCACAAACCAGGCGTGCGTCACATCCATACCATTGTCCGATCCCTCGGCGCTGCCGGTTTTGCCGGCGATGGTCAGGCCGCTCACCTGCGCACGGGTGCCGGTGCCGCTCTTGACCACATCCTTCATATACCCGTCGATGATCTGCGCCATCTCCGGGGAGCAGGCGGTGCGGTACACCTTCTGGGAATAGCGCAGGCGCACCTTGCCCGTGGGGCTCTCCACGAGGCTGAGCAGCCGCGGCTCCATCATGACGCCGTCATTGGCGATGGCCGCGGCCACCATGCACATGTGCATGGGCGTGGCCACCACCTGGCTCTGTCCCGCGCCGCTCCAGGCGATTTCCACGCTGTTGCGGTTCTGGGTGGGATAGACGCTGTTCTCCACCACCAGGTCGCGGAAAAGAAAGTTGTCGTTGAAGCCGAAGGATTCCGCCGTGCGCCTGAGCGCGGTGTCGCCCATCATGAGCGCCGCCTGGGCGAAGGCGTTGTTGCAGCTGACGCGAAAGGCTTTGTCCAGCGTGATATCGCCATGCTGGTCCATGTTGTAGTCATGCACCACATGGTCCATCACCTGCGTGGCGCCCGTGCAGGTGAATACGTGCGTTTCCGCATCGGGCAGGTTTTCCAGCGCTGCCGCCGCGGTGATGATCTTGAACGTGGAGCCGGGAGGCAGCGTGCCCTGCAGAGCGCGGTTCCAGAAGGGATGCTGACTGGAGTTGCGGACCTGGTCGGTGATGTTCTGCGGATCATAGACCGGCAGGCTGACCAGTGCCAGCACCTCGCCGGTCTTGTAGTTCATGACCACCACCGCGCCGCACTTGCCTTTCAGATTGGAGGTGTTACGGAAGATGTTGACGATCTCGGTGCACAGCCGGCTGTCGGCGGTGATGGTCACATTGTCTCCCCGGCGGGTTTCACCGCTGAGAAAGGCGGTCACGCGCTCCGTCAGGCTCGTTTCAAAGCCCAGCAGATAGTTGGCCTGAAACGAATCCACACCGTTGGCGATGTTGCCTTCGTCGTCGCCCAGCAGGTGCACCATGCTGGAGCGGCTGAGGATGTTGCTCTGGTAGATGCGCTCCCCGTTTTCGTCGGTGGTGGCCACCACCACGCCCCGGCGGTCGATGATATCGCCGGGGATGACGCTGCTCTTGGCGCTGCGGTAGCGCGTGTTGCGCGTGCTGGAAATCCAGCGGCTTCCGTAAGTGGATACGGAATACACCCCGTACACCCCGGCCAGCGCCAAAAGCCCAATCACCACAAAGGCCAGCACGCGAAAGCGCAGTTTCAGCTGTTTCATAGGCACTTCACTCCCTGTCCGCCTCGGGCATCATGGCCTCCTCCTGCAGGGTATGGCTGATTTCGTAGTCGTAAGCCAGGTCGTCCTGGTTCACGCTGGCCACGCCCTGAATCAGCCCGATCAGGCCCATGCAGCTGACCAGCGAGGTGCCGCCGTAGCTGACGAAGGGCATGGTCACACCCGTGAGGGGGATGAGCTTGAGAACGCCGCCGATGATAATAAACGTCTGAATGCCCAGCATGACGGTTGCGCCCATGGCCAGCAGCGCGTGAAAGCTGCTGCGCGCCGCCGAGGCGATGGACACGCCCCGCAGGATCAGAATCACGTACATGGCCAGCACCAGCGCGCCGAAGATGACGCCGAACTGCTCGCAGATGACGGCGAAGATGCAGTCCGTAAAGTACACGGGAATCACGCGCGGCGCACCCAGGCCCAGCCCCACGCCGAACAGGCCGCCGGATGCGATGGCCATGAGCATCTGCACGATCTGATAGCCGCTGGTTTCGTAGTAGATCCAGGGGTTGCGCCAGATGGCCACGCGCCGCTTCACATGGGCAAACATCGCATACCCCAGCACCGCCGCGCCGCCCGCGCCCACCAGCCCCAGCCCCGTCAGCGGCAGGTTGCCAGTGGAGGCGTAGAACAAAAACAGCGTGGTGGCATAGTAGATCAGCGCCGTGCCCAGGTCCTGCTGCAGCATCAGTACCAGCAGCGAAAACACCGCGAACGCGAACCACGGCAAAAATCGCCTGCGCGACATGTACCAGCTCAAGATCAGAAGCAGCGCCAGCTTCACCAGCTCGCTGGGCTGCACGCTGGTACCTCCGATGTTGATCCAGTTGGTCGCGCCGTTCTGCTCGGTGCCGATGGCCAGAGGCAGGGCCAGCAGCGCCGCTGCGCCCAGCATGACCACCTTGATCAGAAATCCCCAGCGCCGCACGTAGCGCACCACAAAGATGCATGCCAGCATGGCGATGATGCCCGCGCCGTAATAGATGGCCTGCTGGATGCCGCGCGAGGTGCCCGCGCCGCGGTCGGTGGTATAGAGGATGAGCACGCCCAGCGCACACAGGAAGTTGGCAATGGCCAGCAGCAGCTTGTCGGCGGGGAAAAAGCGCGGCACCCACATCGTGGACAGACGGATGAGCACCGGTACGATCACCGCCAGCGCGAAGCCCTCCCATTCCAGCTCACCGTTAAAGGATACCAGCAGAAACGCGGTGAAGAAAAACAGCATGATGGCCGAGACCAGCATGCGGTCCGGACGGCGGCGCTGCCGGCGTGCGGACTGCGCGGCCCTGCGCGCCTCGGCGCGGGCCTGGGAACGTCTGCTCATCGTCCGCGTCCTCCCCCGAAGTACTTGTCCCACACCTTGCGCTTGGCTCGCTCGGCCTCGTCATGGCCCACATAGGCGCTGCGGGGCGGAGCGGCGGCATCGGTCAGGTCCTCGTCCATCTCGTCGCCGAAATAGGCCAGGTCCTCCCAGTCGGCGTCGCTGTGCGGGCTGGGGGCGTAAGGCCAGTCACCGTCCTCCATCCGGGTCCCATCGGGCAGATCCGGGCCTTGCGCCTCGTCAGGCGGAGCGGCGTTTTCCGGCGTTTCCTCTGCTTCCCTGTCCTGAGGCACTGCGGGCGCCCGCTCCCCGGCGGGCCGCATGAAGATGCTGTCGTCTCGCACGGGCGGCTCGGCTTCCTCCCCGTCCGCGCCGTCCTCCTCCTGTCCGCTCCGGGCGGCGGCATTCTGCAGGGCCGCCTGCTGCATCAGCCATTGCTGATACGCCTGCTGCTGCCAGAGCTGCTGCTGCATCATGTACTGCTGCTGCGCCATCCACTGCTGCATGGCCTGCCGCTGCGCCATGGCGGCGGCCTGTGCCTGTTCGGGCGACTGGGTCTGTTCATCTGTCCCGGCGGCTTCGCCGTCCCGGCGCGGAGCGTAGCCCGTCCCCTCAAAGCCCGCAAACAGCCGCAGCCGCAGCTGAGCCTTGCCCACATACAGGCGCGAGCCGTGTGCCATGTACAGCGGCTCACGGCGGCTTTTGAAAGGCTCGCCGTCCACGCTGACGGTCTGGCCGCGCATGGGCTCCACACGCAGCCCCTCGTCCTCGTCAAACCGGAACCACAGATGCCGCCGCGCCACGCCCTCGACCGGCACGCACAGGTCGTTGGTGCGCAGCGTGCCCAGCGTGCCCTCGCGGGGCAAGGGCAGCGCCTGCCCCCGCTTGAGCGCCTCGCCTCCCTCGATGACCACCATCTCGCCCACAAAGCCTGCGTCCGGCAGCAGCTTCAGGCGCTTTTTGGTCTGCCGCCGGTCGCGCCGGTACCAGCGAAAGCTGCGCCACACGATGATCGCCATCAGCAGCAAAAACCAGTACCGTGCCGCCTGAGCAATCAGCTCGTAAACCTCGGCGGGCACAGCAAGGTCGCCAGGAAGCGTGATGCTGCTTAGAAAATCGGTAATCTCGCTGGGCAAAGCGGGGCTCCTTTCCGGCGGGCGCAGCGCGCCTTAGTCATCCTGGGATTTGGCTTCCTCCAGGAATTTTTCCATCTTGCGCTTCACGCGCTGCAGGGCGTTGTCGATGGATTTGACATGGCGGCCGAGTTTATCGGCAATTTCCTGATAGCTCTTGCCGTCCAGGTAGGCGTTGAGCACATCCTGCTCCAGGCCGCTGAGCACACGGTCCACCTGATCGCGGAAGGAAACAAGGTTTTCCCGCCCAATGATCAGTTCCTCCGGGTTCTGCGCCCGGCCTTCCACGATCACGTCCATGAGCGTGCGGTCGCTCTCTTCGTCATAGATGGGCTTGTTGAGGGACACATAGCTGTTGAGGGGCACATGCTTCTGGCGGGTCGCGGTTTTGATGGCTGTGATAATCTGCCGGGTGATGCACAGCTCCGCGAACGCACGGAAGCTGCTCAGCCGCTCGGCCTGGTAGTCACGAATGGCCTTGAACAGGCCGATCATGCCTTCCTGCACGATGTCCTCATGGTCCGCTCCGATGAGGAAGTAGCTGCGCGCCTTGGAGCGCACGAAGTTCTTGTACTTGCTCAGCAGGTACTCCACCGCCACGCTGTCTCCCTGCTGGGCCAGGCCCACGACCTGCTCATCGGCCATGTCAGCGAAACGCTTGTCCAGCATGCTTTCCCACGAGCTGTCCATCTCCAGCCCGTCGCTCTGGTCCGCCTCATCGCGCCCGTCCTCCACCTCCGGCTCCAGTTCATCCGGGATGCGTTCGTTGCGGGGTTCGGTCATGGGAATCTCACCTGCCTTTATTTTTGCCTTCTGAGCCTGTCCAATGCGGCATACTGTTCCTCGGTAAGCGCCGCAGAAAGCGGCGTGCGCCGCTGCGCGCCGGGCATCTGATGCCGGTCCCGTCCGTGGGAACGCTCGGCGGCCAGCTCTCGCCACAATTCCCGCGCGCTCAGGCGCGTGGCCCCACGGCCCAGAATGAGGGTCTGTTCGGTATAGTCGCTGGTGGCCACGCGCGCCTCGCGGTAGCGGGGCAGCAGCTGGCACATGCGCTCGATGTAATGGTCGGCCGTCTCGCCGTGGCGCGTATAGACCACGGTCAGGCCGTCGCGCTCCTCCACGCTGCGCAGGGGGCGCTCCGCCTTGTAGCCGTCAAACACCAGCCATACCTCCTGCCCCGTATAGCCTGCGTAGTCCTGCAGAAGGTGAATCAGCCGGTCACGGCACTCGTCCAGCGGCCATCCCTCCCGCTGCGCCTGAGGCCACGCCCCGATGATGTTGTAGCCGTCCACGTACAAAAGCGGCTTCATCTTCGTCAGCGGGCGCGCAGCACCGCGTACATCAGCACGCCCGCAGCCACGCTGGCGTTGAGGCTGTCCAGCTTGCCGCGGATGGGCACGGATATGGTGCGGTCGCAGCTTTCCAGCACGCGGCGGCTCACGCCCTCCCCCTCTGCGCCGATGACCAGCGCGATGGGCCCGCTCAGATCCAGGTCGGCGTAGTCCTCGCCGTCCATATCGGCGGCATAGGTCCAGATGCCCTCGCGCTTGAGGCGTTCAATCGTGCTGGTCAGGTTGGTCACGCGCGCCACGGGCAGGTATTCCACCGCCCCCGCGCTGGCCTTCACCGCCGCGGGAGTCAGCCCCACAGCACGGCGCTCCTGCACGATTACGCCATGCGCGCCCGCGCACTCCGCCGTACGGATGATCGCGCCCAGATTGTGCGGATCGGTGATCCCGTCCAGCAAAATCAAAAACGGTGCTTCGCCGCGCTCGCGCGCCAGGTCCAGCATGTCCTCCACGGTGCTGTAGCGGTAGGCCGAGGCAAACGCCAGCATGCCCTGGTGGTTGCGGGTGATGGCGTCCAGACGGGCGCGATCGACTTCCTTGACGGGCACGCGGCGCTCCTTGGCCATCTGCACAATCTCGCGCGCCGAACCGCTCAATTCGCCGCGCGCCACCAGCAGCTGCTCGATGTCGCGGCCGCTCTTGAGCGCCTCGCGGATGGGGTTGCGTCCGCTGAGCAGGTTTTCCGCATCCTCATGCACGCGTTCCTCCCCATGCTCCGGGACCGCGGCAGGGGGCACATAGCGGAACTGCTCGTAGCGCCGCTCCTGGCCGGCCATGCGTGCCTGGCGCTGCTCCCCGTAGGGACGCGGCACGGTGTTTTCCCCGCGCGAGGTGTAGTGGCTGACCGTGCCGGTAGCAAAACGGAAACCGTTGCTCTGCCTTGCGCGGTGCTGCGGCTCACGTCCCTGCGCCTGCCATTCGCCCCCGGGAGAGCGGTGCGCCGTGTTTTGCCGGTATCCCACGGGGCGCGCCTGTTCGGCGCGGCGCGGCTTGTCCGCACCTGTGCGGCCCTGGGCCCGCCGCGGCTCCTGCGCGCGTCCGGCCTGCTCCCGCACGCCGCCGTGCCCCTGCGCGGAGCGGGCGGCGCGTCCCTTCTGCGCCCCGCCTTTGCGGTAGCCCGCGCCCTCGTCCTCAAAGCCGCCGCGCGCCGCGGCCTCCACGCGCTTTTCCTGCCGGGTTTTATGCTTCATATCCTTGTAAAATGCCATATCTCCGTCTCCTGTTCCTTATTGCAGCCCCTGCTGCTCCAGATAGTCCCGCCTCGCCTTACGGATCTGCGCCTGCTTTCCGCAGGACTTTTCCCCCTCGGGGCACGCGCCGCGCAGGCATCCAGGCCCCGCGTCCCTGAACAGGGCGGGCGCCTCCCGGCAGCACAGGTCGAACATCGCGCCTGCCAGCTCGCGGATCTCCCACTGAGCGCGGCTGCACATGCGAAGTGAGAAGAAATGCCGAAGCTCGCGCGCGTTCATGGTCAAAAGCACGCGTGTCTCGCACGCCCCGGGCAGCACGAAGCGGGCGTCCTCATTGCTCTTTTCCCCCGCATCTCCCAGGCGCTTCTGCCATCCCTCATACCATGCCTGCATCTGTGCCATCTGGGCATGGTACTCCGCCTCCGCATCGGACCCCAGCGCGCGGATGGCCGGGGGCACGATGTAGCCGAAGCCGCCCGCATAGCTGACATAGCGCTGGCTCTGCACGCTGAAGCTGGCGATGCGGTGCCGCGTGAGCTGCGCCAGCAGCACACGGCTCACGCCCTCCACGAGGAAGGTGAAGCTCGCATGCTCCAGCACGCTCTCATGGCCCATGGCCATCACCCGCTCCACGAAGGCCCGCTGGTCCTTTTCCTCTATGGTTTTCAAGAGCCTGTCCACATCGCCTCCGGCATAGCACAGGCGTGCGCCCAGCGCGGTCAGGGCCTCCGGGTCCAGGGTATGCCTGACCAGCACCACGCGCTGGCTTCGCTCCGGCATGCATCATCGCCTCCCATTCAGCAGCTTAACATCTTATTTTATAGGATTGGTACGCCAATGTCAAACAATTCGGCAATTCTGCCGATCTGGCCGGTCAGGTAGAGATACCCCATGAGCGCTTCCAGCCCTGTGGCCCGGCTGTAGTTGACCGGGTCCTGATTTTTGGGGGCGCGATGATGGGCGTGTGCGTTCTGGCCGCGGCGCATAACGTCCGCCTCCTCCGGGGAGAGCACGGGTTCGATGCGCGCGGCGGCCTCGGCCTGCGCGCCGGCATTGGCCAGCAGGATGGCCCGGCGATGCAGCGCGCCCGCAGGAAGCCCGCCCGCCAGCAGCCTTTGCCGGATGAGCAGGTCCCACACGGTATCACCCAGATAGGCCAGGGCGAGCGGGTTTTTCAGTTTTGCCTCCCGCAGGGAAAAGGGCTTTGGCAAAAGGGAATCCGGCATATCGGCACCTGCTTTCGTAGGACGGTCGTACCTCTTCATCATAGCATGGGTTGGGGGCGGAAACAAGCGGTTACCGGCCGTCAGGCGGCATCCTCCTGCCCGGTTCGCGCAAGCAGGACCTCGTAGGCCTCCAGCCCGTCGGCAATGGCCTGGCCGATTTGTTGCTGATAGGCCGGGTCGAGCAGGAGCGCCTCTTCCCTGGGATTGCTCAGAAAGCCGCACTCCACCAGCACCGAGGGCATCGTGCCGCCCAGCACATAGTAATCCCCCGCCAACGCGGAGCGCTCCCTGGACGGCTTGAGGCCGTCCAGCAACGCCTGCTGCAGCGTTCCCGCCAGCAGCCGCCCCTGATCGCTGCCGTGCTGGTAGAACACCTGCGGCCCGCTTTCCTCGCGGCTGCGGTATTCGTTGAGATGGATGCTCAGAAGCACGTCCGCATCCGCCGCCTCGGCGATGTCGATGCGTTTTTGCAAATCCTCCCGCTTGCGGGTTTTGCTTGCGGTATCTCCGTCCGCCAGGCACACATCCTCCCGCCGTGTCAGCACGACCTGTGCGCCGCGGGCCAGCAGTGCCTTTTCCACCTCAAGGGCGATCTCCAGCGCCACGTCCTTTTCCCAGCGGCCGCTGTCCTGAGCCCGCGCCCCGCCGTCATAGCCGCCATGTCCGGGGTCCAGCGCCACGATCAGGCCGCTGAGCGCGCCCGGTTCGGACGCCTCCGCCGGCGCGGCGGGGGTAGGCGGCGTCTCCTTTCCGCCCAGCGCCAGGCCTCCCGCTGTGATCAGCAGCGCCAGCAGCAGGCAGGCGCGCAATCTTTCCGTCTTTTTTGTTACAATTTTGTGTAGCAAATGGCGCATGCAGCATTCCTCCTTTGACCGTCCCGCAAGGATATGCGTCTGCGTATCAAAAAAGAGCCAGAACGGACAAGTCCACCCTGCCGCCAACACGCATCCAGAAGGAGATTCTTCCTTTTTCCGCAAGCCTTTGCCCTCCTTCTCCCGCTTTTGGCTCGAAGAAGGAGAAAAAGGCCAAGGCCGTCGGATTTTTTATGCAGCGCCGCATACACCTCTCAAAAGTTTCCCACACTTTCCACATGGTTTTCCACGCAAAAAGCCCTTTTTCTGCATGAAAAGGGCTTCGTATGTGGAAAACCCGTCCGTTGTATCCCGCTGCATATCAACTTTTCCACATATGGCCGGATTGTGGATTTTCAGCCCCTTTTCAAGGAGAAAATGTGGAAAACTTGAGGAAAAGCATGTCGTCTTTCAAACAAATCTATTACAGAATATTTTCCAGTGTGGCAAAATCGCTGCTTTCCACCTCGCTGAGCGCATTGACTACCTCGTCCAGCGCGCGCAGGGTCTCATCCCGCCAGCGCTGTTCCAACGCCGTAGACAGGTGCAGCATGGCAGAGGTGACGGCCCGCGTGTGGTGGTGCCCAATGAGGAAGTTCAGCCAGCCGGCATCGTATTGCCATCTTGCATGCAGGTACGCCTGCTCATGCGCCGCCGAGTCCATACGGTTTTCCAGCACCTCCGTGCGCACCACGTCCAGCGCGTCCAGGTATTCCCGCGCTGTGTGCCGCTGTGTCAGGTCCAGCCACAGCCCCAGGCCGAGGCACATCACCGTAAGTACCACAATGAGCGTAATGGCCCGGCGCATTACCAGGACACCTCCTCAGGCTTCAGTGCACTGCCGCGGGCGGGCGGTTTTTCGCCAAAGCCATGCACGGTCATCTGCCCGTCGGTGTCCAGGTAGCACAAAAGCACCTTGCGTACATCCGAATAACCCAGCTTTTTGAGCTGGGAGAGCAGCCAGCCCTCGTCCTTGCCGCACAGCGGCAGATTGTTTCGCTCCACCTTGCCATCCATCACCAGCGTGAGGGGAATGCCCTCATATTGTGTTTTCAGTCCCATATCAGCGGGAGTGAGAGGCCGTTGACTCGATCGGGGAAATACGCTGAGCTTTCCGCTGGTTTCCATGATGGCGGTGCCAACGTCCGTAGGTGAGAGGATCCCACAGGTGCGCAGCTCCTCCAAAAGATCGTTGAGGTTAAAGCACAGGCGTTCCAGCGCCTTGGCGTCGATCTTCCCCCGATGGATGACCACCGTGGGCGTGCCGCTGAAAAAAGCGCGCATACGCTGGCTCTTGAGCGACAGCAGGGTAAAGAGCTGGTGCAGCGTGATCGTGGCCGCCAACGGGATGATGCCGCGCCACAGGGGGATATCCAGGCTTTCCATGGGGGTGGAGGCCAGGTCCGCAATCATGATGGCCACCACCAGCTCAAAGGGCTGAAGCTGCCCCACCTGCCGCTTGCCCATCAGCCGCATGGCCAGCACGGCGAAGCACACCAGCACCAGGCTTCGGATATAGATGGCGAGCATCGCTTACGACTCCACGCTTTCCAGCCACTGCTCCAGCTCCGCCAGCGTTGAAAAACCCATGCCGTGGCGCAGGTCCTCCTGTATGGCGCTGGGCAGGGCGCTCAGCTCCAGAGCCAGCTCGTTGACCAGAGCCAGCCCGTCGCCGTATTTGTTTTGAAATACGCAAAGCACGCCCGCACCATTGGGCATCAGCACCATGTGATCCGGGCAGAACATATCCGGCTGCTGTTCCATTTTGATCAGACTGGCGCCAAATTCAGTGATGCGCCATTCAGGATAGAGTGCCGCCACCTCGTCCAACGTTTTGCCATAGAGCTCGGCGGGAGCCGTCACCCGGCGGGTGACCACATGCTCGCAGCGGGTATAGGTCAGGGTTTGCAGCAGTTCGCACCCCTCCGCTACGCGCGTCGCATCGCCCGCGTCCACAGCCTGGGCCGGAGGCAGCTCGTCCGGCGCGGTGGCGCTGCCCGGCAATAGCAGCGTGGCCGCTGCGATGGCCAGCAGCACCGCGGCGCTCAACAGCAGAAGAAGGGTGTTTCGTTTCAAGGGGTTGCGTTCGGCATTCCTGTCGCTCATAGGGCGCGCTCCTTTACGGCATGATAGGAGCAGTATGCCCGGACGGCAGGGATTTCATGTGAGGGAAAATGCAGATGCCCTCACGTTCTGGGCGACGCTTCCTTCAGCCGCTCATTGAGTTCCCGCACCTCGTCCGCATCCAGCTTGACCACGCGCCGGTCGTAGGTCATCAGGCCGTTGAGCTCATCCTCCACATCGCTGAGCTGCGTATAGACCGATGCGCACAGCCCCCTTGGCACGGCGGGGAGCACCTCGCGTTCATAGAGGCGGGAAAAGTCCCGCCACAGCGCGGCGGCATCGGGCAGACGGCGATATCCGTAGTCCTTCTGGTTGAAGCAATGGCCATCCACACGCAGGTTATAGCCCCCAAATTCGCTCAGCGCCAGCGCGCGGCCGCGCCGGTCGCGCCGGAAGCGGAAGGGCTTGAAATACACATGCAGGCTGCGCAGTTCTCCCGCGCCCTGATCGTGCCAGCCGCTGGCGGGGTCCACGGGGCGGGTAGGGTCCAGAGCGCGCAGGCGCTCCATCACAAGCGTGCTGTCAAACTGACCCCATCCTTCGTTGAACGGCACCCACAGCACCACGCTGGGCGCATTGAAGAGCTGGCCGACCATCTCCTCCAGCTCATCCATGTACTCGCCGCGTCCCTGGGAAGAGGCGCGCGCAAACGCCCGGTAATGATTGTCACGCCGATGAATGCCGGTCACCAGCGGCAGGGTGATGGTTGAGAAGCGGTATTTTCCTCCACCGGAGGGCATGTCCTGCCATACCATCATGCCCAGGCGGTCGCAATGGTAGTACCAGCGCATGGGTTCGACCTTGATGTGTTTTCGCAGCAGGTTAAAGCCCATGGCCTTGGCAGTCTGGATATCGTAGATGAGCGCTTCGTCGCTGGGGGCGGTATACAGGCCGTCGGGCCAGTATCCCTGATCCAGCAGGCCGCTCTGAAAATACGGTTCGCCGTTGAGAAACAGGCGCTTCACGCCGCCCCGGTCCGCGCGCACCTCCATCTTGCGCATGCCGAAGTAGCTCTCCACCCGGTCCTCGCCCAAAGTGACGGACAGATCGTAGAGATAGGGGTCCTCCGGACTCCAAGCGCGAAAATCCGGCATGGGGATGCGCGCCGGCTCGCCGCTGGTGAAGGGCACGGTACGGCCATCCACGGTCGCTTCGCATTGCAGGGGCTGCGAACAGCGAACCATCACCTCCACCGCCGACTGGTCAAACAGCGGCACGATGCGCAGGCTCTCGATATAGTGCCGGGGCACAGCCTCCATCCACACCGTCTGCCAGATGCCGCTTTGTGGCGTATACCAGATCCCGCCGCGCCGGGTTTTCTGCTTTCCCCGGCTGTGGAAGCTCGCGTCCGTATCATCATGCACGCGCACCACGAGGCTGTTGCGCGGGCCGAGCGCATCCGTCGCGTCGAGCGTAAACGCGTTGTAGCCCCCCATGTGCCGGCCCAGCAGCCTGCCGTTCCAATACACGGCGGCCTCCTGATCGACCGCGCCGAAATGTAGCAGCAGCCGCCCATCCGCCGGGATGAAGCCCTGCGGCACGATCACCTCGCGGCGGTACCATAGCGTCTGCCCCGGCTGGAGCGAACGGCCCACGCCGCTCAGGGCGCTTTCGGGCGAAAAGGGCACCAGAATGGTTCCATCCCAGCGCCGGGGTGATTCATCACTGTCGGTGATGGCGTATTCCCAGCGGCCGTTGAGGTTGAGGTAGCTGTTCCGCCGCATCTGCGGGCGGGGATATTCGGTGAGGATGCAGTTTTCGTCCAGGTGTTCTCCCCAGGGGGTCATCAGCATGGGGCATCCTCCTTCCTGTGTTGATCGTGCTGCTTCACGCGCGGCGGCAGGCTTGCCGAATCAGACAAACCGTTGCTCCGTGCGGGCGGCATCCGGGCTGTTTCCTACTTGTAATGATGCTTCTTGTGCATGTTCATACCATGGGTATTATAGCACCTTGTGTGCGTGCGCACAATCAGGCGCAGCCCAAAAAGCCCCGGCCCGTGGTGGGGCCGGGGAAGGAAAGCGCATGATTAACCGATCTGGGGCAGGCTGGCGGCCGCCACGCTTTGACCCACGCGCCGGCTCTTTTCGTCTGGCAGGTTCACCTGCATCTTCAGCTGCGGGTATTCGGTGCGCAGCACCTCCTGCGCTTTGGCCAGCACCAGATCTCCGCCCTCGCCGCTGGTCACGCGGCCCATGAGCAGCACATGGTTGATCTCATAGAACATGGCGTAGAACGCCAGCGTATAGCCCAGATACACGCCGATGGTCTCATAGATGGCACGCGCGCCGGCGTCGCCCTGCTCCATCTTGCCCTGCACCACCTTGAGCTTCTCGGCGGGGCTGAGGGCGGGGTCCAGCTCGATGCCCGCGGCGGGCGCGAGCTTGATCACCGCGTCCTGGGAGAAATACTTCACGCCGCAGCCGATGTCGCCGCTCCACTCGTCCACCATGGCATCCGGCGCCAGATCACAGGGGACAAACGCCAGCTCATTGAGCCAGCCGGTGATGTTGCCCTTCATGTCCACATAGCCGCCGGCCTCGCTGGTGCCCATGGCGATGCCCAGAATGCCGTCCTCGCCCAGGCTCATGGCCCCGGCCAGCGCGGTCACATCGCCGTCATTGCACACGGTCAGGGGCACGTCCCCGATTTCCTTCGCGGCGCGAATATAGATGTCCTTGACGTACTTTTCATAATCCTCAGGGCTGACCTTGAGGAACAGCGAGGCGCTCATGGTATGGTTGTTGATGTATACGCCCGCGCTGCTCACGCCGATGGCGTCCACACGCGGCATTTTGGAGGCGGCGGTCTTCATGGCGCTGACGATCCCGTCGAAATGGTACGAGGGGTCCGACTGGGTTTTGGGGAACCAGACGACCTCCTCGCTATAGACGCTTTCACCGTTGATAACGGCGGATACCTTGCGGTCGCTTCCGCCGGCGTCAAAACCGATCCGGCAGCCGTCCAGATGGCGGCCGATGGGCGCGGAGGCATCCTTGCGCTGCGGAGCTTCGGCAGGCGTGGCGGCATAGCACACCTCGAAGGCATGCTCATAGACGTGCGCCATGAAATTCGCGTCAAAGGCGCGCTCGCCGCCTTCGCGGTACTGCTCCTTCACCCCCTCATACACGGCCTTGCTTCCCGCGATGGTCACGCGGAAACCGCCGTATACCCACAGCATGCTCTTGACCATCCGCTCCGCCATGCGCAGGTTCAGCGCGTCGTCCTCTCCCTCCGGGAGGATGCGCATGTCATGCGTGGCTACCAGGCCGTCGTTTCGCTCCACGGCAATGCGGATCTCCGGGCCCTTTGCCGCACGCGCGGCAAAGGCCTGCATCTCCCGGTAGATGGGCGCAAACGCCGGGTCCAGCGGAGCCGCTACTTTCAGTTTCTCCATCTCTTTTGCCTCCCGACTGTTGAAAAAGTAGGTTGTATTCCCGAATATCGCCTTGATATCGTCGATTTACATTATATCGTATTATTTATTCCCTGTCCATCCTTTTCTACATGAAAAAAACCGGCGCTTTGCAAAAAGCACCGGTTCAAAACGGCAGCCAGTCCAGCTGCCACAGCACGCATCCAACGGCGGCCAGCGCCGCCAGGGCGCCCAGGCATACCCAACGTCCGTGCCTGCCCCCACGGACAGGCATGTACGATTCCAGCGGAACCGGGGCGGGCACGGGCATCTGTTCCGTGGGCACGGCATCCTCGCCGTCCTCCTCCGATTCATCGGGGTCGGCAGACATGTCCTCTTGCAGCCAGTCCAGGTTTTCCCACAGCTGATCCGAATCTCCGGCCGGTTCCGGCGGAAGCTGCCGCACCGGCGCCGGTCTGGGCGCAAACGTGGGAGGATGCATCAGGGACGGGCCGTTTACCGGTGGGGGCGTCACCTTTTTCGTGGCAGGCATGGACCGCGCCGCATCCGGCCGAAGCAGGCTATCCGCACTCATGGGTTTCAGCAGCGCGCCGCCGTGTGCCTGTGCCATCCGCTCCACCCTCTTCCTTCTGATGGGCCCATTATACCATAACTGTGCATGGATGTCTTTGTCCATCGGCGTGTTTTTTTGCCGAATCCTGGGGAAAGCGCCCTCAAGGCACGCCTCTTGCAGCAAAGGGCCGCCCCGAAGGGCGGCCCCGGAAAACCGTGTGCAATTATTCGGCCAGTCTCTTGTACTTGGCGTACTTGGCCATGGCGTCGGCCTCGTTCTTGTTGAACAGGTCCTGCGCCACATCGGGGAACAGCTTGGCCAGGGACGCATAGCGCACCTCGCCCTTGATGAAGTCCTGATAGCCCTCGGCCTTGGGCTCCTTGGAGTCCAGGGTGAGCGGGTTCTTGCCCTGCTCGGCCAGTTCAGGATTGTAGCGGTAGATGGTCCAGTAGCCGCACTCGACCGCCTTCTTGATCTCAGCCTGTGCCAGGCCCATGTTGATGCCATGGTTGATGCAGGGCGCATAGGCGATGATGAGGGACGGGCCGTGATAGGCCTCGGCCTCGACCATGGCCTTAACGACCTGAGCGGGGTTGCTCATCGCAACGCACGCCACGTACACATAGCCATAGCTCATGGCCATCATGCCCAGGTCCTTCTTCTTGGTGCGCTTGCCGCTGGCAGCGAACTTGGCGATGGAGCCGGTCGGGGTGGCCTTGGAGGACTGTCCGCCGGTGTTGGAGTAGACCTCGGTATCCAGCACGAGCACGTTGACATCCTGGTTCTGGGCCAGCACATGGTCCAGTCCGCCGTAGCCGATATCGTAGGCCCAGCCGTCGCCGCCGAAGATCCAGAAGGATTTCTTGGTCAGCAGGTCGGCGTTGTCCACAACCTCGCGGGCCAGCGTGCAGGCCTCGCAGGTGCAGCCCTCAACGATGCCTTCCTTGCACTTCTCAAGCAGCGCCTTGCCGGCGGTCTTGGAAGCCTTGCCCTCGTTCATGTTGTCCAACCAGTTCTGGCCCGCGGTCTTGATCTCATCCCAGCAGTAGTCCACTGCGATGAGGGCGCGCACGGTATCGGCCAGCTTGGCGCGGCGCTGATTGTAAGCCAGGTTCATGCCGAAGCCGAACTCGGCATTGTCCTCGAAGAGGCTGTTGGCCCAGGCGGGACCATGGCCCTCGTTGTTGGTGGTGTAGGGGCAGGTGGGGGCGGAGCCGCCGTAGATGGAGGAGCAGCCCGTCGCGTTGGCCACGATCATGCGGTCGCCGAAGAGCTGGGTAACCAGCTTGACGTACGGGGTCTCGCCGCAGCCGGCGCACGCGCCGCTGAACTCGAACAGCGGCTTGAGGGCTTGGCTGTTCTTGACGGTAGCCACATTCTCGATGCCCTGCACTTCGGGCACGGTCATCGCGAACTCCCAGTTCTTCTCCTGCTCCATCTGAGAGGCCAGCGGCTTCATAACCAGCGCCTTCTCCTTGGCGGGGCAGACCTGGACGCAGTTGCCGCAGCCGGTGCAATCCAGGGGGCTGACCTGCATGCGGTACTGCATGCCGGCGAACTCCTTGCCGGTGGCGGGCTTGGTCTGGTAGCCTTCGGGCGCGCCCTTCATCACTTCTTCGGACGCATAGATGGGACGGATGCAGGCATGCGGGCACACCAGCGAGCAGGTGCCGCACTGGATGCACTTGTCGATCTGCCACTCGGGCACGGTCACGGCGATGCCGCGCTTCTCGAACTTGGTGGTGCCGGTGGGAACCACACCCGCAGGATCAAAGGCGCTCACGGGCAGGCTGTCGCCTTCCTGCGCCAGAATGGGCTCAACGAAGTTCTGGAAGTACTCGGTGCTCTTGATCTTCACGGGCTCGGCGCCGGTGGCGGCATTGGCCCACTCCTGAGGCACCTTGATCTCGACCAGGCCGGAAATGGCGATGTCGATGGCGTCCCAGTTCTTCTTGACGATGGCGTCGCCCTTCTTGCCGTAGGTCTTCTTGGCATAGGCCTTCATGTACTCGTCGGCCTGCTCGTAGGGGATCACCTCAGCCAGCTTGAAGAAAGCGGCCTGCATGATGGTGTTGATGCGGTTGCCCATGCCCACCTTCAGGGCCAGGTCGATAGCGTCGATGTTGTAGAAACGCACATGCTTCTTGGCCAGCTGCTGCTTCATCTTGGCGGGCAGCTGCTTGTCCATCTCCTCGGCGCTCCAGGGGCTGTTGAGCAGGAACACGCCGCCGTCCTTGACCTTGCTGACCATGTCGTACTTGGTGACGTAGCTGGGGTTGTGGCAGGCCACAAAGTCGGCCGCGTCGATGAGATAGGTGCTCTGGATGGGCGTCTTGCCGAAGCGCAGGTGGCTGACGGTCAGGCCGCCGGACTTCTTGGAGTCGTAGCTGAAGTAGCCCTGCGCGTACATGTCGGTGTGGTCGCCGATGATCTTGATGCTGTTCTTGTTGGCGCCAACGGTGCCGTCGGAGCCAAGGCCGTAGAACATGCAGCACACGGTGCCTTCGGGCGCGGTGATGAGCTGCTCGCCCAGGGGCAGGCTGGTGCCGGTCACGTCGTCCTCAATGCCCACGGTGAAGTGGTTCTTCATGGCGCCGGCCAGGTTGTCGTACACAGCCTTGACCATGGTGGGGTTGAACTCCTTGGAGCCCAGGCCGTAGCGGCCGCCGATGACCTCAACATCGGTCTTGCCGTTCTCATAGAGCGCGGCGCATACATCCTCGTAGAGGGGCTCGCCCAGGGAGCCGGGCTCCTTGGTGCGGTCGAGCACGGCGATCTTCTTGCAGGTGGCGGGAATGGCCTCCAGCAGGCGCTCGGCGCTGAAGGGACGGTAGAGGTGCACCTTGACCAGGCCCAGCTTCTCGCCCTTCTTGTTGAGGTAGTTGATGGTCTCCTCGATGGTCTCGCAGCCGCTGCCCATGGCGATGATCACGCGCTCGGCATCGGGGGCGCCCACGTAGTTGAAGAGCTTGTACTCGCGGCCCACCAGCGCGCTGACCTTCTTCATGACCTCTTCCACGATGGCGGGGGTGGCGTTGTAGAACTTGTTGGCCGCCTCACGGTTCTGGAAGTAGATGTCGGGGTTCTGCGCGGTGCCGGCCTGATGCGGATGATCGGGGTTGAGGGCGCGGTCGCGGAAGGCCTTGACCTTGTCCCAGGGCACCAGGGGTTCGATGTCCTTGTAATCAATCGCGTCGATCTTCTGCACCTCATGGCTGGTGCGGAAGCCGTCGAAGAAATGCAGGAAGGGAACGCTGCTCTCCAGCGTGGACAGATGCGCTACCAGCGCCATATCCATGGCTTCCTGAACGCTGTTGGAGGCCAGCATGGCAAAGCCGGTCTGACGGCAGGCCATCACGTCGGCATGGTCGCCAAAGATGCTCAGGGCATGCGCGGCCAGCGCGCGGGCGCTTACGTGGAACACGCAGGGCAGCAGTTCGCCGGAGATCTTGTACATATTGGGGATCATCAGCAGAAGGCCCTGGCTGGCAGTGAAGGTGGTGGTCAGCGCGCCGGCCGCCAGACTGCCGTGCACGGCGCCCGCCGCGCCCGCCTCGGACTGCATCTCGCTTACGTGAACGGTCTGGCCGAAGAGGTTCTTCGTACCACGCGCCGCCCATTCATCGACTACTTCCGCCATGGGGGAGGAAGGAGTGATGGGGTAAATGGCCGCCACGTCGCTGAACGCATATGCAACGTGGCTTACGGCAGTATTGCCGTCAACGGTCATCTTGGTTGCCATTGGGGTTCCCTCCTAAACTTGTAGGTTTTGAAAGAGCCGCCTGACTGTTTTTGGGCACGACAAACAGACGGAAGTTTCCAACATGCCTATTATAGTTTGTTGCCAAATGCTTGTCAACCGCCACAGCAGCCCAAAAGGCGGAAATTGCGCGAAAAGGCGCGGACAGGAAACCTTCCTCCCCGCGCCCGAACATCCGCCACGGCATCGGCGGCGTCATACGATCTTTTCCAGGATTCCAAGCACGCTGAGCACCTGCTCTCGCGGCACCCGCTCGGAGGGGCGGTTTTCCTTCGCGCGCGCCACAAAGTGCGAAAGCTCGCGCAGGAACCAGCCGCTGGGCGGCAGGTTGGCGCCGCATTCCACCTTCACGGGATCCTCCACGTCAAAGACAGTCGCATCGCCATCTGCGCCGTAGCCGGTCAGCCCGCCGTCGCACACCAGCAGCCCGCGTTCGAAATACACGCGCCACCGGGCCGTGAAAGGCAGGCAGGCGTTGAACCATGCCGCCTCTGCGCTGGCGGTGATCCCGCCCGCAAAGGTGTAGCGGAACCGGTACTGCTCCCGGCAGGGCGCCTCAGGGCCGCCGCAGCTGGTATAGTCCATGCTCTGGGGCTCGCCGAATATGCTGACCATCATATCCAGGTCGTGAATATGCAGGTCAAAGGGCAGAAGGCCGCTCTTTTCCTTCTGAAACATCCAGCTCCCCTGCACCCATCCGGGCCGGGCGGACAGACGCTCAAAGCAAGCATCAAGGGGCTTGCCGTACCGCCTATCTGCCATCACCTGATGCAGCGTCTCCACCTCGCGGGTGAATTGCAGAACCTGGGCCACGTACAGCTGCACCCCCGCACGGTCCGCCGCATCATACATCTCCTGCGCATCCGTCAGGCACAGCGCGATGGGCTTTTCGGTGATCACATGCAGTCCATGCCGGATCGCCTCCAGCGCCAGCGGCTTGTGCAGAAAGGTGGGTGCGCAGATGTCCGCCAGGTCCACCTGCTGTGCGGCGCACAGCTCCGTAAGTGTATCGTACAGCGGCAGGCCCCATTGGGCGGCACGGGCGCGGTCCTGCTCGCTTTTTCCCACAGCGGCCACAACCTGCGCGTCCGGGATATGAAGATAATTGAGATAGTGCGTGGTGCCCATGCCGCCAAGGCCCACCAGTGCAATTCTCATGTCTGCGCCTCCTTACAGCTCAAAGCCGTGCGCCCGCAGATAGTCCGCGCTGTCCTGAACGGCCTGGTCGATCTCGGCCAGGTTCTTCGGCCCCGCCTGCGTGAACTCGATCTCGATGCTGAAAGGGCTTGCGTTGCCAGCCTCCTCAAGTACGCCAAACACGCCGGGGAAATCCACCCAGCCCTTACCCAGCGCCGGAAAATCCCACACATCCGCCGCGCCGGCCTTGTCCTTGAGGTGCAGGTAGGCCACGTCGCTCACACAGGCCCGCAGATCGGCCCCCGGGTCCACGCCGCCGTAGAAGACGACATTGGCGGTATCATAATTGATTTTGACACGCTCGGACCCGACCAGCCGCACGATGTCGGAAAGCACCGCGCCCGTTCCATGATCATGGCCGTGCGTTTCCAGAACCAGCGTCAGCCCGTAGCGCTCCAGATGGGGCACCAGCGCACGGATGCTTTCCGCCACGGTCCGGTTGTCGGCCACAGCGTTGTCCTTCAGGTGCGCCTCTCCGATGGAGGAGACGATATAGTCGCAGCCAAAGAACGCGGCAAGCCGGATGTTTTTCACAAAGTCCGGGATGCGTTCGGGGTCCATGAGGTTGCAGTGTCCGCTCATGGCAAAGGGGCGGAGCTGCGCCGCCTCCAGCTCGTCCTGAATCGCCAGCAGGCGCTCGAAGGGCATGTCGGGAAAGACATGTTCGGTCCAGCCCTTGGTGGCCGTCAGCTCGATGTAATGAAAGCCCGCGCGGCGGATGCCCGCGATGGCTTCCTCAATGGAATAGCCATGATAGCAGTTGGAGTTGACCGCGATGATGCGCTTTTTCATGGCCGCACCTCTCACTCGTTGACCCGGATGGCCCGCCCCGTTTCGGAGGATTCAATGCTGGCGAACACCGCGCGCATGGCGGGCAGCACGCTTTCGGCGCTGATGCCCTCGTGAGACGGATCGTTCAGGCAGTCCACAAACAGATCGATGATGCCGGACTTGGTCTGGTTATCGTTGGTCTGAATCTGGTCCACGTCATAGTTCTCAACGGACCCGTCGCGCCGGATCAGCACCAGCGTATGGGCCGGGTCATCATAGATGCGAAGCGCGCCTTCCGTGCCGTTAATCACGGTGGAATTGTCCTCCGGGCCGTAGTTGGTCCAGGAGGCGGTCATGGTTCCCACCGCTCCGCCGCTCATGCGGTAGATGCACACGGCGTTGTCATCCACGGTGATGGGGCTGCCGTCAGCAAATTTCTTGTCCAGCGTAGTAAGGCTCGCCATGGTCTCCACCACCACCTGGTCCAGCAAAAACTGAATCAGGTCGGTCTTGTGCACGCCCAGATCCGCCATAGCGCCCATCGCCGCGCGCCTTTTGTCAAAGAACCAGGTGCTCTTGCCGGGGTCCACGCTCCATGTCTCCGGCCCGCCGTGACGGAACGCCGTGCGGAAAGTAAGCGGTTTGCCGATGGCTCCCGCGCGGATGAGCTCGCGCGCCTTCCGATGCGCACCCGCCAGGCGCTGGTTCTGGTCGATCATGAGATATTTGCCGCTCTTGCGCGCGGCGGCGACCATGCGCTCACAGTCCTCCAGCGTAGTGGCCATGGGCTTTTCGCACAGCACATGCTTGCCGGCCTCCAGCGCCGCCACCGTGATTTCCGCATGGCTGACGTTGGCCGAGCACACGCTTACCGCGTCGATGGCCGGGTCTGCCAGCAGCGCCTCGTAGCTGGGATACACCTTCGCGCCATACTGCGCGGCCAGTGTCTGCGCGCGCTCCTGGTTCAGGTCGTACAGCCCCGCAATCCGCGCGCCGGGGTTTTGTTCATATTCAGGCAGATGGCGCACCTGCGCAATCTTGCCGCAGCCGATAATCCCGATATTGAGCATGCTCTTCTCCTTCCTCTCTTTTCTTTGGCGGGCCGTCAGGCGGTAGCTTCCTTCTTTTGCAAAAGCACCGCGGCGATCACGATGAAGCCCTTGAACGCCTCGCGCAGGAAGGGCGGCACGCCCATCAGGTTGAGCAGGTTGTTCATCACGGCGATGATCAGCATGCCCAGCACTGTGCCCAGAATGGAGCCGCGTCCGCCGCTCATACTGGTGCCGCCCACCACCACCGCGGCGATGGCGTCCATCTCGTAGCCGCTGCCGGCATTGGCATAGTCCATGCTGCCGATACGCGATACCTGAATGACCGCCGTCACGGCCACCAGAGCGCCCATGAGCACGTAGATGAGGCCCTTGACGCGCTCCACATTCACGCCGGAGAGGCGTGCGGTGCGCTCGTTGGAACCCACGGCGTATACGTGGCGGCCAAAGGGCGTGTAGCGCGACACGATATGCAGAATCACCGCCGCCACCAGCCAGTAGAGAATGGGCAGAATGACCTCGCCGCCGATCTTGGTGTTGGAGATGGCCAAAAAGCTGCTGGGCACCTTGACCGCCGCCGTCTGCATCACCTGCTGGGTTACGCTGCGCAAAATCTTCATCATGCCCAGCGTGGCGATGAAGGCCGGCAGCTTGCTGCGGGCGATCAGCACGCCGCTGATGCCGCCCAGCAGGCAGCCGAAGATCACGCCCGCGACGATGCCGATGGCGTAGGCCGGCACGCCCGTGATGCCGATGGCGGTGAGCAGGCCGTCGGGATACTGATTGATAAAGACCATAATCACCGCGCCGATGGCGACCATCGTGGAGCCCACGGCCAGGTCAATGCCGCCGGAGATGATGACAAAGGTCATGCCCAGCGCCACGATGCCCACGCCCGCGTTGTTGCGCAGGATGTTGATCCAGTTCTTGCCCCAGTTGGTAAACCATGCGCCGAAGGATTCATAGTCAAAGCCCAGGGCCACGGTTTGCAGAATCACCATCAGGGCCAGCACCAGGCCCGTGGAAAAGATGGGATCGGACTTCCATTTGCGGCCGACCTTTTCAAGAAGGGTCTGCCGGTTCGTCACTTGCGTCATGCCTGTTTACTCCTCTCGCCTGCGTTCAGCCGCCGGTTGCCAGCCGCATCATTTCGTGTTCGTTCATGGTTTCGCCCTTGACCTCGGCCTGGATATCGCCATGGTACAGCACCAGCGCCCGGTCGCACACGCGGATGATCTCCTGCGCCTCGTTGGAGAGCACCACCACGGCCACGCCCTGATCGGCCAGGCGCAGGATGATGTCGTAGATCTCCTCTTTCGCGCCCACGTCCACGCCCTGCGTGGGGTTGTCCAGAATCAGCAGCGACGGATTGGCGCTGAGCCACTTGGCCAGCACCACCTTCTGCTGGTTGCCGCCGGACAGGCTTGTGATGGGGTCCTCGGGCTTTTCCATCTTGATGTGCAGCTCCCGGCGCTGGCGGTCAAATTCCTCGCGCTGTGCCTTTCTGTCGATCAGGCCGCGGCGCGCCAGCCGGGGCCAGGTGACGATGGAGCCGTTTTCCAGGATGTTCATGTCCTTGATGATGCCGTTTTCCTTGCGGTTGCGCGGCACATAGCCGATGCCCAGCGCCAGCGCCTGCTGAGTAGAGTGCATCTGCACGGATTTGCCGTTGACAATGATATTGCCCTGGTATTTCCCCGTATCGCCAAAAACGGTGCGAAAGATCTCGCTGCGCCCGTCGCCCAGAAGGCCCGTCACGCCCAGCACCTCGCCCCCGCGCACGCTCAGGCTGATATGGCGGTAGTGCGGTTCCTGGGTGAGATCCTCCAGGCGGAGCACCTCGTCTCCAAGCTTTACGCTGCGATTGAGGGGCTCGTTGCGCACATCGTGACCCACCATGTCGCGGGCCAGAAGGTCGGTGGTCACATCCCTGACGTAGCCTTCCGACACCATCACGCCGTCGCGCAGCACGGTGTATCGGTCGCAGATCTCCATCACCTCGCGCAGCTTGTGGGAGATAAACACGATGCCTACGTTCTGCTTTTTCAGCGTGCGCAGGATTTCAAATACGTGCTCGATTTCCGGGTCGGTGAGCGAGGTGGTGGGTTCATCCATGATGATGATCTGGGCGTTCATCAGAAGTGCGCGGGAAATTTCCACAATCTGCTTGTAGGAGGCGTCCAGATCGCGCACCATGGTGCGGGGGTCCAGTGTAAGCGCCATGCGCTCAAATACCTTCCGGGTTTCCGCAATCATGCGCGGATGGTCCAGAAAGCCGTTTTTCTTTTTCAGTTCCCGGCCGATGAACATGTTTTCATAGATCGGGAGGTCGTTGATCAGGTTCAGCTCCTGATGGATAAAGGCGATCCCCGCGTCCAGCGACTGACTGGGGTTTTGGAAAGTCTGCGGCTTGTCATCCAGCAAAATCTGCCCTGCGTCAGGCCGGAGCACGCCGCCCAAAATATTCATCAGCGTGCTTTTGCCCGCGCCGTTCTCGCCCAGCAGCGCGCAGATTTCCCCGCCGCGAAGTGAAAAATCCACGGATTTTAAAACGTCGTTCGCGCCGAAGGATTTCACGATCCCACGCATGGAGAGGTTCATTTGTTCACATCCGTTCTCAAAATCCTCTGTATAACCGGGGAAAAGGGCCATGGCACCGGCCACGGCCCCTTTGCAAAGAGAGGGAAATCAATAGATGGTGTTGCTGGGATCGATGTACTCGTCCACGTTGGTGGCATCCACGATCTGAGAGGGGATGACCTTCACGGCGTCAACGGTCTCGCCGCCGAGCACGCTCAGGGCCACATCCAGGCAGTCCTTGATCATCAGCGGGCTGTAGAGCGCGGAGCAGGCATGGATTTCATCGGCCTTTTCCTTGATGATGTTGAAGTATTCCTGGCATCCGCCGCCGCCGGTGATGGCCTTGATGTCGGTACGGCCGGCATCCTCGATGGCCTGCAGGGCGCCGATAGAGGTTTCGTCGTCGAGGCTGTAGACAGCGTCGATCTGAGGATTGGCGGTCAGGATGTCCGCCATGTCCTTCAGGCCGTCCTCACGGGTGAAGGCGGTGGCGTACTCGATGATCTCCACGTCGGGAGCGATTTCAGCCATGGTATCGGTGAAGCCCTTCATGCGCAGCTCGGACACGGAGCCGGAGGTAGGCACGGGCAGGGCCACGACGGTGCCGGTGGTGCCGATCTTCTCGACGATGTAGTTGGCGCTGGCAACGCCCATGCTCTCGTTATCGCCGGTCACCTTGTAGATGCCCTCGGCGGGAATGTCCATATCGAAGGCCACGACGGTGATGCCCTGATCGATCGCGTTCTGGGCAGCCACTTCCATGCCGGTCCACTGGGGAGCGACCACGATGGCCTGAGCGCCCCAGAGGATGACTTCGTCAAACTGGGCGGTCATTTCTTCGGCATTGCTGGAGGTGAGGAGCTTGTACTCGATGGTGCCGGCGGCCTCCAGCTCCTTGCAGTACTGCTCGGCGTTGTAGGTGATGCCGCCCACCCAGCCGTGGGTCACGGCGGGCACGAGCACACCGATCTTATACTTGGTGGTTTCAGCGGTCGCCATGGTGACCATGCCGAGGCACAGTGCCAGGGCCAGAACGATGGCCAAAAGCTTTTTCATGATGGTTTCCTCCATTTCATGATTTGTCCTCCCTCAGGGAGGGCTACGCAAAGGACGGACGTATGGCTGTACTTGCTGTATGCGCCTGTCCCTTTGTTGTAAGTGTATGATAGCATGTAAATTTTCACATGTCAATTCAGAGCTAAAAGTTTTCATAAATTTACATTCATTTGTACAACCGTCATAATGCTTTTATAAATCAGATTTTTAGCAGTTTTTTCTACTATGAGCCCCACCTCAAAAAAGAAAAGTTACATTATCAAACAGCTGTCGTTTACATTTCCCCGTCGTCTATGCTATAATAGACCAAGAAGCGGCAATTTCACAACGCAGGGCCAGACCTTGTGCGGAAAGGAGGCAGGACGGAGCATGAAACGAAAGAGCAGCGAGCCCACCATCTCTCAGGTGGCCGCCATGGCAGGCGTATCCATCGCCACCGTTTCGCGCGTGCTCAATGACCCGTCCAAGGTGCGCCCCACCACGGTGGAAAAGGTAAGCGCCGCCATTGACACCCTGGCCTATCCACGCCCCCAGCCCGCCACAGATCTGCGCAACCGGCTTATCGTGGTGGCGCTGCCCAACCTGGACAACCCCTTCTATTCCAAAATCATCAAGGGGATTCAGGTATCGGCCAAAGGGCATGGGCTGGAGGTTCTGCTCTATGCCGAAGGAAATGTAGACGCCCATTCGCGCCGCCTTCTGGATATGCTGGCCATGATTCAGGCCCGGGGGCTGATCCTCCTCTCCCCCGTCAACCGCCTGGACGTGCTCGACGAGCTGGCGGGCGCCCTTCCGCTGGTGCAGTGCGCAGAATATAATGAAGAAAGCGCTTTGCCCTATGTGGGCGTGGATGACTTCGCCGCAGCGCGCAACGCCACCGAAACCCTGATCCGGCGTGGGCGCCGCCGCATCGCCCTGATCAACGGCCCCGATCGCTACAAATACGCCCGCCACCGCTACCTGGGGTACGCGGACGCGCTGCGGCATGCGGGCCTGACGGTGGACGGCGCGCTGGTGGCGAACGTGACGGAAATGGGCTTTGACAGCTCGCTGGCCGTAGCGCGGCAGATGCTGCTTGCCAGCGAGCGGCCGGACGCGATTCTGGCCGCCAGCGACATGTATGCCGCCGCCGTGGTCAAGGCCGCCACCTCCGAGGGCATCCGCATTCCCGACGACCTGGCGCTGATCGGCTTTGACAACACCTACATCTCCCAAATGAGCCACCCCAGTGTGGCGGCCGTCAGCCTGCCGCGTTTTCAGCTGGGCTATATGGCCTGCGAGGTATTATCCGAGCGCATCATGAACCCCGCCTCGGACGAGCCGCGCCATTTTCTGCTGGAAACGGAGCTTGTGCTCCGCGATTCCGTATAAATACGACCCCGAGCATCGGGAGAACGGGAGGGACTTGTAATTATGAAACTGGGTTTTGTAAGTGCAATTCTGGATGGATGGACATTTGAAGGCATGGTGGATACAGCTGCGGAGATGGGTTACCAGTGTGTCGAAGTAGCCTGCTGGCCCGCCGGGAAGGCGGAGCGCCGCTACGCAGGCGTCAGCCACATTGACGTGGACGCGCTGGACGACGAGCAGGTGAACTACATCCACAGCTATCTCAAGGAGCGCGGGGTGGAAATCTCCGCCCTGGCATACTACCCCAACACCCTGGACGGCGACCTGGAAAAGCGCGCCGCCGCCGTGGAGCACCTCAAGAAGGTCATCCGTGCCAGCCACCGGCTGGGCGTGAACCTGGTGACCACCTTCATCGGCCGCGACCAGACCAAGACCGTGGAGGAGAACCTCGATCTCATGTGCCAGGTTTGGCCGCCCATCCTCAAGTTGGCCGAGGAACTGGGCGTGCGCGTAGCCATTGAAAACTGCCCCATGCTCTTTGGTCCGGACCAATGGCCCGGCGGTCAGAACCTGATGACCACCCCGGCAATCTGGCGCAAGGTATTCGAGCGGCTGCCTTCTCCCAACCTGGGCATCAATTACGATCCCTCGCACTTCGTATGGCAGATGATGGACTATATCCAGCCCATCTACGAATTTAAGGACAAGATTTTCCATGTCCATTACAAGGATATCAAGCTCTTCCCCGAGAAGCTGCGCCAGGTGGGCACCATGGCCTATCCGCTGGACTACATGAGCCCCAAGCTGCCCGGTCTGGGCGATGTGGACTGGGGCCGCTACGTATCGGCGCTGACCGACATCGGCTACGACGGCTATACCTGCATCGAGGTCGAGGACCGGTCCTTCGAGGGCAGCCGCGAAAGAGTGCTGGACTCCCTGCGCCTTTCCAAGCGGTACATGGAGCAGTTCGTTATCTGAACAAAAACAGAAAGAGGGGCGTGTTGCAGAAAGCAATTTCTGCGGCACGCCCTTTTTGCAAACAAATCAAG